>Ga0257106_1000434_pt1 | contig 24993 bp, 19 predicted proteins | sample LP_taG_3_FD_190177 | JGI IMG/M metagenome (GOLD analysis project Ga0257106, IMG submission 190177) | Marine microbial communities from Northeast Subartic Pacific Ocean, Canada - LP_J_2011_P26_10m | ecosystem: Environmental > Aquatic > Marine > Oceanic | place: Canada: Northeast Subartic Pacific...
GTCTGAGGGTTGATTTGATATACGCCCTGTTTGTCGCTTCGGCTTGCAAGGTGGTATATTTATGGCACAATGGCACGGTATCTCTCGACGAAAACCCAGTGGCGGACGCAAGGTTCAGGCACGCAGTAAGCGTTCCACCGAAATCTCCTCTGAGAAGCAAATGGCACTTGTTGGTGCCCCAAAGCGTAAGATTTACCGCCGAACCGGTGGCAACACCCTCGTGCGTGTGATGTCGGAAAACCGCGTCTCCATCAACAATCCAAAGACAGGCAAGACCTCTCTTGGAACCATTCACAACGTCGTTGAGAACGAATCAGATCCCAACTACGTTCGACGAAACATCCTCGTGAAGGGTGCAGTTATCGAAACCGACCAAGGTCGTGTCAAGATTACATCCCGTCCAGGTAAAGACGGCGTCATCAACGGCGTTCTTGTCGAGTGAAGCAATCCAATCTCCGTTGGGTTCATACCAATCGGGGACAACTCCCCGAACAAGGTGAATCAACATGGACCACAACCCTGACCGCCTCTGTGTTTGGCCCGGGTACTTTGATGCCCGTTCATCTCGACGCAGCGGACGGCGTGTTCCAAAGGATTCCTCAGTTCTCAAGCCTGACCTCGAGGGCCTTTTTTTGGCAGCTCGCAAACTTGGGCTAAAGAAAATCAAGCGAGAAGAACGCGTGTCTCATCCTGCACGGCCCCACCAGTTGGAAGGACGCATGTGGGTTTCCCGCGTTGGTTCAAAGCAATCAGTCGGGGCAAATTCGAAAGAAGAATTGCTTCAACTGATCGGCGCTCAATGGCGTCAAATGCAACGCGACCAGAAGGAAGCAAACGCAGAACGGGTGGCAAAAGGCCCTCAAACAGGGGATCGACGAGCTCGCTCACAACGCAAGGGCAGAAGCAGTCCTGCTCCACAACGTTCCACTCCGAAGAAGCGCTCGGGCTTCAAAAAGCGCTGATTCTCAACGAGGAACTTCGTGCAGCCAGCCAAAGATGTCTTCTTCATCTTCATTCTGAATGCCGACAAGCTGAGTGTACAATTGTTGGGTGATGGCGCCGGGTTTACCGTTTCCATACATGGCTTTGGTTTCGCCTTTTGTGATCGAACCAATTGGTGAAATGACAGCAGCCGTGCCGCAGCAGAACGCTTCATCGGCCTCCATAGCAAACGTAGCCTCAACCTTTGTTTCAACCACTTCAATGCCGTTATGGCGGGCGAGTTCGATGATTGAGTTCCGTGTGATACCGGGGAGGATTGTACCGGTAAGTTCAGGCGTGTAGAGCACGCCATCTTTGACGCAAAAGAAGTTAGCAGCGCCCACTTCTTCAACATAGGAGTGCGTTTCAGCGTCCAAATAGATCACTTCAGCATACCCTGCTTCCTTGGCTTTACGACTTGGCATCATGCCGGGCGCATAGTTTCCAATTGCTTTCACACCACCCGAGCCACCTGGAGCGGCGCGATGGTATTCTTCTGAAATCAGCAAATCAATCGCAGTTACGCCGCCTTTGAAGTAAGGTCCAACAGGTGTTACGTAGACGAGGAAGGTGTAGGACGGTGCAGGAGCAACGCCGAGAATTGGCCCGGATCCCATCAAGAGTGGACGCACATACATGGCTCCTTTTCCAGTAGGGGGCAGCCACCTAAGGTTGGCTTGAACGCACTGCTCGACAGCATCAATGAACACCGACTCTGGCACAGGGGGCATCTTCAATCGATCAGCACCGCGTTGCATTCGGCGGGCGTTTTCTTCTGGGCGGAAAAAGACGACTCGACCTTTTGAGGTGCGGTAAGCCTTCATGCCTTCAAACAGGCCTTGGCCGTAATTGAGGACGCCAGCGGCCGGTGACATTTCGATGGGGCCATAGGGGCGCAAGGACCCCGGCATCCACGGTTCAGTGGCCGATGTTTCGGTGAGGTACATCGTGTCGGTGGCTGTTAAAGAAAAAGTCAAACTGTCCCAATCAATTTCTTCACTCATTTTCTTCACCATGCCTACGGCATTCTTTCCCATGTAGGTCGGGCTTTCAAGCATTCCTGCCGCGTTTGATGATGATGGTGGCGGTTTTGCCAGTGTTGCAGTTCTTTTCCAAAGCGAAGTGCCATAGGATGGCTCGGCCGCCCAACATTTGGGGAGCAGATGCAATTTGAAGGCAGGATGGGGGTCGTCAGTGGGCGTTACCATTCGGTCGACGGCCTAAACGGCTCAACTGAGCCTGCCACGGTTCTCGAATTGTTTGGTCGTACTGAAGAGGGAGCGTCAATTTGTGCCCTTGTCCACGGGCTTCGCCCAACGTTTGAAATTTCACCATTGATGGTCTGGAACGAAGGCATGGAGGTGCCAGATCACGTTCTCGAGCGGCTCGTTCACGTCGAGGCAATGGACGATGTGATCAACGTCACCGGCCCCGTGATGAAGTTGACAGATTTGGGCGTTCGACCCGTTTGGACCGTCACGGTTCGCCAGCCGTTTGTTGTTCCATCGCTGCGGAAAACGCTGTCAAAACAAAGTTGGCAAATTTTTTCTGGCGATATACCGTTTCTCAACCGCCTCTTCCTCGATGAGGGCTTGGGCATGCACCTCTCTCTGACAGGAGAAATCATCGATCGTCGTCAAGATGAGGACGAGGACTTCTCGCTTATTGAAGCCGTTCGAGCTGCCGGTGGGGCAGGCCGTTACGCTGTTGATTGCACCGTTGTCTGTACGCTTGAAGACCTTCAGGCAAGCGAGCCCTTCCCTGTTCCTTACAAGGTGTTCTCCTTCGACTTGGAAACCAGCATCGCCCATGAAACCGTGCTGTGTGCGGCAGCGGTGATTGAAGACATGTCCACCGGTCACCGAGAGACGTTTTCCTTTGTCGGTGAAGAAACAAAAATAATGGAAGAATTGACACTTGTGGTTCGAAGTCAAGACCCAGACATCATCACGGGTTACAACATTGACAACTTCGACTTGCCGCGACTCAACGACCGAATGGGTGTTCATGCCCGTTCCAAAGACTGGCGAAGAAGAGCCCTGCTTTTCGGCTGGGGGCGCGTTCAACAAACCGAGTCTGAAGCAAAACGCACTCGCTGGGGGCTGTTTCCTCGCAGGCAATCTTCTCGCGCTTGGAATGTAGCTGGACGCACCGTTGTCGATACGTGGTGGCAAGCCCGCATGGCGCTCCGCCCTCAACGAGAAACGCTTTCCTTCATCAGCAACCTTCTGTTTCCAGATCAACAAGACAAGCACAAGATGGACGTAGACGCCTCTAAGATGGACGAAGAATGGGCCGCTCGGCCAGATGTAGTTCTCGAATACTGCATTCGAGATGCCGCCTTACCGCTCGATATTCTTGGAGAACTGCAGGTGATTCGACGCAAGGAAGCGGTGGCGGCGGTAGCCAAGGTCACCTTCGATGCCGCAGCAAACGGCAGCACCAGCCAACTGATTGATTCGCTCGTGATCCGACTCGCTGACAACGAAGGTGTTGCTGTGCCACTTACAGGTTCAGCCCAAGCCAAAGAAGGCCAAATTACTGGAGGCTATGTTCACGAGGTTGCAGCAGGGCTTCATCCGTGGATTGCTGTGCTCGATTTCAAAAGCATGTACCCCTCAATCATGATTGGGCACAACATCTGCTACACAACCCGCATCGACCCGGTTCAAACCGATCAACCTGCGGAAGGCGAGCCGGTCCATACGGCTCCGACCGGTGCAAGATTCCGCGACCAATCGGTTCGCAAAGGCTTGGTGCCGGCGTTATTGGAAGATTTGATGGCGCAACGCGACCAACACAAAGCCTCGTTGAAGATCGCCAAGGAAAACCAAGAAACAGCGGTCATGGAGTTTCATGATTCAATGCAATATGCGGTAAAAATCCTGATGAATTCATTCTACGGCGTTTTTGCCAGTGGATTTTATCGATTCACGCATCGAGACCTTGGCTCTTCGATTACGGCGTGGGCTAGGCACAACATCAAAGCCATCATTGCCCAACTCGATGCTGAAGGCCACGAAGTGGTCTATTCTGACACCGACTCAATCTTTGTGCGCTCACCGGTTGCAGAAGGGGCCCCCTCTTCAATGAAGGAAGAAGAAATCAAGGCAGCCAGCGACGGCGAGCCAGATGCTGTGGCCTACATGTCTGCGTGGAATGAGGCCAAGCAAGACATGATTCAGTTTGGACTTGAGGTGGCACAACGGTACAGCCGTGACTCGGCGATTCTTGAATTCGAAAAAGGCTTATCCGTTTTCTTCAGCCACGGGGCAAAAAAACGCTACGTCGGCCAAGTGGTCTACCCGAGCGATGAGATGCTGATACGAGGCTATGAAACCCAGCGTACTGATTCCTTTGCCTACCTTACAACGACAATGAAACGCATGTTCAGCCACGCTTTGGCCGATGAAGGCGATGCACTCGTTCGTTTTGCTCTCGCTCAAGTTCGGGCGTTGCGCAACCATGAGGTTCCAGCCTCTTCGCTGATCTTGGCGAAATCCTGTAAGGGTCGAATGGGAAGCAATGGTGAGGTAGACTTTAGCAAAGATTACGCCAATCCCGACAGCATGGCGCAGGTCAGGGTTGCGAAGGCTCGAATTGCCCTGGGGCTTGGTTTCACTTCAGGCATGAAGGTCTCCTACATCGTCACCGATGCAAGCCACCGACCAATGCGCGTGCAGCCATGGTTGGAAAACGAGGAAGACGGGGGCGTCGACGCATACGATGGCCAATTTTACGCTGAACGTTTGGCGGCAGCACTCGGGCGCATCACCGAAGCCTTCGGCTGGACGGCCAAAGAACTCGTCGCCGGCAACAAGCAAACGTCCCTGTTTTCCTTCTGATTTGACATAAATCAAGGAAGCCCTTTTGATGAGGGCGTTTCACAGTTGTTGGTATGAAGTCAACCTCAGTGCCGATTCTTTTTGCAGCGCTTATGCTTCTCTCCAGCCTTTCTGGCTGTATTTTTGATGATTCAGATGCCTCTGGAAGCGATGAAGTGCTTGCTGTGTTCAATTATTCACCTTCCACAAACCTTCGTTCGGGAGATGCCATCACTTTTGACGCATCAGCCTCAACCCCAAGCGGTGGCATCACCTACCGCTGGGACTTTGACGGCGATGCCTCAATTGACGCCACTGGTCGCTCAACGGATTGGACCTTCGATGAATCTGGAACCTTCACCGTTGAATTGACGGTGTCAGATGGTACGAAATCCTCGTCGCAAACCAAGGACGTCACAATCGTGGAGGCAACCGCTCAGCCACCCGAAGCGGAAATCTCTCAATACGCCAGCGATGAAGATTGCAGCAACGACGATATTGATGAATCCACCCACATTGTGTTGTGGATCTGTGAAATGGACAAATCTACGACAGACCGAGACATTTCAGCCACCACCACCGTCACCCTCGACGCAAGCGATTCCGAATCGGGTGATTCATCGCAATACATCACCACGTGGAATTGGGACCTGAACGCTGAAGTCGATGCAGATAACGATGGCGACACAGAAAACGATGCCGACCTCACCGGCGAAACGGTGGATTGGAACAACGTTAAACCGGGTGAATATCAGCTTCACCTCACCATCGAAAACAGCGCCGGCATGACCGACACAGATTCCATCAAAGTCTATGTCTCATATGCGGGCCAATGGACCGACTTTGAAATGGGTGGCAACACTTCAGGAAACGCACAGACCTTGGATTTCGATTTCAAGGTGGTGTACGACAAAGACAACGGTAACACCATCCGCAAACTGGTCGGCGAATTGACCTATCCAAAGGTTGACGGAGACTGCACAACTGCTTTCCCTGGCGCTACAAATTGCCGCGCTAAACTTGACATCTATGCCTTCAACGAAGACGATGAAGAGGCGAGCAACACTTCAGAAACCGGCCTTGACCAGCGCTCTGACGGCGATGACTGCAACGAGGACGACAATGATTGTGTCTTCCTAACCCTTTCTTCCTACATGTTCACCGATACCGAATCGACCTACAATGACGGTGATTGGACCTTGCAAGTTCGCAATGAGAAAATCAATGATCTGCAAGTTGAATCGTTCATTATCCGACTCCACTACAAGTGAGGGGAACTGGCCAGCACCCGTTTCTGTTGAGAAAGGTGTATAGCGCAATCATCTCGAGCCCAACTCATGCGTCGCACCCGTATCGTGGCAACCATTGGCCCATCCAGTTCTAGCGAAGGGGTCCTTCGATCCCTGCTCGAAGCAGGTGTGGATGTATGCCGGCTGAATTATTCGCACGGCACGCCCGACAGCAAGACAGAACTCTATCATCGCATTCGTTCCTTGGAGGCATCGCTCGAACGACCGACGTGCATTCTCGCCGATTTACCCGGGCCTAAGTTGAGGCTTGGTCGCTTTCCTGGCGTCATTGCGCTCAACCGCGGCGCGCCCCTCACGCTTCATTGTGGTGTAGAGGAGATGCTCGGCGCTTCTTCGACAGATCTGCCGGTTGAATACGCCGGCCTTTCAGCAGAACTCAAAGCAGGAGATCCCGTTCTCATCGCTGACGGTTTGATTCGTTTGGTGGTCAATGAGGCCGCTGGTGTGGCGGGAGGCACGGTTGCGTGCACCGTTGAAGACGGCGGTCCTGTTAGCGCCCGAAAGGGTGTCAACGTCCCAGGAACGATGGTTGACTTGCCTGCTATTGGACCAAACGACAGAGCGGCGATTGCGCACGCATTGCAGGAAGGGGCGGATTACCTCGCAGTAAGTTATGTTCGAACACCTGGAGACCTCCAGCCGGCCATCGATGCTGTGAAAGCGGCGGGCAAGCATGTCCCTGTGATCGCCAAAATCGAACACCCAATGGCGCTTGAGCATCTTGATGACATTCTCAATTTAGCAGACGCAGTGATGGTTGCGCGGGGTGATCTCGGCGTTGAAATCCCCCTTGAAGATGTGCCAATGGCTCAGCAACGCATTATTGACGGCGCGCTGCAACGTGGCATGATTGTCATTGTGGCCACTCAGATGCTCGAAACCATGACCCTCAATCCCCGCCCAACTCGGGCAGAAGTCAGTGATATCTCCAGCGCAATTCGCAACGGAGCAACCGCGGTCATGCTTTCAGGAGAAACAGCATCCGGTGATTACCCACTTGCTGCGGTTCAAACCATGGCCAAAATCGCACAAGCAGCCGACACAGGGTTTCAGTCATACGACCGTCGCCCAAGTGCCTTGGCACGATTCCGCTCTACGCGTTCCGTGGCTCACGCCGGCGTTGAATTGGCCAAGATATCAGAGGCATCTCGAATCATCGTAGCCACTCAACACGGAAACGCTGCGCGCCTGGTGGCAGGTTACCGGCCGCCAACCCCCGTCACCGCAATCAGCGACAGAATCCGCGCCGCCCGCCGCATTCAACTGCTCCCCGGCGTCGAGAGCCTTCTGGTGGAAGAATACGACCGAGGCTCGCAAACCATGCAGGCCGCAGTAGAGACACTCGTCAAGCAAGGAACAGTGCTTCCCGGCCAACGCGTGGTCGCTATTTCGGGCAGTCCAAAAGCGATCAGTGGCGCTACGAGCACCGTTCGACTCTACAAAGTTGAGAAAGACGGGTCAATCCGCGGGGCCGAATGAAACCACCTCGGGAACTCGATTTTGCTGGTTTTTTCCAAACAAAATACTGCGCTGTCGCCTCTTTTTTCAGCACCTGTCTCTGAAAGCACGCGTCGCGGTTTCTAAATAGGGGTGGTTGTTCGGAGGACTCGCTAAGGAGCAATTACCATGGGAAGTCAATGGGAAGATAAGAACAAGCCTCACCTAAACATCGTGTTCATCGGTCACGTCGATCACGGAAAGTCAACAACCGTCGGACGCCTACTTTTGGACTCAGGTCACATCGAAGGGCACGTCATCGAAAAGAACGAAAAGCTCGCTGCAGAATCTGGTAAGGCTGGATTCGGTCTTGCCTACGTTATGGACGGACTAAAGGAAGAGCGAGAACGTGGTATCACCATCGACGTTGCTCACAAGGAATTCTACACTCCTAACTACTACTGGACTGTTATTGACGCTCCAGGTCACCGTGATTTCGTCAAGAACATGATCACTGGATGTTCCCAAGCTGACGCTGCTGTGCTTCTCTGCGCTGCAAACGACGGTGTGAACGCTCAAACCAAGGAACACGCTTTCCTCGCCAAGGTGCTTGGTGTCAAGCAACTCATCGTTCACGTCAACAAGATGGATATTTCTGGTGTCGACTGGTCAGAAGACAAGTACAAGAAAGCATGCGAAGAAGTTGGAAACCTCCTCAAGATGGCTGGATTCAAGCCTGATGACGTTCCAATGATCCCAGCATCTTCTTTGCTCGGCGACAACGTGTACAACAAGTCCGACAAGTGCCCATGGTACAAGGGTCCTACGCTCTTCGAAGCGATCGACAAGATTACCATGCCACCTAAGCCAATCAGCAAGCCTCTCCGCTTGCCTATTCAGGATGTCTACAAGATTTCCGGAATCGGTACAGTGCCAGTTGGCAAGATTGAAACCGGTACCCTCAATGTTGGAAAGACCGTCGTGTTCAACCCATCTGCACAATCCGCTGAAGTCAAGTCGATTGAGATGCACCACACCATGGTCCCTAAGGCAGAACCTGGTGACAACGTCGGATTCAACGTCCGTGGCCTCGCAGCTACCGACATCCGCCGTGGCGACGTTGCCGGCTACGCCGACAGCGAACCTATGTACGTGCGACACGACGAAACCTTCGTCGGACAAATTCAGCTCATGGACATTCCAAAGGCTGTTTCCGTCGGATACACCCCTGTGTTCCACGCACACACCGCTCAAGTCGCTGTTCGTTTCCAAGAACTTCTTGAAAAGACGAACAAGGCTGGAAAGGAAGCAAACCCTTCCTTCCTCAAGACCGGTGACGCATGCCTCATCCGCTTCCAACCTAACAAGCCAATGGCTATTGAGCAAATGGACACGTTCCCTGAACTCTCTCGCTTCGCTATCCGTGACATGGGTAAGACCGTCGCTGCTGGCGTCTGCTTGAAGATCGAAAAGAAGGCTTGAGTCTTCTAATGAACATTGGTTGAGGATTTGGACGGGTCATTATGGCAGCAGTAACCATCATCAAGCTCACAGGTGAGAACCACCGAGACATCGATCAAGTTGCTGGCCAGATAAAGGCTATCTGCGACAATGGTGGTATCGCTCTTCGAGGCCCTATCCCATTGCCGACACGCCGATTGGTAGTCCCTGTTCGCAAGGCACCTGACGGCGAAGGCGTTGAAACCTACGATCACTGGGAACTCCGTGTCCACAAGCGCCTGCTTGAGATGGACATCACTTCCGGTAAGGATGAGTCGGCACTTCGCCAAGTCACCCGTATCCCAATCCCTGACACCGTCAGCATCGAACTTTCGATGCGCTCTGTCAACTGAGTTGCAACCACCTTTCAACAAAGGCTTGTGCCGTAAGGCTCTGTACCATCAGAAACAAGATGACCGCTGTTTATCAAAAGCAGTAATATTCCTAGGATCACAGTGATGCAGCTTCGGCTACACCGGAATCAATCAACCACTCTGCGGAGTCGTGGTCAACAAAATGAACGTCGCCAGCTTCCAATGCAAGCGATTCACCTGCGGCAGTTAAGATCGGCTCCGGACTTGTCATCAGCACTCGGATTCGCACCAACGGCGCTTGGGGTTTCACAGGCTCTTGTTCCACAACGGGTTCTTCTGCAAGCGGTTTTTGTTCAGTCACCGCTTCTGCGGGAGATGCGCCAAACGCATCGTCGAGCGTGATTTGAGGTTTCTTCGAAGGGGCCAATTCCATTGCCGCTGCGTGCTTGTTGGATTTCCCTTCATTCATGAACGCCGCCATGTCATCTTCATGATTTGCGTCGGGTTGTAAAACCGGAGCGGGTCTTGCTTCCTCCAAGTCTGCATGTACGTATTCATCCAAGTCTGGCCACTCATCTGGCCCCATCAGGTGTTCTTCATCTACATCCCTGTCAGGCAGGGGCTCAGGTCCTTGATCTTCAAACGCCAAGGCAGGTGGAGGCCTGGCTGTGATGCTTTCATCTGTGAAAGAATCCAGTTGCATGGTGCCTGGTGCATGCCGCAGAGGGAGGGCCAAACCTTCGCCTGCGATGCCATTTTGCATGGACGACCAATCGACTTCCATCTTGAAGCGATCCATTGCAATTTGAACCGCATGGAAAAAGGCCTTCTCTGCGGGATCGTGTCGTTGCCAATCGAGGGCTGGTAATTCTTGAGCTGAGCCCGGATTTTGTGCGGAACTGCGCAACGATTGAGAGGCGACGTGCTGGACAACTGCCACCGTTCGTTTCCGAGCAAGTTCCGAAGCAATATGGCGTATGTTCGCTTGGCGCTTTTGCAGGTTCTGCAACCGCATGCCAGTAATGCCCTTCATCAGCATGGATTGGATCTCTAAATCCAAGGTGTTGAGCAATCGCTTGACCATGGACCAGAAGTCCTGCCGAGGCAAGGGTACCGGCATGTGGCGCGTCGCTTGGAGCCGATGCGTCGAAAACAACTGCTCCTCAACCTCTCGAGATTGAGCGCTGTCAAGGTTCCCGGGCGTTGACATCGTTTAGGCGTATGGCCGACATACTTTGAACCCTTCATTGCCAATCCCTCAATCATCAAGTGCATCGCTTCATATCGAATGGCTCACCTCGCTTAAGCGAGGTGGTATTGAATGAACTCAATCAAGCGGCAAACAGCCAATGGGAACGCTCCCATTCGCGCATGCTTTGGCTTGGTGATCTTGATGTTGATTTCAAGTCTAAGCCCTCTAATTGCCAGTTCAGAATCACCAACTTGGGCGGACGATGAAAGCAGCCATGGCATGGGTTTCGTCAAATTCTTCCCTGAGCAAAACTCCACAAGCGTCGAGGCAACGATCCAACAAGCGTTGATCGTCGATGCCAACCGAACCTTCACCGATGGTATGGTTTCCATCGAACCACTGTGGGGCATTGATCCATCAAATGGCACGAACTTCGGAGTTCAATCCACGGAGCAATGGAACGGAACACATCAACAAACCAACGGCATTGGACACGGTGGCCGACTGACGCTTGCTACCGAGGCTTCGCTGGGAACGATTGCCAATTTCGAATCCACGGTTCGCACTGCTTCGGGTTGGATGGGTACGGGCGATGATCATGAGGCATGGGCTGTGATTCAACCATCGGTCACGCCACTTGTTTCACTATCAGGCATGGTGTTGCCTTCCAACGGCTCAGACTCACTGAGTGCCCTTTCGACGCGCGGTCTTGGTGACTTGAGTCCCAATATGTCGGGCTGCATCCGCTCACCTGCCTTCGCCACACCTTCGTTCATCAACAACTACACGCTCACTTTCGAGCATTGGCTGGCCTTGAACTCAGATGATGCCGCTTGGGCCGAAGTTCGAACGGCATCGGGAGCATGGGTCACAGTTGCCCCACAAAGCGGGTACAACGCAACGTCCACTTCCAGCGTGGCTCCATCTTTTGTGTGGAATGGTCAACATGCCTCATGGGCGTCATCAGTTTTCCATCTTGATCCCCACCTTTCACAACTTCAGCCTTCAATCGAAGTCCGATTTTGTTACGCCACGGGTGCCTCCACCGACGCTCGCGGTGGCTGGTTCATTGATGAGGTGCAGATGCAGAACCAAGGCGATGTTGCTGGTGCCTGGTTCCATGGAAACCTGTCTGGAGATTACCTTCCAAATGCAGAGGGTCAGCTTGCCCTTGCAGCGGACGTGTCCAACCTCACAGGTCAAACCGTTGAACTTGAAATCTCTTCCAATTGGGACATTGAAGGTGGAACTAAAGATCACCTTACGGTGTGGATTTCCCTTGACAACGGGACGACTTACTCCCCAATCTCCAATCACCCGGGCCATCCAAATAACGGCGCTTTATGCAATGGAGTCTTCTTCAACGGGCCTGATTCAAACGGTGCTTGGTGCCCAGTTCTTTACAACCTCCCTTGGAGTCAAACCAGTCCGGCGAACGCGAGCAATGTTCTGTTCCGGTTCTGGGTTCAAACCGACGGACAGAACAACTTCGGGGGAACTGCCTCAAGCGGTTGGGAAGGCATTGCAATTGATGACGTGAGCGTTTGGATTGACCGTGGAACCGCCACTCAGAGCAAAACTTCACTGGCTAACTTTAGCACGCAATCGTCGCTCAGCAACGGATCAAAGGACGGCTGGCTCACCTACGATGCCGTTGGCGTCAATCAATGGATATGGACAGCAAGCCTCGGAAACAACGGAGCAACCTCCCAGAGCGAGGATTTCGAGGTTAGTTTTGAATTGCCTGCAGGCTGGTCGCTTGATGCCACCTCGAACAGGCGTTGGGAAGTTGGCACCACCTCCAATGCTTCAGGATTCGGGCCGGGCGTCTGGCATTCTGGCAACGCAGGCGCCGGTATTTACCTCGATGACGAATACCGGAACAACATGCTCACTCATCTCTACACACCAGAGTATACATTGCCGGTGAATTCTACCTCAAGGCTCACCTTCCGAAGTTGGGTGTGCACCGAAGCAAGTTGGGACGGAGGAGCGGTTTCAATTTCCACCGACGGCGGACAGAATTGGTGGTTTTTGCCACCCACGTTGAACGGCTTCCATGATCAAATTTCGACGGTAAACAGCAATTCCCCCTTGTTTGGTGAAGGGATTTTGGACGGTTCCAACGTGGCAGGTGGATGCACTTCGAGCCCGCGGGCCTTCGATTTGAAAACCTTTGATTTATCCAACCTCTCTGGACTTGATGTTCGCGCTCGCTTTACGTTCTTCTCGGATCAACTTGTGGAACTTGATGGATGGTACATCGACGATGCAGGCATAGAAATTGACGTGTATGAAACACAAGGCACATGGATTTCGCAACCGCTTCAACCTCATTCAGCCTTTGGGTGGGGTCATGTCGATGGCTTTGTGTTTCAACCAGAAAACACCACCGTGCATTTCGATGTTTTAGACGCCAACGGCACGGCAATTCCTGGTTATGAAAACCGAAGCCTACCGATTGAACTGGCTTTGGATCCGATCCATCATCCAACCATCCTACTCAAGATTCATCTCGCTACAGAAAATGAACTTCTCACCCCTTCCATCGAACGTCTTAGCGTAGGCTCTGTTCACTATTATGACGCCTACCATCACCGAAACAACCCGCTTACGAGTGTTGGTCTTAACCCATTGAGCATCGATCAGGACGCCAACCTCGTTGCTGCAACCTCCACTTCGTTGGTGTGGGATATGGAAGCCTTCTGCCCGTTCCAATCCATGGTCGTTGAAACCTACGGCGACAACCTCTCAGCAACGCACAGTGGTTTGGCTCTTGAGGCCTGGACGCATACACCACTCGCCCCTCCGATTTTACGCAGGGTGCTTTCTCAAACGAGCACCCCGGTGTTCCAAACTCCGTTAGCCCTCACATGGTTTGCCGGCGCGGTTTCAAGTGGTTTCATCTTCGAACCTCACTGCTCATTGGCGCCACAGGCGCCTTTGCTAGCCCTTGGAGGCAGCAACACAACGTTGTTCGAATGGCCAATTGGCGAGGCCAACGAAAGTTTTGGTTTGAACAAGGGTTTCTCCGCCTTTGAGGGCGAGTTGAACAGCGTTCAAGCGGACGAGAACGGGGCATTGGAAGTGATTCATAGCGGCACACAACACGCTAACCTCTCTTGGCTTATGCCAGTGAACGCTCCGTTCATTGCTGGTGCAATGGCCTATGACGTACAATTCCTTGTTCATATGCAAAGCAACGCAACGGCAGGGTTGCTCGAAGTTCAACAGGGTGGGCCAAGCCTTGCACTTGCAGCCTCTTCGGGGTCAACGCATCATCGCGTAACTCACTCGGCAACATGCATACCCTCACCAGACTCAACCGAGGCCAACCTCGCATCATGCAGCCTTGCTGTTGTCATGTCCGGTTCATTCACAGCGACTTTTAGCCAAGCCGTCATCGTTGCAAACCAGCAAACCATCGAACGCTCAATCACCCAAAGCCTGCTCAATGGCGTTGCTGATGAGTTCAAGGCTGGAAACAGTTCTTCCACAGTTGTTCTTCCCCTCCGAGCGACAACTCAGTTTGGCTCGGTTGCGGTCAACTTGACTGCGTTCACCCAACCGCTGCTCGTCGATCAGGTGCTCCCTATATCCCACCAACGTTGGTTGCCTGAACAAACGGTTGTGTTCCATACACAACATTGGCGGGGGGACGCCAACCAGCCTGAATCCGATGCACCAGATTTCACCTCACTGGAGTTGATGCTTTCGCCAACAAAGCATCAGAACGACGCCCTGGTGCACGTGCAAGCCATCAACCTCGATACAACTCCACAACTGCGGCAACTCGGAGGGGTGGCTTTTGCTCACCTGCTTTCAGAATCTTCGAGCGTCATATGCACCCTCAATGTCTGCAACGCCACCTGGACACTGCAAAGCACATGGGAGTTTGATGACGTGGACGACGTCCATGTTTTGGCACTTGGCACCGATGTAAACGGCCTCTCAACAGGTCCAGCGCATTCATACAGGCAGACAGCGTTCAACGAGATTGAAAACGACCTCGAGGTCGTCAATCTGATGGTCACAGACGAAAACCAACGCAACCTCAACGACTGGTCGAATCCTCAGTGGCCGTTCCATCTGAACGCCAATCACAGCCTTCTTGCCACAGGGGCAGTGCGATTCCAAGGCATCGCTCAATCGTATGTGTCACAAGATCAAGCGGAAGTCCGCATCGATGCGACCACCGTGCCTCCAATCAACATCAGCGGTGGGCCCAATGAATGGCCAGCAGAGCCGGTAAATTGGTCTTCTTCATGGCTCGATGAAGTCGATTCAAACGGTGGATTTTCTATTGAATTAAACGCACCCGCCTTTACAGAACAGGTACCGTCTGGCACTCGAATCATGATTTCAGCCCACCTCGAACGCAGGGGCCCAATGGAAGCAGCCTCCGCAACAAGCCTCGACCAAACGCCACGCTCAAGCGATGTACCCTTCCTGTTTGATCGAATCAGGCCAAGCATGATCTCCCTGCTCGCTCTCGATTCTGGCGGTTACGCTCCGGCTGACAATCACATTTGGATGAAAGGTCAAGATTTGGCCCTGCGCGTCACACTCGCTGATGCGGAAGGCTTGGACAACACGCTTCAGATGCACACTTGGCTTGAAGCGCGCGATGACGTCAATTTGGACGGCGTTATGGATGCAGAAGAATACAGCGCACAAACGGTGACCTTCAACAGCGGTTTGATTGAGGCAGTTGTCGATCTCCCGCTACTTGGTTGGAGTGACATCACCGCCGGAGGCTCGTCAGGGCGAGCGAGTGTTGTCATTCGGGCCAATGATTTGGCAGGCAATGCCCTTGATGGTGGCGGTGAATTTGGTTCAAACCAAGACTTGGCCACGGTGTATCTGCAGGAACGTTATGACAGCACCATCGACACCGAATCACTGGAATTCAATTCGCTTGAAGGGTTGTTGTTGTTAGGCCATCAGCATCATTTCAACTTCACAATCACCGATGGGAACGGTATCACATCCCTCGATAAAATAGAACTGGCCCTGCTTGGTCGCGACCAAACGAACGCCTGTTTCATTGAGTATAAACCAAGATACGCCCAAGTTATATCGGATGAAGCCTGCTTTGAAACTGAGCCAACCGTTTTGATTGAACAGCAAGGCAACCAACAGGCCTGGACGGTCACAATGGCGTTCCGATTGGCTTGGAATTTGAGCGATACTCCCTTTTCGCAACCCGCTGTGCCTTCCCTCAAGGTGTTTGATGAAGGCCAAGACCTTGGTTTGGGCCTTTCCCGATTGACGGTTTTCGAATGGAACATGTCCTTTAGCCTTCAACTCCAATCAATCCTTTTTGAGGACCTTACCCTCCCAATCGGGGACACTGACGACAATCATCTGTGGGTTCATCGCAATGACATGCTCCTGTTGACGTTAGAATTGACCCACCTTCACACGCAGGTGCCAGCTGAATTTGTTCCAAAATCGCTCACGGGTCACGCTGTGCTCTCGGATGGGGAACGCTCGCTTCTCTCAAATTTGACCTTCGACGATGAGGGCCGCTCACAGCATTCAATTCACATCAGCGACGATGTGGTAAAGCACAACACCGGCTTTATTGAACTCCTTTTTGAACACCCGTTGCTCATGTACGATCAGCGCACGAACCTCACCATCGACCGGTTTGCACCCCAGCTCACCGTACCTCCCGGCACCTTAGACATCGTTGATTCCGATGCGCTCGAAGCGCAAGAAATCATCGTAATCTTGACCGATCAAGAAGGGTTGGGCGAAACGCCGATCACCGCACACTGGCACTTCCTGCGTCAAGGGGTCCCGATACCAAACAGCCAAGGTTCAGCCCATATCGAGAAATCAGCAGGAACAGGGACAACCAACACCTATGCCGGAAATGTGGACATGAGTCCTGAAGCAACGGTCATTCTCGAACGGGACGATCGGGTGCAAGTATGGTTTTCTGCGAGTGACTTGGCCGGACGCAACATCACTGGTTTTGGTACGAGTGAATCGCCTATGACGCCTGTCTTCAGGTGGGTTGCCTTCGAGCCACGTTTCGACGACATCAAAGTCACGCCTTACAGAGCGATTGTTGGCGAGAACATCTCCATTTTTGTTCGCGTAGCCAATGAGGGGTTGCTTGGAGGCAACATCACGGTTCACCTCGAAGATGCTGACGGGAGGGTGCTTGAACAAAACACCACACGGATTGAGCCCGGGACATGGGTGGAATACGCTTGGAGCGTCGAAACATGGGACACGGGCCGCCTTGGCTTGAGTGTCGTTTTAGTCGATGTGACGGGCAACATACCTTTGCCAATGGGAGAGGTTCAATCCATTCCCGACGCCAATCAGGGAGCAATAAACACCCTTGGTTTTGCTGTCTTAGTGGTGATCCTCGCCGCCGGGGTTCTTGGATTTACGCTCTATCGAAGGCAGGAGAGCCTCCATGAATTCACCCAAAAACAAGTTGATGCCGCTCTTCTTGAACGAAGCCAGCCACCGCCCAGGCCTGCAGGTTTGGATGACCTCGGTGAAGAGCAATAGTCAAGAACAGGGGGTCCGAGCGAAGGACACAAGCCGGGGTTCCCGAGCGGTCAAAGGGGGTGGACTCAAGATCCTCTGCGTAAAGCTTCGCAGGTTCGAATCCTGCCCCCGGCACTTCAACCCAAAACGCTGTGCTGCGCTTTTGTCGGGTTTGAGTAAAAAACCTCTTTCCCGGGTCTATTTTTCCATCTAAAAAACGCTTTATTTTTTTCCGGCTTTGACCCGCATTGTCTTGCCATTGTTCGTTTCTTTTGCACGCTGCCTAAGGCGTGGCTGCTTTGATTTGCTGCATGGCTTCCAAGCCAATGGCCCCTGTCCCTCTCAACAACGTTTCTTTTGTTTTATGGTCAATCAAAAACCAGTAAATTGTATCGTCAGATGGAATGTCGGCATCGATCATGAAGGCTTTTTTATCAATGTAAACCGTAATGGTGCGCTGTCTTATTCTGACATCAGGGATGCCTGCTCGCATCAAAGCGTCCAGTCGCATTCGCCGGAACGCAGTGGCGCGTTGAATGACTGGAATCTCGTAAATCGAATGGGTGTCGTCCATGTTGTGCTGTTCCAACAGATCAATGGATTCGTCAACAAGCTGCTGATGCCATCTCTGAAAGGCAACAATGAGAACAATGCATTGCTCAGAGAAATCATCTGGAATCGTTATGGCCTGCTTGTTCAAATTCCTTCCTTCGATGGAGGGAAATCGCTTAGGCATGCTAATCTTAAGTGGCTTCGACGCTTAATCGTTCGTCACAAAAGGACAACCAATACAAAAGCCACCTTACGCTTGGCTTCGGATGGTTCTTCCGTTCACTTGATGCAGGGATGTCGCTTGGTTGCACTATGCGAGTCGCCGCCCTCCTCTTTGTTGGCTTGTTGCTGTGTGCACCTTGCGCGTCGGCTTGTGAAACTGAGGCTGCGAACGCTCTGTTGGGCAAATTCCCTTCACCAACCGGCATCTCTCCCGATAAGGATGAATCAATTCGAGAAACCACTCGCTTAGCAGGCATCGGCCATGAAACCGCTCGCTACATGCTTTGGCGCGTGCTCATGGGTGAACAGTTTACTGAATTAGAAATTGCACAGGAAATCGACCGTTCGATGGAAGAGAACGGTTCCAACCCTGATTGGAAGAGTTTTGACACCATTGTAGCCAGCGGTGCAAACGGTGCCATTCCTCACGGCGACGATGAACACAACGGAGCTGGTCCGAAACTTGTTGAAATTGGCGATGTTGTTGTGATTGATTTAGGCGCACGAGTGAACGATTGGGTGAGCGATGTCACCAGAAGTTACGTTGTTGGCTCAACCACCAACGAGACAATCATCGAAGTTTACATGGCGGTGTACGACGCACAAAACCTAACCTTCCCTGTGATCGAAGCAGGCACACCAGCTTGGGTTCCAGACGACATCGCACGCACCCACATCGAAGAACAAGGGTATGGAGAGTACTTCATTCACAGCCTGGGTCATGGGTTTGGTGTTTGCGTTCACGAACCGCCTTTGCTTTCCAGCGGCACCGATGATCCTCTTTTCGGTCTTTCATACAACGAGCAACCGCTTGCTGTTTGGGATGCGATTACCATTGAACCCGGCATCTACATCGATGGCTGGTTCGGTGTACGAATTGAGGATGATTTTCTCGTCAATCAAGAAGGGCATGAGTTCCTTACCGAAACCCTCCCGCGTGACCTTGATTGGTTCATGATTGAAACCGGAGACTACGAGGCTCTCGCATGGCACAGTGATGTCGCCCAAGAAAAGGAAGAATCATTGATTGGAGAGGTGATTCCATTCCCAGTGACAGGGTTGGAGTCTCTTCTCTTGCTTACCCTCGTTGCTGTTGCGTTCCACCGTCGAATAGACGAAGTCGCTTCAATTGAAATTGAGTGATGCTCAAATCCGTGTTGGAATGCCCATGGCGCGAACGACGCACCAGCCAGCGCGTGCTTCGAAAATGGTAAAAGCGCCTCCAGCAAAAACACCGGCAGTTGCGACCCACCAAAATGTGCCGGCAAGCAGACCTGTCGCCAGCCCGATGCCAAGAGCGGCACTTCCCAGAACGCCCAGAATACCGAGCCTTAGTCGTGCTGCTTTTCCTGCTGCGTCGATGTTACATTCCAGTGCCATGATGTTACTTGAGCGGTTTCGATATATCAAAGGCTGTTTTTCAAACTGGTCTAAAGCAATGATAACTTGACTAGAGAATGGCTCATTCCTTCGCAAGAATTGCTTCAACGAGGGGAGCAAACGTCGATCCGTGGGGGAACGGAGAAACCACGTCTGCGGCCTCCTTGACAGAATCAAAAGCTCCGCCTACGGCCACCGACCAACGAGCGAATTCAAACATAGGAAGGTCATTGGGAGCGTCACCTACGCACAACACATCCTCGGCGCTCCAACCCATTTTGTCAAACATCACCTCTAAGCCGGTGCCTTTGGAAAGGTGCGGCTCCATAAGGTGGATCGCAAATCCCGTTCGAACAACCGAGAGGTGGGACCATTCACTTTGGGAGATGTGGTGTTCAACCGCTGCAAGGTCTTCGTCAGGGAACAGACACCATTCACTTTCTCGCCAATCATTGGTCTGAATACCGTTGGGGTCAAGCCCTTCAATCTGCTGAGCGAGCCATTGCGCCGCGCGTTTTGCCTCGCTTCCATCAGCTCGAACAATCGGGCCACCCCAGGATTTGTGCCAGAGCACACCACCATTTTCACAACAGATTGGGCCGCTTAACTTGAGAAACCGCCACAGGCCATAGGTGATGGCGCGCACGTTGCCAGTCGACAACACAACTGGTATCCCAGCATCCTCAAGTTTCCTCAAAGCTTGGATTGCCCCAGTGTCGAGTAGCTTATGGCCATCGGTCAATGTACCATCGATATCGACGGCCACCACCTTTGGTCGCCAACCTTTCGGGAGCCACTCCATGCTTTTGCGAAGAAAGAAGTTGGCGTAAAGATTGGCTTCAATTCCTTTGCTGTGAACTGCAAAACCTGACCTTTGTTCATCGGCATGCGTCCAAGCGTTGGAATGCGAAATTGAGATACCATCGAATCGTGAAAATCACACTTGGAAGGTTTGGAGATACCGATTATCGTGAACCCATCTTCGGATGGAAAGAACGATGCATCAAACCACGACAGATGGTAGGCATTATCTGTGGTGCGCGTTTCCATTTAAGCATGGTCAGCGATGCGGAGGAGGAAGTCTTTCTTTCGCTCGAGGATGAGAGCAGTGCAAAAGCCTCTCCTGTTGCTAAAAAAACGTCACACCGTCCCAAAAATGCAGTTGCTTCAACCCCAGCGGTTGCGCCGTCACAACCTGTGCTTGATGCCGAGGTGCTCGACGCAACCATTGTGGCGCAAGGGACGGGCAATTTCGAAGTGAGCTGGCCCTTGTTAGGAATGGATTGCCCCGATTGCGCAAGCAAGGCAGTTCGGGCCTTGAAAACCCTGCCACAAGCAGAAGATATTCTTGTATCGGCCACAGCCGGAACCGTTCGTTTGAACATCGATCTCGAACAAGGCAATGCTGCCGAAATCTCCTCTGTTCTTCGCTCCCTCGGCCACGCTCCAGATCTCGAATACAATGAAATTGTCGGCGCTAAAGCCACCGCTGTTGCCGCTCGGAATGGCGTCGACCGTCGAAAGTTGACCAAGGTAATGCGTCAACAACCAGGTGTGCTCGATGTTGAAATTTCGGAAGACGACCGCATAATTTTGCAACTCGTTCCTGACGCGACAAAAGAGTTGTTCGAAAAGCGCAACAAAGCGCTTGAACACGTAACTGGTAGCCCAGTCACCTTTGTGGCAGCACAATCCAATCGGTTGCGTCCGGACCAATGGCGATTGATCGGAGCCGGCATCGCCCTGCCGTTGCTTGTGCTCGTCATCGTTGGCGAATTGCTGAGCTGGTCCCACACCGTGCTTGGCGTGATTGCAGTTCCTGGATTGATCATTGGAGGGTCTCAAATGTTCAAAGAAGCGTTTGCAAGCCTCACGAACCGCCAACTTGGTTTCCAAGTGCTCACCAGCCTCGCGGTCATTGGCGCAGCAATCCTCGGCATGTGGGAAGAAGCACTGATTGTAGCCATCCTCGTTGCGTTCACGGCGCACCTCGAAGGGGATGCTTTGCTGCAAGCAAGAAAAGCCATGCAGGGTGGCCTCGATCGCCTGCCACGAAAAGCACGGCGCTTGAAAAAGGCCCATTCAGGTTCGGGAAGTAAGGTCGCTGCAGCCCTAGCAAAGGGTACTTTTTCGCTGGCCATGGCAGCACCTAGCCCGCTTGTTGGGGCTGATGGTTGTGCACTACCCGACCCTAACGAAGAACATGAGGAGGTGCCCATCGAACTGGTTCGCCTTGGCGACCAATTGGAAATTCGAAGCGGGGAATTAATCCCGGCTGACGGCATCATCGTCGAAGGCCATGGGGCCCTCGACAAGGCACCGTTGACTGGAGAATCTGTGCCTGTCGAAATCAGCAAGGGCGATGAAATTCAAGCAGGACTTGTCCTTGCGCGAGGTCCTGTTGTTATCGACGTGACCGCTGTGGGCGAAGAAACTCGTTTGTCAGGGTTGATCGATGCAGTTCACACCTTCCGTGAAGAACCACCCCGATTGCAAAACATCATCGAACGCTTCACCCAAGTCTGGGTGCCAATCGTTCTGTTTGGCGCCTTTTCCGTTTGGCAAATTGGATTCCCCGGAGATTGGAAAATTGTGCTTTTGCTGTGGGTAGTGGCGTGCCCATGTGCGTTGTTGCTTGCCACGCCTGTGCCACACGCTGCCTCACTTGCTCGTTCCGCTCACATCGGAGCGATCGCTCGCGGTGGAGATGTGATTGAACGTCTTTCCAAGGTCAACCATGTCCTTCTAGACAAAACCGGGACCCTCACTTCGGGGAAACCTCGAATTGGTGAAGTGGTTGTGGCCAAGGGCCGACGCAAAGACGCCGCACTCAAACTAGCAGCAGGGCTCGAAGCACGCTCCTCACATCCATACGCCATGTCCGTTATGGAGTACGTACGCGAAGAATCACTGGAACCGACTAAAGTCAATGTTTTATCTGACATCGAAGCGGGAGTTCGAGGGAAAGTTGGTGGAAAGGACGTTGCCTTTATTCGATACGATCGAGCAAAGGATTTGGGCATAACAGTTCCAGCAGAACTGAAAGAAGCCTACAGCGCTGCGGAACAAAAGGGACACGGGGCGAGTTTACTTTCACGGGATGGAGAGGCTCTTGCGCTGTTCACCTTCATTCACGATGACACTCGAGATGGAAGCCACTTGTTGATTCCCTCCTTGTTCAAACGCAACATCAACGTCGAAATCCTCTCTGGCGACAACCAAGCAGCGGTCAAGGCCTTTGCAAAGAGCGTTGGGTTGGATGAGAAGTCCGCTCATGGCGGGCTTTCTCCCGAAGAGAAGGTCAACTGGGTTCGAAGCCGCTCACAAACGCATGTCACAATGATGGTTGGCGACGGGTTCAACGACGCTGCTGCGCTTGCTGTGGCCGATGTGGGCGTGGCTGTGGGCAGCGGTGAAACGGTCAACTTAGAGGCGGCAGATGTTCTCATTCCAGGTGAAGATCCACAAATGCTCACCGAACTGATTGATCTTGCTCGAAGAGCGCAGCGCATTTTGATTGGTAACCTCATCATCTCAGTTGGAATTACCCTTGCGCTTGTTGCCGCTGTGATTTTACAGATGTACGATGAACTGTGGGTCGGCGTGTTGATCCACGAAGCCTCGGTGATTTTAGTAATCCTCAACGGGGCCCGTCTGGCAGGTTCAGAGGGTGCTGTGGCTTTGATTGGCAACCTCTTCGTCTCGTTGTGGAGGGACACGAAAGAATCCTTTTTATTGCTGCGAACCCAACTTGCATCCTGAACAAACTTGACGCGGCATCTTCAAACCATAGAGCAGGCTCTTCGGAAATGGTGAGCGCATGGCCAGAGTAAGAGCAGACCCAGTCACAACCGCCCTTGCTCACCCAACCCGTCGTGCGGTCTACCTGGCTCTATCTCACACTGAAGAGTTGAGTACCGTGCAGATCGAAAACCAACTGGAAGTGGACCGTTACAACCTCTACCACCACATGAAGAAACTCGCTTCCTTGGGTTTGGTCGAAAATCATCGTGACGAAGGCCGAGCCCGTTGGTGGCGCATCGCTGCAAAAGTAGACCTGCCGGAACTGCTTCAGGCCTCGCCAGCGACTCATGCTGCAGTCCCTGTCAACTCTGCGACCTCAAATGGAGTGATCCCTCAAGATTTGCAAACCGCAGTCGATCAAGGTGGCGATTTATGCGTTATCAATTTGGATGGCTCAAGGGACCAAGTTGGGGCCAAGAAGATGCTTGAAGTGCTGGCCCAGCAACACGGTATTCCCCTTGACCTCCCGTGGAACTTTCTACCAGAGAGCATCGTATTGATTGCCAAGAAGCGATAACTTTCGGCAGTGCAAGAAACCAAAAACAAGAACCAAGAGGCGAGTCTATGAGCGAAGAGTCAACCGTTGAATCACGTGTTTCGCCCCCGGCGCTCACTTGCCCCAAATGCGAGGGACTTTTGCCAAGCGGTCTTGGAGAATTGCAATGCCAATTGTGCTCAGCCAAAGTTCGAATTGATCACCCGGTCACCAGAAAGAATTGGGAGGAAGAAAAAGTTGGCTGCCCCGAATGTGGGAAAGTACTCATTGCTGGCGTTGACAAACGCCCAGCGCATCTCAAATGCGCTTCGTGCATGCATCACTTCACCCTCACGCCTCACATACCCAAGGTGGAAATCACCTGCCCCGGTTGTAAACGCCAACTGCGTATGAAACGCAAACCTGGTGCTCGCCGTATCGATTGTCCAGCATGCAGCACTCAGTTCAACGTCAAATTCTAATGCCTTCAAATACCACTTAGGTACTTGTACAATCTGCTCTACAATCATTCAAAATACCACCATTGCACCACCGGAGCATGGACTTCGGTTTCTTCTCGCTTTCTCTCGTTGCTAGTTTTGCTATCGTTCGATTCGTGACCGAGCAAACAAATTTCCATTTGAGGTTCAAGGGCCTATGGATTCACCACTGGATCCTTGCGGCCGTAGCAATGCTAATTTTGATTGTGGCTCAAATCGAGCATCCAATCGCCTGGGGTGCTTTGACTGGCGCAGCCTTAGATGGCTTAATTCGGAAAAATTGGTCGATTATCGATCGTTGACTGCACCTTCTAGGCTTGGAAACGTTGTGCTATTGTATGGCCAGAGGAGTGTTTCAGCCAAAAGGTTTTAGGGTGCCCTAAATCTCCCGATGGTATGCTCCCAAACGGATGTTGCGGCGTATGTGGTATTTCGATGGAAAAAGGATGGGTTGCGTGCCCCTTCTGTGGATGGCATCAAGCCAATTTGATCAATCCAAATCTTTCGATTATAGAGCATGCTAAAAACACCTCGGGTGGAGGTTCACAAATAGCTTGTTCCGCAGGTGGTGGGAAATCAAAATCCAAGTGTTGTCATCGTTACAAAAAGAAAGCCAAAAAAGGCCCATGCAAACGATGCCCGAAAACCAATCCTAGTGGGCTTAGAACAAATTCCATCGATGAAGTTTTTTGAACGCGACTGCGTCGCAATGGATGAAAGCGAAATAATTCGGAGTGGAGCACTACAATGATTGCTTGATGGAATTTTGAAATTTTGAACGTGAGTTATTATTATCCGAGTTTTCAGATTTCCCTACTTTGCAAGCACAGGCTATGTCGTGCGTTGCGTTTTGGATGTCGTTTGCACTATCAGGCTGTTTTGCAACTCCGAATGCAGAACCGCTCGCAGAAGATGGCGAAGACCTCAACGCATTTGCACACCTTTGGTCAGATGGCCCGACCTGCTTTGAACACGACGGGATTAACGCT
>Ga0257106_1000435_pt1 | contig 24952 bp, 16 predicted proteins | sample LP_taG_3_FD_190177 | JGI IMG/M metagenome (GOLD analysis project Ga0257106, IMG submission 190177) | Marine microbial communities from Northeast Subartic Pacific Ocean, Canada - LP_J_2011_P26_10m | ecosystem: Environmental > Aquatic > Marine > Oceanic | place: Canada: Northeast Subartic Pacific...
CGGTGCCGGTGTCGGCGTTCGGGGACGAGGCGGATCGAGCGCACGTCGCTCGGGATAGCGGGATGAAGACGTGTTTAGTGCCGCCGAGGAGGAACGACGAGTTTTTTACGCGAAGTGGAGATGTGGAAGAGGAAGAGTTTACGTGCGGCGAGGCGGAGATTAGGAGAGTGCATAAGATTCCAAAGTGGGCACTTAAGCCGTGCGACTTTCAAAAGGATTGGTTGGAAGACGTTCGATCGTCGTCGTCGTCGTCGTTTTTAAGCGGGGGCGTAGGCGCGTTGATTTTATACACGTCCGGAACGACCGGTCAACCGAAAGGTGTTTTACACACCAGGCAAAGTTTATATTCGCAAGCGAAAACGTTGAGCGACGCGTGGGAGATTTCCAAGAAGGATCGTTTGTTGCACTGTTTGCCTTTACACCACGTGCACGGGTTAGTGAATGGCGTTTTGGCTTCGCACGCGAGCGGCGCGACGGTGGAGTTTACGGATTCGTTCAAGTTCGATCCGAGGTATTTTTGGCGACGAATGCGAAACTCCGGGCCACAAATCACGATGTTTTACGGCGTACCAACCATGTACGCGATGGCGTTGCGACAGTTGGACGTGTACGATAACGCGGATAGGAGGAGGAGAGAGAAAGAAGAAGAAGACGGAAAATCCGTTGAGAGGAAGGAAAAAGTATCGACTCGATCGGAGTGCGCGGAGGAAGCGAAAGCGCTTCGCTTGTGCGTATCTGGCTCCGCGGCGTGCCCTCCTTCCATCTTAGATCAGTGGAACAGGTTGACTGGAAACCAATCGCCTTTGTTGGAACGATACGGGATGACGGAAATTGGCATGGCACTTTCGCAAAAATTGGATTTCTCCAGTCGCGCGCCGGGATCGGTCGGCGAACCGTTAGCAAACTCGGAGTGTAAAATTCTAGACGACGCGACGAACGAGTTACTCGTCAAAGGTCCCGGGATTTTCAAAGAGTACTGGAACAATACAAAAGCGACTGAAGAGGCGTTTACGAGCGACGGGTACTTTAAAACCGGCGACGTCGTTTCAGTTTCCGCCGATAAGAAAGACTGGCGCATCGTCGGTCGGGCTTCGGTGGACGTCCTCAAAGTCGGCGGCGAGAAAGTTTCCGCGTTGGAAATCGAAGCGAGAGTTCTGGAAGGTTTAGGCAAAACGTCTCTGAAAGAAATCGCGGTGTTCGGCGAGGCGGATGAAAACTACGGTGAACGCGCCGTGGCGATTGTTGCGCCTACGGACGAGTATAAATCTTTGGAGAATTTCAGCGACAAGTCTTTCGACGACGAGGTGAAAGCGTGGACGAGAGAAAACTTGACGAGTGAGCGATGGATCACGAAAACGTACGTGGTAGACTCTATCCCGAGAAATGCGATGGGAAAAGTCAACAAAAAAAGCTTAAAAGCGACGTTTTCGAGTTCGTAGTACGGTAGTTAGTTAGTTAGTTAGTTAGTTAGTTCGATTTTAGGCAACTCGTTTGACTTAAATGTTTATTCTTATACTACGTATGTCTTCGCGCGGCGATACTATTTCTCTCTCATCTCGGGGCGACTTTGTTCGTGTCGTTACTACTATTGCTACTGGTGTTGTTGCCGCCGTTATCGCTTAAAGCTCTCGCGACTTCAAATTCCGGTAAAGGCATCGCGTTTAACCGTCTGAAATCCTCGCGCGTCGGGATATCGTACTTCCCTTCTAAAAATTTCGCGAGACTGGCGGGCGCTTTCGCGCGATCTAAATACGCTCTCAAAGCGTCGCCTTGGACTCTTTCCTCTTTCGCTAAAACCTCCGAAGCTTCGAGCAACAACGCTTCGTTTAGTTGTAATGTTTCGCACGCCACAACGAGCGCCGCGTTTAGTAATCCAGTCACTTCACCTTCGACGTCGTGACCGGACTCTTTCGCGCGATCGCTAAACGACCAATCTTCCGGATTGCCGCCGGAAGATAAAGTCGGTATAGATATCGGACCGACAGAGGCGGACAAACCCCACTCGGCGAAACCTTTATACGCTAACGTCGTCGCGCGTTGAATATCGTCCGAAGCTCCTGTACTCACGCGTTTACACGCAATCATTTCAGCCGCGCGGCCACCCATAAACGTGGCTATTTGTCCGCGAAGTTCATCCGCGAACATTAATTTCCGCTCCGGTTCGTCCGTGTTTGGCGGCGTGTACGTGAAACCTAACGCACCTCCAGACCTGGCGACGATGGAAATCTGCTCCGGTTTGCTCGATCCGGGAAGCAACGTTCCGACGGCTTGCGAAACGATCGCGTGTCCAACTTCGTGCGCGGAGACGTTGAATTTCTCTCTCGGTCCTAACAGCGAGCGTTTCTTTTCCACGCCGGCGACTGTTCTTAAGACTGCTTTTTCAAACTCCTCTTTACCGACGGTGGTTTTGTTTTCGCGCCCGGCGAGTAACGCAGCTTCGTTCACTAGATTTTCCAAATCAGCACCGGTAAAGCCGCTCGTCATCGTCGCGATTTCGTCTAACAAGTGTTTCTTTCCATCTCGCGCGTTGTTCTCCAACGGCAATCCTCTCGTTTGGACGTGGACGTCCAAAATTTCGCGTCTTCCTTGGACGTCTGGTTTGTCCACTTGGACGATTCGATCGAACCGACCGGGGCGTCGTAACGCCGCGTCTAACGTATCCGGTCGATTCGTCGCGCCTATGCATATCACCAATCGGCTCGCATCGGCATCGAATCCGTCTAATTCCGTCAGCAGTTGATTCAACGTCTGTTCGCGTTCGTCGTTGCCCATACCTCTCATTTTCCCATCCGATCGACCTTTCGCGACGGCGTCGATTTCGTCGATGAAAACGATCGCCGGCGCTTGCGCGCGAGCTCGAGCGAACACGTCGCGCACTCGAGACGCGCCCATACCCACGTACAACTCCACGAATTCGCTCGCGGCGACTGAAATGAAAGGCACGCCGGCTTCGCCGGCCACCGCTCGCGCTAACAGAGTTTTCCCCGTTCCCGGCGAGCCGCACAAAAGTACGCCACACGGCGGTCTGGCTCCAAGCTTAGAGTATCGCTCCGGATTTTTCAAAATGTCTACGATTTCAGATAGCTCTTCTTTTGCTTCGTCGACGCCGGCGACGTCCTCGAACGTCGTCGACGGCGGCGGCGTGAAATCCGGATCATTGCGACCTCGGCCGTTGAACGACCTGCCGCCGACTTGTCTTCCGGCGCCTGGAATCCCACCAGGCATGCCGCCACCCGGCATCCCTCCTCTCCCACCGGGCATGCCGCCCCCAGATCCCATCATCATCGAGTTCTCGCGAAAGTTCCTCAACCAAAAGAACAAAACGATCGACGCGAAGACTAAAAACGGGAAATCAAACGCATTCTTATCGCCGTCGGCTTCCACGGAGAAGAGCTCGACGTCGTTCTTTTCCAACTGCGCATACGGAGTTTGCGCATCCGCGGGCTTTCTGGTCGCGTAGTGAATCTCGAACGATTTCGACCCGTCGCTTTTGCTTAGAGTCGTCGTCCTTTCCCCTCCTCCTCGTCGTTGTTGTTTTCCTTCGCTAGAACCGCCGCCGGTTTCAATCACGGTCGGTTTCCTCGGTTTCCACGTCAACCGGTCCCCGGCGACGGTAACCGTCCTAATCTCATTCTTCCTCGCGTCCCTCAAAAACTTCGAATACGAAACTTGCAACACTCTCGCTCTTCTCTCTTTCATCGCATTGGTCGCGCTCGGATTCCCCGCGAAACTCCCAAACGCCGCCTCGTACGCGTACGCCAGAAACGAAACCAACGCGTAGGTGCCAACAATTTTCGTCGCGCGGTTCACCAGCATCACCGATCGCGGTGGTTGCGGGTTCTTGTTACCATTATTTATTCTCTGCGGAGATGGTAAAGGAACATTTGGTTTCTGCTCATTTTTGCTCCCAGTGCTGCCTTTTTCCATTTTATCCGCTTTTTCCTCCTTTTCCTCCTTTTCCTCGTCGTCACCATCATCGGACGTCGACGAGGACGATTTCGACGACGCGCACTTTACCCCACCGGCGAAAACAACACCAACATTAGTAGCACTACCTCTTCCTCTCGCTTTCGTAGTATTTGGAGCGTTGACCATCCTTCTCGTGCCATTTTTGTTCGAGAAAGAATTAAGCGTCGACGTGTTCCCCGAGGGGTCGTTGACGGCACCGAAACGAGATGAAGACGAAGAAGAACGCTTGGTTGCTTTGAATGCGCTGTTTCTCCCACCACGAAAGACGCGCACAGACGACGATTCAGACGATATTCCAACGCCGATGGAAATGACGTTGAGTGAAAACATCATCGTCGGACTTTATGAGAGTGTTTTCGTCGCGACGAGAGCGTTTTAAGTGAAGCGAAAAGAAGGCGAAAAGAGCGAAAATGTATGCGTTTGCGTTTTCTCGTCGAAGACTAAACTATAATCGGAACTAAAATAAACTATAATCGGAACTTGATTCTGGTTCTGATTCGGAACTTGATTCTGATTCTGATTCTACGAGCACGTGTAACTCTCCGTGCTCGTATCGCCAATCAGGTGGTAATGGACAGTCGTTGTCGAGGAGGTATTGTACACATTCGGTTTCGTTGTATTTGTGCGCTTCTCGTACCGCATCTTTGTCCCAAGGCGCTTTGGCGGTTTCGTGCAAGCACTTCAAACAGTCTAATTGGCCGTACATGGCCGCCAACTCACACGCATCTTCGTCATATTTATCATACTTACGCTCAACAAGATATTCGAGTATATGAAGATGACCATATTGAGCCGCCCAAGCGGCAGTATCAGAATCCCAAGGCGCTTTGGCTTCTTCGTGTAAGTATTTCAGGCACTCGAGATGACCTTTTAAGGCAGCATGTGCACACGCAAACACTTTGATAGGACACTGATTTGCCACGCAATACTTCACCATTTCCAGATTACCTTGTCCTGTGGCCGCATTAATCGTCCTATAATCCCACTCACACTTTTTCTCCTCTCGCGCCCACTTGAGGAACTCGAGTTTATTCGTTTTAGCAACTCGAAAGCAGAAAGAAGTTTCGTCCAACCAGCTCGTCAACAACGATTTATAATCCCACGCAACTTCCAAAGTCGATATCGACGACATCTCTTCTATTTTAAACCTCTTTTTCAAATCACCCGCGCGAGACGATCTCTTAATCAACTTTCTCGTCTCCGTATTCACTTCGTGCAGGAATTTCACATCCGTTCGATTCAGTCTCGGAAGAATATGTTTGAAACAAACATCGTCGTTATCATTCACGAGCAAATCCCACAACAAAACCTTCCCTCTCCTCTCCTCGTCGTCCACCTCTTCCTCTTTCTCTCCCTCGTCCTCGCAGCAAGGCGTTTTTCTTTTCCTCGTGATCATATTCACACGCGTTCGTATTTCTCTTTTTTCTCAAGCATTTGCTTCATTTTTTCCCCAAACTTCTTTGCTCTCTAAACGTTTCATTAACCACCTTCAAATGGTGCACGCGATCGCCTACTGGAAACCACGCACGGAGAACAACAAGAACCAAGTGTCTTCTCAATTCGATTCCATCAACTTCCCGCCATCCGCGTACGTGCGATTTAACAGTCACTTGCTCTCCAAATTGAACCGATTGGACGACGGGGAAAAAGAGACCAACACGAGAGCGAGTGTCACTTTGTATAAACGAAACGAAGGCAAACAGGGCGGTCCTTTCGTGGTCGGACTGACCGATACAGAGCGAGAAAGGATTCGGGAACAGTTTTACGTGGTGGAAGTGTTTGATTCTTCGAAGAGCAGCAAATTTATATTCGCGAAGAAGAAGACGAACGAACGAGAATACATCGAGGAACTGAAACGTGTGAATCCAACGGAGTACGTGAGAGATAGCGGAAGTCGATTTCACGAGGTACAATTCGTGAGAAAGTTCGTGTGTAAAGAAACGACGGCGATCGACGACGAGGAGGACGTCGAGGATGCGTCACCGCCGACAGATACGAAGACAAAGAAGAAGCGTAAGAAGCGGCGGTATACGGTGCGAGTAGGACGCGTGGAAGACGCCAAAGCTGGGTCGAGGATGGTGTGTGGAAGCGTCGTGGAGGTGAGCAGGTTAGATTGTGTGGGCGTCGGCGACGGGAAGCAGGAGCATGAGGACGACGACGGCGGAGAAGGCGCCGCGCGGACCACGAAAAGGAAACGAACGCCGCCTCGAAGCGAAAAAGACGCAGAAACGGACAAAAAGAAGCTCCTTCGAGTTCTCGAGAAAATCACGGCAACTGCGGAAGGGATTCTCGCCGACGAGAGAAAAGAAAACGCAAAGACGGCGAAAGCGGCGAAAGTAGGAGGAGGAGGAGAAGACGACGACGACGACGAGAAAGCGACAAAAAAAGAAGAGGGAAAAAAGACGGGTGAGTTCGTGGACGCCACCGCGAAGTGGACCTTGCTACTCGACCAAAACGACAGTGGTGAGGAGACGACGACGACGGCATCGTCGGGGTTTGACGTCCACCCGGCGGCGATGTACTGCGCGTTAGTCGCTTCCGCGTTTGAATAGTAGCTGAATAGTACGCTTTGATGTAATAAACGATATTGATGAGAAACGTTTAATGATTTTAAACTCACGACTCAACCTTCTCCGCCCATTCTCTTTGTCTCCTTTCTCGCGCAGGGACGACCACAAACATCCCAAATAACATCCAACACGCTAAAATCACCACCATTATCCCCAACATCGCTTGATTTACTTGCCTATCGCTCGCGTCTCGCATCAGCTTCGTCCTCTTCAACGTATCCTTCGCCTTCCTGTGCGAGTTCATAAATCCCCTCCCCGTAGATTGCACCGGCTTCGATCGCGCTACTCTCATCCCAAACTTTGCCGACTGTTGGCCAAACCTTCTCACGTGCTCGTTCGTCCCTATTTTCTTCGCCGCTTTATACCAAAACGTCGTCTGCTTCCTCGAACCGTCGCGTAGGGTCACGTACCCGTCGTCGTCGTCGTTTTCAGCCGCCGAGCGCGAGCGCGAGAGGAGACTCGGGGATACGTCCATCTCCCCGCTCCTCGCAGTCGCGCCGCCCAAAACCGACGACGACGGTGACTCCTCCTCCTCCTCTTCCTCCACCACCGTTTCCATTTCTCCTCCTCCTCCTCCCAAATCCTCCTCTTCCTCCGCGGTGTTGTTGTTGTTGTCATTCTCCTCCTCGTACGAATAATACGCGCTCTTATCGTAATCATCAAAATCTTCGATGTTGGACATGGTGTTCGACCCAACCGACGGGTTACTGTTCAGCGGAACGCCCTCGTCCTCGTTGTAAGAGTAGTAGCTGCCAATATTGTCACCACCGTTTCTTTTCTTCGGGGCACCCATGCGAGGGTATTGGAGGAGCTTTCTGTTGAAATTTCCATTTTGGATCGCGATTTGGAACGGAGAGGAGGAGGGGAAAGAGGAGAAAAATCCGACGCAGAGGAGTACGACGACGGTCCCGTTTAGAATCGTCTTTCGAGGACGAGGCGAAGACCAAAAGACGGTTTGAGTAAAGGCTTTGACGAAAGAAGATTTCATATTTGGACTTGTGTGTAAGTGACGAATTTTCCCCCATGCACAAAACAGTTGACAAAAACGACAATTTTTGTTTCTGCACAAAAAAGATCGCACATGTGATTTAATACTACTCATAATTTTAAACGCGCAAGAATAGTATACACTAATGAGCAGACGAAAGAATCCACATCCGCAGCGCGCGGTGAACGCGAGGACGGTTTTGGTGGTGAAGGGTAGGAGAGAGGAGGAAGAAGTGGAAGAACAACCGGTGTTGTGTTTGAGGATTCCTGATGATGATCTCGAGGAGAATCATCAGATACAAAAAGAAGAAGAAGAAGAAGAAGAAGAAGAAGAAGAAGAAGAAGAAGAAGAAGAAGAGATGACTGTTAGGAAAGGAGCTAAGAGAAAGAGAGGGCACGAGTGCGATGTGTGCGAGAAGTGTTTTCGTCAACCTGGTGATTTGAAAAGGCACATGCGTATTCACACGAACGAGAAACCGTATGAATGCGATGTATGCGAGAAGCGTTTTCGTGATTCTAGTAATTTGAGAAGGCACAAGCGCACTCAACATAAGCTCTCTTTCACAGTCCTCTGTAAACATATACGTATACATCACATACTCAACGAATCAAACGAACTTTTACTCGCGCTTTCGTGTGTCTCGCGTTTTACATCACATTTTATAAATACTTTTTGCTCAGAAAATTCCCCCAAACTGCATTACAGAGCGAGCGCGGAAAGAGAGAGAGGACAACGCTCTCAAAAATCTGAGTTTGAGAGAGACTTCACGAAGAGCGTCGTGAATACTTCTCCTCCTCCTCGTCATCATCATCGCATCATCGTTTCATTAAACACAACACAAAAGAGAAACAGCATCAGAGAGAGATTTATTCCCCCCTAATATAAGCGCTTTTGATTCCCCTATTAAGAAAGAAAGAAAGAGATAACATGTTCTTTGGTGGTGGACGGTCGAACAAAGACGATGAGTATGAGTATTACTCTTCAGAAGCAGACGATTCAGACGAAGAGTTCGAAGACGCGCTGGAAATTGCGCGGAGAACGCGACGAGAGATGATGCACAATCGAGCGCAATTTGAGCAGCGGATGCATCCTCAGCGAGAGGAGGCGAAAGAGTTTAACAGTAACGACGGACGACGACTCGAAGATGAAGAAGAAGAAAGAGAAGCGATGATGATGGAAAAGAGAGGAGCAAAGTTAAAATCCTGGGCCGGGGCGTTTAGCGCGTTCGACGACGACGACGAGGACGAAGGCGTTCGAAAACATTTCCCGAAACCGCCGCCGTTTCCGTTACCGCGGGAGTTTGCGAGGCCGGAGTTTTTGAGAGAAGAGAGACGGGTGGATTTTGGCGCGGACGAATTGGAGTACGATGATAAAGGCGACGACGACGATTCAAACGACGACGACGAGAGGTTGAGGAGTCACGGGAAGGCGGCGACGCGTTCTGGTGGTCGTTTTCGGGCGACGACGCCGATGTCGTCGATGCTCTCGATGCGAGCCAGTCCCTCGTCTTCGTCGAAGAATGCGTCTTCTTCGTTATTGGTAGAATCTCTCGCGTCGCAATTGCGAGCGTGCGAGTTGAGAGCCGCGGACGCGTTGGAGGATGCCGAGAGAGAGTCCGAACAGGCGGCGAGATGTGAACGAGAGAATGAAAAGTTACGAGAGAAATTGAAACGGATGGAAGAGCCCGTGAAGGAGTTGCAAAAAGTGTGCGCGTTGGACCGACGGAAACGCGCGGAAGGCGAGGAGCGAGCGGCAGAGGCGAAAGCGAAGGAAGAGAGGATGAAATTAGACGTGCGAGAGGCGATTACTTTGTTGAGAGAACGGGAGAGAGAGATTGAGGAATTTGCAAAGATGGCGAAAGAGGCGGAGAGGAAGAAGAACGAGGCGAGGGAGCACGCGCTGACGATGCGGGCGAATTCGAGGAAGTTGGAGAGAGAAAACGCTCGATTACGAACAGCCGCGGCTGAGATGGAAGAAAGAATGGAACGGATTGTATCGATGAACGAACAGTCTGGAAGGTCGATTTCGGAAATTGTTAGGAGTAGTCCGATGAAAAGGCATCCTCAGCTCGCCGCTGATCGACGAGAAGAAGAAGACAAAGAAGAAGAAGGAGAAACGAAAAGAGCTACTACTGAGACGCATGCAACAGCAAAACCAGCACCAAACATTGCCGCCGGCACGAGAACCGACGCCGTCCGACTCCAATCTCCATCCTGGTCCTGGTTCCGCGACGCCACCGAAGACGCCTTGACGGTCTCAAAAACTCCCGTCGTCTCTCGACGAAACGGATCCGCCAAAAACGAAAAGAAAACCGACGCCACCAAAGCCCCTCCATACGCGACCTTCGCCGACCAACGCGCCAATATCCTCCTCCTCATCTCGCAAAACGAAAAAAACATCACCTTCCTCTCCTCCGAACGCGATCATCTCCTCCAACTCTTGGCCACGAAATTCTCAACCGGCGCCGGCAAATCCATGAAAGAACGAGAGCGGAAACTCGCCGTCGAAGACCGATTAAACCAAGTGGAGGCGAGTTTGAAACAGGCGAAATTGAAAACGAGAACGCTCCGAGAAGAATGAATACATATATAGTACCTGGTGCATACCAGGTACTCTGATTGACTCGTAATGAAAGATTGTATACTGTTGTAAAGTTCTCGTCGGTGATAGTGTTTACATTTTGTTCATCAATTAAATTCCTCGTAAAAAGAAGTCTCAAGAAGCAGTTTTCCCCCATTAATTGGTTTTGTGCGATCTCATACTAATAACACTCTAACAATACTAATAACAATGCGTCGTCTCTTCGGCTTGTCGCGATCGTTTTCCTACGTCACAACCTCGGTTTTGATCGCCTCTTTGATCGTCGCACACGCTTTACTCACTCGCGAGCAATATTTCAGCGCGATGTTGTATCTCTCGACGTCGAAAATTTCCGTCGTTTCCTTGGCGAACGTCGCGTTCGCGTTGGCGTTTACCTTGGCGAAAGTTGTGAAAACCATATTCCTGGGCGCGTTGCGAGAGAGCGAAGTCGAGCGGTTGCACGAACGGACCAGAGAAGCGGTCATGGAGACGTGTTTGGCGATGACTATATTCAGAGAGGAATTCAACTTGAGATTTGTCTCCTTGTTCGCCTCTTTGTTGTTCTTGAAGGCGTTTCACGGTTTGTGCAAAGACCGAGCGGAACACATGGAAACGGCACCGAGAGTGCGAGCGATCGACAGATTTAGAATCACGAGCTTTATGGTGTGTTTGTTACTCGTGGACGTGGCGTTCGTGAAGTTTGCGATTGAACGCGTCGTCGCGAAAGGACCTTCGGTGGTGCTTTTGTTCGGGTTCGAGCACGTTATTTTGGCGAGTAAAATGTGCGTCGGGTTTGCAAAGTATTTCGTGACGTTAGTGGATCGCGCGATGGATGGAAATTGGCAAGGGAAGGGCGCGTTCGTGTTTTATTTAGAGCTGTGCGCGGATTTGGTGCATTTGTGCGTGTACGTGGCGTTTTTTTCCATCATCTTCGCCTATTACGGGTTGCCGATACATTTGTTGAGGGACGTGTACGTAACGTTTAGACAGTTTAAAGATCGAGTGGCGGCATTTTTGAGGTACAGAAGAGTGACGGCGAATTTAGATTCGAGGTTTCCAGATGCGACTGGGGAGGATTTAGACTTAGCGCGAGGCGGCGAAGATACGTGCGTCGTGTGCAGAGAGAAGATGAAAACGTGCCAGACGCACGCTGACGGGAGTCAAACGCCGATACCGAAACAAATGCGCGCGAAGAAATTGCCGTGTTCGCACGCGTTTCATTTGCACTGCTTGAGATCGTGGTTAGAGAGACAACAGGCGTGTCCAACGTGTCGCGCGTCGGTGTTGCCGGAGGAAGAGAGAGAGTTGGAGAGAAGACAGAGAGAGAGGGAGGAAGGTCGGTGGCAAAGGTTACCGCCGGAATTACAGCCGGGGTACATTGCGCCGGAAGTGCAGGCGAGATTAGACGCGCAGACAGCAGAGGCGAGAAGGGAAAGAGAGGAGAGAGCGAGAAGGGAGAGAGGAGAGAATGGAGGCGTCGGGGTGACGGCGACCGATGGAGGAGTACCGGGAGGAGGAACGGATGCGCCTTCTTCTTCGACGACAACGGCGGCAGTAGGTGCAGAAGCAGACGGAGAAGCGCAACGCGTTCGGGAGCAGCGATTAGAGCACCTCGAGCGTCGTTTAGGAGGCGAGCAACAACAACAACAACAAACGCCTTCAACGACTACTTCTTCTTTGAGGGAACCGGCGGGGGCGGCTACTGCCGTCGCTGCGTCGACGACGCGTACGCCCGCGCGCACGCCACCATCGCCGAGATTTTTACAACACCATCAACAACAAACGAGAGCGACGCCGCCGCCGAACATGACGACACCAATCGCGCCTTCTCCTTTGGCAAATCTCAACCCGGGCGGCGAGTGGTGGACTCCCGGTACCGCCGCAATCAACGCGTCCTACCAAGCCGGCATCTCAGCCGCGGCGACGAACATGGCAAACGACGAATCGTCGCTGTCTGAAGAAGACATATCGGCGCGTCGCATGGCGCACGCCGCCGCCGCCGCCGTCGCTGCTGCCGCGCAACAAGCGCAAATGGCGTTCATGAGCGTCGCGCCGCTCGGTTTGCTTCCTCCGGGATCAAACATCAACGGCGGTAGTAGCTACTTCCCGTTTCCGATCGATTCACAACACCAACAACAACCAATGCCACTCACGCCGGAGCAATACGAGAAGGAGTACAACCGTCGTCAAGCGCAAATGGAGAAAAACGATCAAAACGCGAACGCGAAAATCTCCGCGTTGGAACAAAAAGTGAACGAGTTGATGCAAAAACTCGAAGACCATCATCATCATCAGCAGCAGCAGCGCTCGAACAAACCTTCACCTCCTTTGGAAGCGAAATTCGACCGAACCGCGACGACGACGACGAATTCTCCTCCTCCGCCTTCTTCCTTATCTTCGCAACATCAACACGGGGAAGACACCAAAAAAATCGCCTTCCGACACTCTCGCTCGGCTTCGCCGTCCATACTCACCGCCGCGACGACCATAACCGCCAACGACGCCAACCCTACGGAGATCGAAGAAGAACAAGAAGAACAAGAACAAAAAGAAGAAGAGCAAGAAGAGCAAGAGGACGAAGTTTCCCTCGCGCTTCGTTTGAGAAGAGAAAAGTGGTTGGCGCAGCAGCGAACGAAAGAAGAAGAAGAGCGATAGAGTAAAAATGTACTCAAAACACCTGTGTGATCTGCACTCAAAAGTCCAGCACTCAAAAGTCCAGCAGCGAACGAAAGAAGAAGAAGAGCGATAGAGTAAAAATGTACTCAAAACACCTGTGTGATCTGCACTCAAAAGTCCCCCAAAAAACGTTTCATCAGAACCGCACTTAGACACACACACACACTTTTAAGATGGAGAGATTGAACTACTGATCGCGAAAAAGCACGTAGCAGAGAAGACTTACTAACATGTTTTTGTCTCTTTCTCTCTCGATGTGTTGTCCTTCTTCTTTGTCTTCTTCTTCTCGTCGTCAACCATTCGGAGGAGAATCGGCGGCGCAAAGGATTTCCAGTTGAGACGTTCCTTTCTTCTTCTCTGCAAAGAAGATGTCCTCTCTCTCTCCCGATGTCCTCGAAAGAAAAAAGATAGAAGCACTCGTTAAAGAAGGGTTCTTACCAATTCGAGCGCAGTTTTTGCGAGGCCCGTCCTCCCCAGAGGAAGAAAAAGATGATGTCGACGGACCTAAGAAACCGTTAGAAGGAGGAGAAGGAGGAGGAGGAAAGGCGACGGTATTACAGAGCAACAAAAACGGCTTACGACAAGGCACAAAGTCACAAAAGCAACGAAAGAGAGAGAAATACCTTTCGATGAGGAATGATTTGTGTCATTTTGTGGCGGTTGGGAAGGAGTGCGCGTTTCAATCGACCGGGTCGTGCGAACGCGCGCACGACGCGGAGAAGTATTTAGAGGCGAGAAAAGACGGGTTCGGCGGGCGATGCTTTATCGGCGGCGACGAGGACGAGGAAGACGTGAAGTGTCCGTACGAGCGGAAGATGAAAGATGTGAGATGTCCGTTTGGAGTACGGTGTTATTTTTCCGATCGACACGAAAATATTGCGAAAGAGTCGAAAACGTTGCTCGAGTGGCGACGGAGCGCCGGCAGCGAAGAGTTCAATGCCATGGAGGACTGGTTGCAGAAAAAATTACGCGAGTCCACGTATCTTTTGCCAAGATCGACAAAGTATTTAGAGATGGTCGGGAATGATTTGCTGTGCGTGTCGAAAGCGAAGAAGAGGAAGATTACGGCGATAAATCGAAATAACAAAGACGACGACGCGAACGCGAATGAGGAGAAAACGGTAAAAAAGAACGCGATCGATTTCAATAAAAAGTTAGTCTTGGCACCGTTAACGACGGTTGGACACGCGCCGTTTCGACGCATGTGCGTGAAGTTTGGGGCAGACGTTACGATATCGGAGATGGCGATGGCTTCAAACTTGTTAGCCGGCGATCGACGCGAGTGGGCGCTGGTGCGAAGACACGCGTGCGAATCGAGTGCGACGAATAAGTTTGGCGTCCAAATATGCGGCGGGTACCCCGATTTGGTCAGCCGATGCGTGGTGCGTTTGTTTTGTTTTGTTTTTCGTGTTGTTTGTTTGCGCGTGTACTACATAGCGATATAACGAGCGGGGTGATGATTAAACCTTGGGACTTCTTTGGCAGCCGCAGCCCTAGTAGGCGCAAAGGAGGAAGCGCCGGGTTGTGTTCGCATTCTCTGGCTATTTTACAGCTCGTGAGTTCCCAGTGCTGTCTGACCGCTCGATCGATGCAGAGTAGTATTTTACACCACCATCATCGTTGTCTTCAACAAACTTTGTTTAACATTTTTATTTTATTCTTCCAACAATAACAACAACAAACGTTAACAGGAACTGATTGAAAACGAAGTCCAATGCGACTTCATCGACATCAACATGGGATGTCCAATCGATGGCGTTTGCGCCAAAGGCGCCGGCTCAACTTTGCTCACGCAACTTAAAACCGGTAAGTTGGAGAAAATCATCGACGCGGCGAGCTCCTCGTTGCGTAAGATTCCGTTGACGATCAAAATTCGAATGGGCTACCACGATCGCAAGCAACAGTGGAACGCGCACGATATCGTCAATCGATGTTGCTCGGCGCCTTCTTCGTCATCTCGAGATTCCCTCAACGCCGGTTGGCTCGGTAAAGTCGCCGCGGTGACGTTACACGGACGAACGCGCGCGCAACGCTATTCGCGCTTGGCGGACTGGGAATACATCGACGAGTGTGGGAAAATCGCTAACACCGTTTCAGACGGCGTCGTCCCGCTCATCGGCAACGGCGACGTGTATACCTACGAAGATTACAACGCACACGTGGAATCTGGAAACGTCGCCACGTGCATGATTGGTCGAGGTGCAATCATCAAACCGTGGTTGTTCCAAGAGATTAAAGAGCAAAGGCACATCGACGTCTCTTCCTCGGAGCGTTTAGAGTACTTCGCGGAATTTTGTAACTACGGGTTCGAACATTGGGGTTCGGATTCCATCGGCGTCGAAAAGACGAGAACATTTCTATGCGAATGGATGAGTTATACGCACAGATACGTCCCGGTTGGTCTTTTAGAGCACGCGAGCGTACAAAAGATGCATTTGCGTCCGCAACGATATTTCGGTCGAAACGATATGGAAACTTTGTTGGCCTCGGATAAAGTCGAAGATTGGATTAAAGTCAGCGAAATGTTCCTCGGCAAACCGAAAGACGATTGGACGTTCGTTCCGAAACACAAATCAAACTCGTACGCAGCCATGAACAGTAACAGCATCACGTCCTGGGAAGAAGTCGACGCGCAAGGGTGAATAAAATAGGTACGTTCTTTGTCGTCTCGAATCTTTTTGTCTTCTCTCGCAAACGAAGATGCGCAAATGCGCGCGCGCGAGCACACATGTGCACACACACAAACACACACACATTCTTAGTGATGATACACTTTTTTTGGAATTACCGTCTGACGTTGAGAAATGTTTTGCCTTTTGGAACGGCGGCCCTTCACAAAAACGATGAGCAGAAAAAATGGCTTCTGAAAGAATACGATGATGATGATGATGTGTTGTGTGTATATGAAAATTCCCCAAACGCGGGGCAAAGTGGTAATACGAGCGTTTATGCGTCGTCCTCAAATCGGATCGTCTCTCTCGAAAAATCGTCCTGATCCTCCTCCTTCTCCTTTCCTTACTCACGCTCTCTCGTTCTCGTTCCTTCTTCACAGATTAACAGATTAGAATAGAGACGCTCGCATACGCTTCGTGTTGTATTATTACGAATAAGGAAAGAAAACAGTTGAAACATCCTCACAAAAACATTAAATGAACGCGCGTAAAAATCATCACCTCTTTCCCCGCTGGTTGTTCTCCTCCGTCGTTTCCGTCGCGGAGTGCTCCTCCTCCTTTGCTTCTGCCTTAAACGACGAGGAATCTTCTTCCAAACACCTTGAACCATCATCATCGAAGAACAACAACATTTCCAAAACGAAGAAAAATCTCCCCGCGAAAGTGGACGAGTTGAACGCAATTCACGCCAAGCAAGCGTTGCGAGAACTCTCCCTTCGACAAATCTCGCAAAACTACCAACCTACTTTCGAGGAGAACAAGACGATGCGCGATTTCGTGTATTCGTCCGTCTCGCGAGTTCTGTTCGCGTTTTCGATAACCGGAGTTTTGGGGTTCGCGAGCGTGGACGTGAAAAGCTTAAAAATGGGGACGAGTGGGAAGAGTACGTTTAAGAACGCGAGGAACGTGTTTCGGGCGAGAGTGATGATTGGCCTCGCGACGGGGGTGTTAGGAGGCATGTTCGAACACCGAAGCGTGCAGTTTTATAAGAATTTATGCGTGAAGATTTTAGACGTGAAGGAAGGTGAGTCGAAGATGCCCGGAGAGTTGGCGCAGATATTGCGAGATTTGGATCCGCTCGGCGAGTTCGTGAAAGACCAGGAGAGGAAGAGAAATCGAGAGCGATTGAGCGGGTTTCGAGACGGGAGGGAGCGGATGACGAAGACGACGAGGACGACAACGACATCAGCGACGGTGGCGGCAAGAGGAGCGCCCCCGTTCAAACGAGACGAAGAAGAAGAAGTAGAAGAAGAAAAACAACATCATCATCAACGACGAGAACGAGAACACTTCGTCTCTCAAAAACAAACCTCTCCATTCTTCTTCTCCGACGTTTTCGGAAGAGCCGCCAAACACGACGACGACGACGACGACAACGCCGCCGGGTCGTCGTCGTTGTCGTCGTCGTCGTCGAAACTTTTCCGATTCCTCGAATTCAGCGAATCCGCGGGAGACAAAGAAGAAGAAGAAGAAGGAGAAGCGCGAAAACGGAACCAACAACGGCGCGAAGAAAACGAGAAGAGAAGAAGAATCAAAAGAATACACAGACGAAGAAGAGTCAAACTCCGCGCGAAAGAATCTGAACGCAAGACAAGAATTAGAGAGATTGGCGCCGAGCGGAGACGGCAAACACCCGCGCAGGAATTGTTTACGTAAATCGCTGAAACACGCTGAAACGCTTGACTTTGCTCCATTTTAGAGCTCTCTTGCCCCATAAAAAAATGCACTCCACAACACACTTTAATGCGCAACAAACGCACCAATTCGCCGTCGTGGCCACATTCAATCGGCGGCGGTGTCCTCCCACGTGTGTTTTCCCCCCTTCTTCTTCTTCTTCTTCTTCTTCTTCTTCTTCTCCTTCGAGAGGAAGAGAAAACGATTACAAGACGACGAGAAAGAATTCCAATCGAAGCCGCTTCGGGAAACGATCATCGAGCTTTGCCTCTTCTTCTTCTTCTTCTCGGAGCGACGATGAGTTAGGCGCGTTTCTTTGTCGCAGCAGCACTTCTGACGACGACGTAAACATTAAGAATAACAACGATAGTGCCATTTTTGTATCGTTACCTCTGAACGAGTTGAAACCCGGGGAGAAACAAAGCAGAGGCAGCAGTATTCACAGGAGGAGTGAATTCGTCCAGATTTCATCCAACAAAGCGAAGACGATGATAAATCCGCCGGAGAATTTGTCCAAACTACAACTTTTCGGACGGAAATATTGGCCGTTGCTGGCGACTTTGGAGCTCTTAGCGCTCATTGGTGCCTCTCTGAACGGCGTGCTCAGTCGCAAACGCAGACAAGAGATTGAACGATTGAACGTTCAGATGCGCGCGATCATGCAACGCGTGGAGGACGAACGGTTCGAGAGGCACAATAAGAAGACTTCTTCGACGACTTCGAGCAGCCCGGCGATGGTATTGATTGGAAAAGCGAAATCGGCGTACGCGAACGGAGAATACGAATCGGCGATCGGTTTGTTCAACGACGCCGTCGAGGCGGCTGATGGCGGCGCGTTTAGTAGCGCGGACGAGGCAGATAAAATCGAAGAGTCGCTCTCCGCGCGAAAAGGTTTGGCGACGGCGTACCAGGCGTCGGGTGATTTAAACGAAGCCGCGGCGACGCTCGAGAACGCGCTACTCGTCGCCAAAGATAGCACCGTTTTCGGCATGCTCGGAGATGTGTACACCGACATGGGCGAATTAGCCAAAGCCGGAGAGATGTACGATAAGTGCTTGGAAGCCATGGATTGACGATTCGTAAAAGTTAAGATTGATATGTTAAGAGTATAGTCTTTAAAATGAATAAATATGGCATGTTCTTAATAATACCGTTTTCTCGGACGATGATGCTCACTTGCCCTTTTCTGGCTTCTGATTCTTTCCTCTCTTCTTCGGGCAGTCATAATAGTCTTTTTCTCTACATCACCGCAGCGAAGGCGCCAACAAAAGCGAAGAGCGCGACGGCGTGACCAAAAATGGTGGCGCCCGAACTCGCCGGAGGCGTTACAACGGTGTGCGCAGTACCATCCGGGGCGATGTACGATTGGGTCGTCATTTCCGCTTTTGCCGGCGCGGTGAGAGTTTTCACCTCTTCCGCGTAATCCATCATTGTCTGCGCGTAATTCATGTAAGAATCAACTCCGGTGACCTCGCCGAACGTCAAGTATCCGTCTTTGCCAGCGGCGATGTAGTTGTTCGTACCAACAACGTACGTTTTGGTTATGTCGATGGCGGCCCAGGATCCTGCGAGACGCGAGTTAATTTCCACGTTCGACACGCGGAAACCCTTTGTCTTGTTCATGTCGACGTCCATGCGCAGTCCCGCGCGTAGGGGTACGCGCCCGTGGACCCGCCATTATGCGCCATATCGAGGGCGTCTTCCATAAGCGCCATGATCTGTGTACCGGTCATATCCATCGTCACAATGGTGTTGCTGAAAGGAAGCATTGAAAACGCGTCATCTTTCGTGAAGTCACCAGCACTAATGTCCTGCCTGCATCCTCCACCGTTCTGAACGCAAATATCGGCGTTCTTCGTGCGGTGAAGGAACCCCTTTGCGACGAGCTGGCACGCCGCTCCGCCGTGTTCATACGACGCCGACGTTTCACATAACGTAGAGCGTCCTTGACCGGGAATGCGTTCGAAGCAGATATTGGAGGGCACGTCCGCAATCTTTTGCGTCTTGAGTACGTCCACTTGCGTTTTGTACGTCTCGAACGACGCCGCAGTAGCGGCGTCAGCAGTAACAGCGTGCCAGTTGTCGAGCGTATCGAGATGTGAAACCATGGCGGTTTTTTTCGCGTCGTCGAAGGCTTCGGTGTAGTCCTCTCCCGCGGCATCGACGAGATTTTGGAGGAATGAAGTCGAGTCATATACAAACTGGGGTTTACCAGAGCAGCTCGTGACATCGCCGTTCGCATCGAAGTCTACCCGAAGCTTCCCAAAGGTTTTTGAGTACTCCCACGATTGCACCACACAAACCTTCTTACCGTTGCCATTCGTTAACTCAGCGGGAAATGCGGCGTGTGGAGTGGCAAACCCCATCAAATCAGAAGCGTCGCCAAGGAGTTCATGTTGGTCACCGCCAACGATGACGTCGACGTTGTTCAGCGTCGCCATCCAACTTACGTCATACGCGTAGCCGATATGTGTAAGCAGAATGATCTTATCGACGCCAGAAGCAACGAGCGCATCAATCTCAGCCTGTGCCGCCGTCTTCTCATCCTCGACGGTCGTACCTGCATCGGGGAAGGAAGATTCCTCCGTTTTTCTCTTGATGGTCATGCCAACGACGCCGACGCTCTCTCCCGATAGAGTGAAGACGTGCGACTTGGCGTACTTGTTTTGTAGAGGAGAGGAGGCCCCAGCGACAACGTTCGCGCTGAGTACTTTGGTTCCAGTCGCGCACACAGCCGTATCGCTCAAATTATCGATGAAAGTGGCGAGGTTCTGGTCGCCGTCGTCAAACTTGTGATTACCGATGACCATAGCATGGAAGCACGCGTGTTGCATCATTTTCGCGTCAGCTGTGCCTTTGAACCACGAGTAGTACGCACCGCCCGTCATGACATCTCCCGCGTGGAGTTTGATCACGGATTGTCCGGCAGCTTCTTCCGAGGTCGTCAACGCCGACATCCCGGCAACGGTCATCGGAAATCCGCCGAGCTTTACGTTCACCGATTCGCCCGTGACGGCTTTCGTGGCGGCGTCAGAGACGGTCAAATCGTGATCATCCGCATCGAGATTGGAGTGATGATCGTTCATGGAGAGAATCGTGAGTTTGAGCGCGTCGGCGTCGGCTTTGAGCACAGCCGCGGTGCTGACCAAAATCGTCGCGAGGGCAGATTTCATCATCATTTTCTGTGATAGAGAAAGCGCGTCAGTCATCATAGCAGCGTGAGTGACGTTGTGGTTCGTCAGTTTTCATATGGTCGTTCGAAAGGTCTCGTCGTCCAAAAACAAAGGCATAAAAAAGAAGAACAAAAAGGAGAATATTCCCGGCACCGACAATGAGAAACCGCATCCGGCACTCTCGTCGACGAGCGTGGTAAAAACAACGATGTCATTCGCGTCGCCGCCTAATAAAGCTTTTATCCAACAAATCCTCCTCGTCATCGTCGCACTCTCCTTCGTTTTCAAAGCGCCCACCCTCAACTTGAGAATATTCCCGGCACCGAGAACAACTTCTGAGCACCCTCTTTATATTTTATATTCTCCTCTTACTTCTCGAGACGCGCGCGTTTGTCCTCCGTTTTGAAGAAGGCTTTTGTTGTCAAAGCGAGACGACGAAAAAGTGTACCACGGTGTGGTCCTCGTCTGGAATACTTATTCGAAGAAGGACGTGCGCGCGGCATCATCGCGCGCGCTATTGGCTCGGGAATCATCAGAATAAAAAAGTTCCTCTGAGATAGATATAAAAAGAAGAAGCACAAACCATCGAGAGAAACCGACGAGAGAAGAGAAAAGCGACGAAGAAGCGGAACCAGAGAAGACGCACCGAGTAGACGTATCGAGGTGTCGAGGTATCTGAAATTGGTTCTCGTCCGAATTGGTCGTGAGTCGGGAGCAACGCTGTCGCATGGAATAACGTTTTTTATTCTTTTCTGTGTCAAATAGTCCAAAACGAAAAAAAGGTGGTTAAAGAGAACTGCGACGACTTCGAGCCTTTGGCGATGGTAGTATCGATTGGAAAAGCGAAATAAATTGGCTACGTACGCAAAAATGGAGAATACGTGCATCGGCGATCGGCCTAAAGACGGCAAAAATGGCGGCGCGTTTCGTCGTGCGGACAAAAGGAAGATTTATTCCCTCGGGAAGATGCGTTCACACGTAATGCAGAGACAGAATATGTCCATACTAAAAACGAAAAAACAGTCACGCGTGAAAAAAAGGTAGTTTTTTCACAGATATAGTCGAGGAACCGCAGCCACGAGAACCTTTTACGCGAAATATCTGCTTCGTATCTTCTTTTCCTTTCCGTTGACTCTCATCAGAGAGCCTTCGTTGCGGGTGGATCTCTTCATTTAAAAAGAGATATTATATACTGCTACTACTCTTTGCAACGGTGCAAAAGCGAACACACGTCTCAAACCCCCGAACAAAAAACGAGTTGAAGACGTCACAACGCAGCGACGGTAACGACTCGTGATATCGCTTTTCTTCTCGAAAGGATAGTATAACACGAGTGATTTGAATCCGCGCAAGAAATCAATTTGATACGACGAAGGATATTTTTCCCGTTGATTTTTCCCCAAGAGACGTAGCTTTCGAAGGTGTTTATTAGAAAATGGCGACAACAACGACATCGATGATCTCGTCGACGACCCCGAGTAAGAACAACAACACGACGATGATGATGTATTCGTCGAGTCGCTCGGCGATGAGCTTCGCGTGCTCGACGTCAAAGTCACAAGCCTTTCAGAAGAAGAAGAATTATGCGCCCAAGAACACGTCTCCTTTGGGAGTGCCTTTGAGGAGGCGGAGGACGATACGAACGAGCGCGGTAGCGAGGGGACCGGGAGGAGAATTTTTTGAAGAAGAGGAAAAGAAGTACGAGAACAACCAGGAGATGAGCAGTGCGAGCGGTAGTACCAACAACGGGCCGTCGTCGTCGTCGTCGTCCAAGTCTTCTTCTTCATCGAGTAACAACACCAACGGCGCGAAGAACGAGTTGGATCCAGAGATGGACTTGCCGCGGAGAAACAACAACAAGGACCACGCGGCGGCTTCGTCGTCTTCGTTCGCGCGGGAGCAGCAGTCGACGAAGAAGGAGAGTTCTTCGCGCGACTCGAAGAAGAAGAAAGTGCCCCCAGCAGCGACGAAGAAGAAAAGTAATGATACTACTACTACTAATAATAAGAACAACAACAACAACAACAATAACGCGACGAGAACAATGACGACGAAAGAGAACGCGACGATCAGTTACAGCTCCGTGCCGAAGAGGAGCGCGAAGAAGAGCAGCGGCGCGATTACCGCGACGACGATGGCGATCGCGAATAATAATAATAATACTAATACTAATAATACCAAAACGAAAGAGGAGGGAGAAGAGACGTGTTCGGCGAAGAAGGAGGAAGAAGACGTGGAAGAAGATGAAGATCAAGCCCCGAAACACGAGACCACGATACTCTCTAAAGAACAATTCGAAATGCAAAAGAAACGATTGGAGCTTTTAATCGAAGAGAAAGAGTGGGCGGTGGAAGAGGCGAGAGATAACGAGGCAAGATCTTCTGTGAAGTTACAACGCGTCTTGGATTACGTCAACGCGGTGGAAGCGTATAAAGAGTTATGCTCGTCGAGAGTGCCGGATACGGTTTCTGATTTTCTTGGGAACTATGTGAACGTTTTGTGTTTGCCGAAACACGCGAAAGGCTACGACGAGGCGCTTTCGTTTCTCGGCATAGACTTTGAAGATTTGGACGAAGATGACTTGGAAATCACGCACGAAGATTTTTTGAGAGAGACGGAACATTACATGCGCATCGAAGAGAGATACGATTCGGAACGGAAAGAAAGTGGTGGGAGCTTTGAAGACGAAGGAGAGTACTACGAAGACGACGAAGAAGAGTACTACGAAGACGACGAGGATTTGTTGGAAGCTTTATTAGGCGGCGACGCGAATTACATCGCCGAGATGAAGCTTCCGCTCGAACTCCACCTCGCACAAGACATCGACGGAAATTGGCGATGGTTAGAAGATGATCTCGGGAGAGTTTTGAAAAGGAAACCTGAGGGCGATTTTATCTTTCGTCTCATGTCTTTTGAAGATTTAATGAACGAAGGTTTGAACGTCAACTGCTTGCGAGAGGAAGTCGATCCGAACGAACTGATTGATTTCTCAAAGTGTAGGTCGTTCGATGACGCGAGACGAGCGATGAAAGAAGCCACCGAGGCGTTGCGAAACATGGAAGCCGATGGGTGGGTGGTTGAAAAGAGCTTCTCGGCCACCGCGGCGAGTTTTGGCGCTTCCTCCTCCGGAGATTCCACCAATTCGGTCTTTGACATCAGAGAAGAAAGCAGCGGACGACACTTGTGCATGACGAAAGAGTTGAGACCGTTGAGAACTATGTCGCACGTGGATGGATTACATCCGGAAGAAGACGAGAAGTGCGAACGAGAAATTCACCGCGAAGAAGCTGCCGGAGCGATGGCGAGAGATGCTTTCGACAGCTTTGACGACAACGAATAATAATAAAAACGAATATTGAATTTTTTACTTACGAATGAAAGCGAGCGAATCACTTGAACTACCTCCAGTACATCTAATGAACTACAATCTATATCTAATACCTGACTCTAAACTTGAGCAAAAAGTACGCGATGGCTAAATACGCGCACGCTAACGAGGCCAATGCGACCACGTGCACTCGCATCTCACTTCTCGTGGACCCGAAGGAGAAGAAATCCAAGACTTCTTTACCGGAAACCGGAACGCGTACGTCGCCGCCGCCAGACGACGGAGAAGATTTCTTGGATGGATCACTTTCGATCAGTTTCGGCGTGAAATAAAAAGTTCCCGCGTCTAAGAACTCGCCAATCATCATAGACTGAAAACCGTGGTTAATAAAGCTTAATCTCGTCAAGATTTTAACCAAGATGTGGCGATCGCCACTCCCGTCCGCCGCTTTCGCTCGCGGTTGTTCCTCGTTGAGTAGAAACCCCCCGCACACTACGTTCACGAGCAATAATAGCATACCGACGACATTTGCGGACGCATTGGATGGTGTTGCGATGGACACACAAGTACATAACGCCGAAGCCGTGATGTTTGTCAACACGCACACGAACGTAAAGTTTACAAACGAGAAAAAATTCAAGTGTAAACCGACGCAGAAATACGTGGCGAGAGAGAAGAACAAAGGCGGAATGGCCCGAACGACAATCACATCGAAAGCGATTTGACTAACGAAATATCCATCCACGCCGTACGCACCGGCGAGAATTTCGTGCCTGGACAATAAATCGTCCTCTCTCCACACGGGGAGGGAGGAGAGTGACATAAGCGTAAGGAATAGAAGGATGAAGAAACAACATCCCATTCGATTCTGCACGCCGCCGGTGTCTCGACCGCACTGATAGAATATTGCACCGAGCGCAATGGCTGTGAAAAGCGTCGCGATGAAGTGCGTGGCAATCAAAAATGGGTGCCGAGTGGCGTTCTTGCGCAAACGTGCGAGGAGTTGCTGAATCTGAACCTTCATCGGCGCGAGACATTTCTTTGCCGAGGAACAAGCACTACCGCTACCTTTTGTTTTGTTTCCTCGTTCTTCGTCATCAGCGTCGTCATTTCCCACGACTGCATCCGACGACGCTTCCATAGCGAGCATTTCTATCGTGTTTTCGTTGAGCGTGAAGATGTCTGAAACCGCAAAGTCTCTGCACACGCGCGACGTCGTTTCTTTGGATGATTTAATGATAACGTCCAATATAAAGTCTGCAACGTGCACGTCTCGCGGTCGAGGCGGTACGTACGCCAAAGACTCAAAGAATTCTTTCGCT
>Ga0257106_1000436_pt1 | contig 24943 bp, 12 predicted proteins | sample LP_taG_3_FD_190177 | JGI IMG/M metagenome (GOLD analysis project Ga0257106, IMG submission 190177) | Marine microbial communities from Northeast Subartic Pacific Ocean, Canada - LP_J_2011_P26_10m | ecosystem: Environmental > Aquatic > Marine > Oceanic | place: Canada: Northeast Subartic Pacific...
GGGCCAGTGGGACGACGCCACGTGGCACGACGCCGCCAAGCGATTGGGCGAGCTCGGCGAGGAGCTCGAGCGGCGGGACGCGTACGCGGCGGAGGCCAAGGCGAGGCGCATCCTCGCCGGTTTGGGTTTCAGCGACGTCGACTCCGTCCGACCGTTGGCGGAACTTTCCGGAGGGTGGCGGATGCGAGCGGCGTTGGCGCAGGCGCTGTTCATCCAACCAGGGCTGCTTCTGCTGGACGAGCCCACGAACCACCTCGATCTGCCGGCGACGCTGTGGCTGGCGTCTTACTTGTCCTCCCCGGCGTGCGCGAAGATGTCGGCGCTCATCGTGAGTCATAGCGCGGATTTCGTATCCGGCGTCGGCTGCGACGTTTTGCACCTGGACCACTTCACCAACCAGATCGTGCCGCACAAGGGTGACGTGTGGAACTTCCTGAACGGCGCGGATGCCCGACACAAGGCGTCGTTGAAGGCGTACGATGCGCAGCAGAAGCTATTGAAGGAGATCAAGGGTGGGAAGAACCCGGTTTCGGGGGAGAAGGCGATTCAAAAGTTGCTCAAGACGCCGGGGCAGACCAAGCTGCTGGAGCGGCCGAAGGAGTACGCGGTGTCGTTCACGTTCCCGGCGTCCGCCGACGACCGGCCGACGATCGCGGTGCTCGACGCGGGGTACACCATCCCCGGCCGAGATTCTCCAATTTACGAAAACTTGCGATTCTCGGTGCACTCCAAGTCGCGCGTCGCTCTCGTCGGGCCCAACGGATGCGGCAAGTCCACCTTGCTCGGGCTTCTCACCGACCGGCTTCAACCGCACGAAGGTGAGGTGCAGGTCGATCGGAAGCTGGTCATCGGGCGGTACGACCAGCACTTCGACGAGCTCCTGCCGCTCGACGACGTCAATTCGCGACTATCCGCGTGTTCGCATCTGTCGGAGAAGTTTGGTATCAAGGACCAGGACGCGCGTAAGCTCTTAGGCCAAGCCGGTTTAGAGAGCGGCGCGCACTTAACCCCGCTGCGATCGCTGTCCGGCGGGCAGAAATCGAGAGTCGTGTTCGCGTTGCTCGCGGCTACGCAGGCTAACGTGTTGGTTTTAGACGAGCCCACGAACCACCTCGACATCGAGAGCGTGGAGGCGCTCATCGAGGGGTTGAACTCCTTCGAGGGAGGGATCGTGGTGTCGACGCACGACGCGCGGGTGGTGGAGGGACTCGACGAGTGCGAGGTTTGGGTGTGCGGCGAGGGCGAGGGCGGGATCCGGATACTGAGAGACGGTAACGGCGGATTTTCAAAGTATCGCGATGAAATCGCCGCCGAGGTGGAGGCGCGAGCGACGCGGGCGGGCGACGTGGCACGCGAACGGCGGCGCGTCGCCAAGGGCCGCGGCGATACGCACTAGCTAGCGGATGTGAACGAACGCGGGTGTATTGTATCACTCGATGAATATCGTATTAACAATCCAACTAGGTATCTGATCGTAGGTATGCAACTAGGTATGCACGCCGCTGCGCTGCTCGCGTTAATGTAATAGGTAGAACGACGACTCGGCCGACGTTTACATGTCGTCCTCGTCGCCGCGCTCCATGGCGGCGAGGTTCTCCCGTTCCGCGCGCTCATCCTCCGTGCGCATCGCCTCCGCCTCCGCGCACATGCGCTCGATGTCCTCGGGGGAGAGACGCCCGCGGTCGTGCTGAAGCTTGACGTCAGCCTGCGCTCCGGTGACCTGGTCCCTGGCGATGACCGTCAGGAGTCCGTTGGTGTTAACCTCGAAGATGACGTCAATCTTGGGCTCGCCCGCCTTGGCGCGCTCGATACCCTCGATCTGGAACTCACCGAGGAGGTGGTTACCGTCGGTGTTGCTGCGCTCACCCTCGAAGATGCGGACGTCAATCTCCTGCTGGTAATCCTGCACGGTGGAGAACTCCTGCTTCTTCTTGCACGGCACCGGGGTGTTGCGCGGGACAACCTTGGCGAACGCCTTGCCCTCGCACTCGATGCCGAGGGACAGCGGGATGACGTCAACGAGGAGGAGGTTGGACGTCGCGGAGTCCCTGGCGCCGGACAAAATCGCACCCTGCACGGCGGCGCCGAAGGCGACAGCCTCGTCGGGGTGAACGCTCTTGCAAAGCGCCTTGCCGTCGAAATAGTCCGACAGGATCGTCTGCACGCGCGGAACACGGGTGGAGCCTCCGACGAGCACGATCTCGTCAACCTGGGCCTTGGTCATCTTGGCATCCTCCATGCACCGCTTGACGGATTCCAGGCAGCGCTGGAAGAGGGGTTCGCAAACCTTCTCGAACCTCGCGCGGGTGTACGGCATGTTAATCTCGTGCTCGCCGACGTAGCACTCGACGTCGGCGCCCGTGGAAGAGGAGAGCATGCGCTTGGTGCGCTCGCACGCGGTGCGGAGCTTGCGCTGCGCGCGGTCGTCGCCGGTGAAGATATCCGCGCCAGACTTCTTCTTGTACTGCGACGAGACATCCTCGGCGAGGGCGGTGTCGAAATCCTCGCCTCCCAAGTGGGTATCACCCGCGGTGGCCAGCACGGTGAACACGCCGTCCTCAATCTTGAGGAGGGAGACGTCGAAAGTACCGCCTCCGAGGTCAAAGACGAGGATGTTCTGCGTGGACTTGACGTCGGCGCCGGCGTCGGCGGCGTTTTTCTGGTCGAGGCCGTACGCGAGCGCCGCGGCGGTGGGCTCGTTGATGATGCGGAGGACGTCGAGGCCCGCGATGGCGCCCGCGTCCTTGGTCTGCCTGCGCTGGGCGTCGTTGAAGTAGGCCGGGACGGTGATGACCGCCTTCTTGATCGGGCGGCCGAGCGCGACCTCGGCGGTTTTCTTCATCTTCTCGAGAACCATCGCCGAGATCTGCTCGGGGGTGAAATCCTTCGGCTCGTCGTCAACCTCAACCTCGATGATGGGCTTGCCGCTGGACTTGTCCTCCTTGACCTTGAAAGGCATGATCTTGACCTCCTCGGCGCACTCGGCGAACTGGCGTCCGATGATGCGCTTGACGTTGAAAAGAGTGCGCTTGGTATTCTGCGCCGCCTGCCTCTTAGCGGAGTCACCGACGAGGCGTCCGTCGTCGGTGAATGCGACCCAGGACGGGGTGGTGCGGTCACCCTCGGAGTTGGCGAGGACCTGAGCCTCGCCGTCCTTCCAGACGGAGACGCATGAGTACGTGGTTCCGAGGTCGATGCCGATGACGGGTTCCACGAGGGACATGTCTTTCACGCCTCCGTTGAGAAGCGCGCGTTCCTTAGCCTTGCGAACCTCGGCGATGCCGTCGTCGCACTGGACGTTGTTGGGGTCGCACGCGAGGCCGGCGGAGTAGGCCTTCTGGGCGCCGTCGAGGTCGCCCTTCTTGAAGAGGGCGACGCCGAGGCGGGAGTGGCCTTTGCCCCACTCGGGTTTGATCTCGATGCACTTCTCGGCATCTTCGATCGCGGCGTTGAGTTTGCCCACCGACGCGTAGCACGCGGAGCGGTTGGAGTAGAAGACTGCGGTTTAGGTGTCGATGGGTCGTTGGTCAGTGTCGCGTGGGTCGAATTAGGTAAATGCGGGGTTACACGCGGGTTTTGGGGAGGACGCGGGTGGGCATTCGGTGAAGGGCACGAACCGTGATCGGTCGGGTCGTTCTCGATGGCGGCTGTGAAGTGCTTCGCGGCGGCGTCGTAGTTGCCCGCGGTGAAGTCCTTGTTGCCGGCGTCCTTGGCCTCGAGCGCAGCCTTGCGCTGCGCGGGAGAGACCTGTGTTTGGTTCGGGAGGAACGCGATGGGTCAGTCGGGGAACTCGTCGGGTGCAATCGCGCGCGCGGCGCCGATCGTCCGGCGGCACATGTTGGATAGAAACAGCGGCGGCGAAGCGGCGGGAATCTTCTCTGACACGAAACGCACGGCGGGACAACGCCGGTCCGTGTTCGCGCCAAGGTTTGGAACTGAGGGGAAAGCGGCACTCACGTTGGCGTTGGTCTTCTTCTTGTTGTTCTTCTTCGCGGGCATGGTGAGAGTTTGTCGGTGTGTGTCTTCGGCGCTGCGTGAGGCACGAAGTGGCGACGATTGGAGGCCACTGCCGCCAAAAAAAGAGCACCTTTCTGTTCTGCAGAGCCCCGCAGAGCCTCAGATTCTTTGTTAACCTGAAGATGCGAGGCAAAACAGGCAAATAGTCAGGATTCATCAACTGGCCCAAATTCGCAAATCGCGCACGAGAGGAACAGCAGCGCCAAACGTCATCATCAGCGTTTACAGACGCGGGCGCTGGGTGTGGTGGTATGGACGCAGCCGCCAAGAAAACGATCAGGCGCGCGAACGCGCCGCAGTGGAAGGTCGCCATCGGCGTCGGCATCGGCCTGGCCTTAGCCGCAGCCCCGCTCGCGTTCAAGGAGGTACGGGCGCGGGAGCAGAGCGTGGCGCAGATGAGGGACTCGCAGTACGACAAGCAGGGCGGCAAGGACGACGCCCGCGACGCGCGGCTCAAGCGGTCCAAGAAGTGAAGGGTTCGTCGGATCCACGACGAGACGTGGTCGTGATGATAGCGTCGTTCAGGTTTGAATGACAACCTGGGCGCGCGATGCGCCCATGTAACAGTGTCTAAGCAATGCGCACGTCGTCCGTGACGATCTCACCCACCCACCCCCCGAAGTCAACCGAGATCCCTCCCATCTCTCCACAACCGCCGCGCCCTCCTCGGGCGCCCCCGATGCATCGATCGTTCGCCACCTCTTACGGCGACTCACGCGCGGCTCACCAGCTGGTGCAGCACCTCTTTCACGTACCTCAGCCTCCTCAGCAGCTCCGGGTCCTGCGGCAACGCTCCCAACGAGTGGCATCCCCGAACCCCGCCCTTGGACGTGAACACGCACGCCGACGCCTCGGACGACAACAACACCTCGCTGCCATCCTGGAAACAAACCTGGATGGTGCGGTTGGAAAGCCTGAAGAGAACCGCGTGCTTGGTGCGGAGCCAGTTCTTGACGTGCGGCAGGTGCGCGCCGTCCGATGCGGAGGAGGAGGAGGTCGCAGCCGGGACCCCCGAGGACGTCGAAGCGCCCGCCAACGCCGCCTCCGCCCTGGCAACCGCCGTCGCCCGCGCCGCGCGAGGGTGGCGGTTCTCGCACCCGGGCGCGTCACCCAACCCGCCCTTGCTCCTCTCCACCGCGCTCCTCCCGTCCGTGGACAGGTACCCGCGGAAGTGCCGCATCAGCTTCACCTTCTTCTCGAGTCCCTCGGGGCACGAAGCCGACGCGGCGAAGCACGCCGGCGCGGGCGCCACTCTCCGCTCGCGGGCATCCGCACCCTCCCTCCGCCTCGCGCGCTCGCGGTACTCCAGAAAGTCACCCGGTGGCCCGTCGTGGCACGCGGACACACCGACGCACTCGCCGTCCAGCGCGGACTGGGTCATCTTCGTCGCGTCGTTGAAGACCACGCCGAAGGTCCCGTCGGAGAGGACGTAGCCCATGCCGTACTTTGACGTGTAGTCGACCCAACGCGTGACCCACAGCGGCGGGAACTTGTCCAGCGACGCGGAGGATGACCCGGGAGCGACGGCGGCGTCGCTCGGGTTCGATCCGCGCGTCGCGTCCGCGGGAGAGTCTCCGGAGTCCATGCCCAGCGTCGCAAACTCCGCGGGATCGATCGCCTTCGCCGCGGCGTTCTTAACGCACCGGCCCGCCTCGGCGGCGGCGAGTGAATCCTCCTCCTCCTCATCCCCTCCCCCCTTGAGCTCCTCCGTGGACCCGAACGTCGCCGCCACCTCCGTCAGGCGCATGGCGGACATGCGCGTCTCGAGCCCGCTCGATGAAGTCGCGCCCGTCTCGGCGGCTCGTCTCGGCGGGCGCGACGACGCGTTCTCTTCATCCGCCGCCGGCGTCCTCGCGAGACTCCGGGATCCGACCACGTCGCTGTCCAGCACATCGAACGGCGCGGGCGTCGCGGGCGGAGGCGTCTTGACGACGTTGGCCGGCGCCGTGTTGGTCTTACCGTCCGCCGCGCGTGGATCCGCGACGGTCAACGGCGAGAGCGGCGCCCGCGACCTCGTCGCCGGCGGCTTCGACCTCGGCTCGCGCGGCTTGGCGCTCGAGGAGGACGCGGATGGCCTCGTCGCCCTCGCCATCTTCTCCAGGTCCACGACGGGCGCCGGCATCGTCCACGGCGTCGCGCCGTGCCACCCCGCGTTCATCAGCGGGTGCGTCGCGATCTCCCCAATCTTCGGCCTGTCCCCGGGTTTGGGCGATAGGCATCGTCGGATCAGATCTTTCGCGCCTTCGTTCACGACGCCCTCCGGGAACTCGTACGCGTTGGCCCTGATGCGCTTGTACGTGGCGTGCACGTCGGCGGTCTGGAACGGCGGGGTACCCACGAGCAGGGTGTACACGATGACGCCGATGGACCAGACGTCCACCTCGAATGAGTGCCCGCCGCCTTTGCTCCCGGCGAGTACCTCGGGCGCGATGTAATTGGGCGTCCCGCAGATCGTCGTCTTGCGCTCGGCGTCGCTCTCGACGCGGCACGCGAGGCCAAAGTCGCCGATCTTGAGCCTGCCGCCGGTGGACGCGCTGTCGTCGAGCGCGGGGTCCGAGCCCGGGCCCTCGACGCCCTTGTCCGTGGATACGCCGCCGCCATCCTTGGCGTCCTTGGCGAAGTCTGCTTTGGTTCCGCTGGACCCCCCCGTGGCTTCGTCGAGTCCCGCGGGGGTGAGGAAGAGGTTACCGAGCTTGAGATCCCTGTGAATGACGCCGTGCGCGTGTAGGTGCGCGACGGCGGTGACGATCTCGCGTGCATATGCGGCGCACTCGGGCTCGGTGAGCCTGCCGCGCTGCTTGACGACGTCGGCTAGCGTTCGGTTGCTGCAGAGCTCCATGAGGATGTACACGTTCGCGGCGTCTTCGAAGCATCGGACGAAGCGTACGACGTGCGCGTTGTCGACGCCGCGGTGGATGCGAATCTCGGTGAGGATCTTAGCCCTGGCGCGTTCCTTCTCGAGCGTGCTCTTGGCGACCACCTTGGCGGCGAAGTTCTCGCCCGTCGCCGGGTCCTGCATTCCGTACACGACCGCGAATCCGCCTTTGCCGAGCGGCCTGCCGCGAACGTACGTGCGCGTCTTGGCGTCGCCGGTGCGCGAGCACTTGTAGCGTTCGGTGACGATGCGCGGGCACTTGACCTCCTTCGGACGATCGCTGCATCGGATATCGGGGGAATGGGGCGCGGGATCGGTCAGCGGCGCGTCCCGGGCGCGCGGGGCCGGGAGGGGTCCTACTGTCGGGAGGGGTCCGAAAGGCTCGATGGGGGTGCGTTTCAGTCGCGCGCGACGTTCGCATCGCGCGTCTCATCGCGCGTGGTACGCACCGTTTCTTCTCCGCGGGCTTGGCCTGCTTCTCATTCACCTGCTTGACCGCGGGCGCGACGTTCTCCCTGTCCATCACCGGCGGATGCGCCGCGGCGGGCGCGGCGGTGGTCGCCATCACTCGCCAGCTGGAAAGCGGGCCGACCCGTCACCACCACCGATGGGACGAAACTGATTCGCGACACGCCCTGGGGGTGGTATCGGCGGGATGCGTATCGACGCGGAGTGCGTGTCCACGGCCGCGATGGAAGATCGAGCCTCCGAGTTCCTTCGCCGAAACGCGGGCCCGGTCGTCGTCGACTGCGCCGAGGCACTCTGCGCGGTCGCCCGTGTTTCCCCTCGAGAACGTTTTTCACCTTTTTCCCGGAACCGATTTTTCGGGACCTGAAAAAATCAGAACCGGAGCGCCGGGATCCTATGGGATTGTGAACGTTTGGATTTGGGAGTTCCGGGTTGAGTTTCATCTATTCATGGGCCCGAATGTAACTGAATACATGTAGTCTTGTCAGCGCAATTAGCACTTCGTGAAAACATGTTGAACGGGGCTGATGTGACCGACCCCAGACCCCAGATCACGTGTCACAGCTCACGGCGCCCCGGCTCGACGGACGCATCGCCCCTCGACGCGCCTCGTATTCCCCGCGCACGACCTCGGCCGCGATCCCCTCGCGGGCGCCGCCGAACATCCCGAGGCGCGCGCGTGCGAAACCCTCCCCGCGAACGCGGTGATCGACGTCGAGTTATTTCACCCCTCGCAAAATCAGTGACGAGCTGGCCCTCGGCTGGTCTGAAGTGTCGCCGGGTCCCCACGACAACTTCCGACGGCAGTCATGAGCGCCTCCCCGCGAACCAGCCGCGTGTGGCGGGCGTCATTCGCACGTTCCAGCCGCCGCGACCGCCGACGAGACGACGTGATGACCCGCGAGGCGACGAGTCAGGGACGTCGCGGGGGCATTTTCCTCGCCTCGCGGGTATTTTTCCTCGCGATGTTCGCGGTCGTCGCGCTGCGGTCGACGACGGTGCTCGCCACGATGGAATCCGTCTCGGGCGATACCGCGGTGGACCACGGCGGGGACGTCGCGCACATCAGGGGTCGTAAACTGACACAGCAGACTGGCCCTTACACCTACAGCTTCACCGTCAACGCGGTTAATTACGGTGGCACAATCGGTCCGGCGCCATACTACGTCAAGCTGGACGGCATGATGCCGAGCGTGGATCAGTTCACGGTACACGTCGCCCCGGACAGGGTTCTGTGTGAAGCTGGGACTGGCGGGTCTTGCGTCGCCGGCGTCGCCGGTTTTATCGACGGCGACGAGTTGACGCAATCGAATTGGGAGAAAGCCTCCAGCACGGCGGGGACCCTCTTATTCTCCATCACCACGACTGTCTGGGTGTCCAAAATCGAGATCAAGTATGCAAGGCCCTTGTACGAGCCGGGTTGGCTCATCAAAGAGAACGGAGTCGAAGTGTACCGAGAGAGTACGAACGGCGGGAGTGATTCGGAGCCCAGCCCGGTGACGTACACGTACGACTTGGCTACCTTTACCAAATTGCCGGAACGGTACGAAATCCACAATGATCTCACTTGTATTGGTAGGAACGAGCTCGGTGAATTTACACTCTCATTGGCGGAGTGCGCGGCTAAATGCGAAAAGTCCCCGACGTGCATCTCGTTTGATTTCCAAGCTAACCCACCGGACTGGGCGTCGACTTCGACGTATAAATGTCTTTTGTCCGAGACGTGCACGAAGGAACTTGCGACCACGGACACGCGATATTCTCTGGTTGTAAAACTGCTTTCCTGCGACGCGTCCACCGCTCCCACCAACGGCGGCCTCGGCAACTGCACCGACACGCTGGAGATCGGATCGACGTGCCAGCCCACGTGCGACACCGGTTACACACTCTTCGGTGAGCGCTCGTGCACCACCGTTGACGCGGCGGATTGCCTTTTGCCCGGCCAACCCGCGGCGAACCCGACGACGCTGAAGCTCGTCGTGGACGCGTGCCTGGACGCGGTACCCAGCGGCGAGAAGTGCTGCTCGACGGACCTTGGGTGCGACGATCCCGCGACGGCGCGGTGCCGGGGCGCGGGCTGCGTCGATATGCCCGACTGGGACGTGTAGCGGGTGACGGACATGACGGAGCTGTTCGAGGACAGGACGGAGTTCAACCAGGATATCAGCCGGTGGAACACGTCGTCCGTGACGAGCTTCAAGGAGACGTTCCGTAACGCGAGCTCGTTCAACCAGGATCTCAGTAGGTGGGGCTTGTCGCCGGGCGTGGACTTCACCGCGACATTCTTCGGCGCCGACGCGTTCGCGCAGCCGGTGTGGACGTGGCCGCACGTGAGCTCGACTGGTATGTTTTTCGACGCTTTTGCCGATCTATCGGATGAGAGTCTCGAGAGTCTCACTGGTACGAAGCTGCTCGCGGACGACGGCGCTGCGAATGACAGGTTCAGCCACTGTGTCTCGATCGACGGCGACACGATGGTGGTCGGGGCGGGTTTAGGGTTAGGGTTAGTCACCCGCGGGTCAGCGTACGTGTTCACGCGCACCACGGCAGGCGACCTGGCCTCCGGCTGGACACAGGTTGCCAAGCTGACTGCGAACGACGGCGCTCAGGGTGACTACTTCGGCCACAGCGTCTCGATCGACGGCGACACTACGGTAATCGGGGCGAAATCTGACGACGACAATGTCAGGGGATCCAACAGTGGGTCTGCATACGTGTTCACGCGCGACACAGCGGGCGATCTCGCCTCCGGCTGGACACAGGTTGCCAAGTTGACTGCGGATGACGGCGCTGCGAGTGACGGGTTCGGCATCAGCGTCTCGATCGACGGCGATACGGTGGTGGTCGGGGCGCATGCTGACGACGACAAGGGAAGCCAGAGCGGGTCAGCGTACGTATTCACGCGTGACGCGGCCAGCGACCTCGCCTCCGGGTGGACGCATGTTGCCAAACTGACTGCGGATGACGGCGCTGCGTATGACGAATTCGGCTTTAGCGTGTCGATCGACGGCGACACGGTGGTGATCGGGGCGAATAAGGACCGCGACAAGGGAATCAACAGCGGGTCCGCTTACGTGTTCACACGCGCCACGGCCAGCGACCTCGCCTCCGGCTGGACGCAGGTTGCCAAGCTGACGCGGACGACGGCGCTGCGGATGACTACTTCGGCTCGAGCGTGTCGATCGACGGCGACACGGTGGTGATCGGGGCGAAATTTCACGACGACAAGGGATCCAAGAGCGGGTCCGCTTACATGTTCACACGCGCCACGGCCAGCGACCTTGCCTCTGGCTGGACGCAGGTTGCCAAGCTGACCGCGGACGACGGCGCTGCGGATGACTTATTCGGCATTTCCGTGTCAATCGACGGCGACACGATGGTGGTCGGGGCGCGTCAGGACGACGACAAGGGATCCAAGAGCGGGTCCGCTTACGTGTTCACACGCACCACGGCAGGCGACCTTGCCTCTGGCTGGACGCAGGTTGCCAAGCTGACCGCGGACGACGGCGCTGCGTATGACGAGTTCGGCGGTAGTGTCTCGATTGGCGGCGGCACGGTCGTGATCGGGACCGACAAGGGATACAACAGCGGGTCCGTGTACGTGTTCCAACTTGCACTGCCCTCTCCGTGCGCGCAAGTTTCGACGCCGCCTCGAAACGGCACCGACAACGACTGCATCGCTCCCCTCGCGCACGGCGACACGTGCACGCCCGTGTGCGACGATGGATTCACAGCCGTCACCGCGTCGGCGGGGTGCGTCAACGGCAACTTCTTTCCCGGCGAGTGTCGGTGCCGTCGAGGGCATCCCAGGTCCTATCACGGCAACTGGGCGTGCAACATCGAGAAGAGAATGGGCGCGCGAGTCGAGCTCTGAGGTTTGGCCGCACATTCCCGGCACCCGCGAGAGTCGTAGCTCGTACTCGTAGCGCGTGAATACGACATCATCAACGCGAGCGTCACTCGGTCGTTCATAGAGAGTAAATAAACTAAATTCGACGGAGACTACGCCGTCACCCCCTCACCGCGCGGCTCCCGGCGGCGGCTCAACCGCCGGCGTCGCCGCGCCCGCCGCGGGCGCAACCTCCGCCGGGACCATCACCATCGCCGCGCGCACCCCGTCCCCTCGCTGCTCGCCAACTTTCCTGGTGACTCCAAAAACATCCGGGGCGTGTCTCCAACTGCTCCCAGCCACCGCGTTCGCCGCCGACGGCGTGTGCGACCCGTCTTTACTTCGACTGACGTCCACTCCGACGGACCCCGGCCCGTGCTTCGGCCACCCCACCGTCCCGCCGTCCTTGTCCATCCCGTCGCCGAGGATCCACCCGTACCCAACCTCGGCGGTGCCGCTGATGGGCCGGCCGGGGAGGGGCACCCGGTCGGACGCGAGTCGGCCAGACGCGCCGCCCAGCGGCGCGCCCGTTCGTCTCCCACCTCCGCCTCCGCCTCCGCGATACGAACCGTCAATACCGATCGTCGTCGCGCCGCCGACGCCGGTGCGTAGACCCGCAGCCTGCGTCTCGAGGTACGCGCGAACGCCGCGGGTCTTCTCCGCCTCGTCGCGCTCGGCGGCTCGAGCCTCCGCTCGTCTCCGAAGCGTCGGTCCAACTTCACCCTCGCGTGTCCTCGCCGCGCGTTCGTTCAGCGCGTCTGCCGTGACGCGCGTGAGCGTGGACGTCTGCGCGTGTGTCGATACGGATCCGCTGTACCCGAACGCGGCGGTTCGGTTCCCTTTTTGCACGTGCGGCCCGGCCCCTTTCGGGTGGTAATTCGTCGCCGAGACGTACGCGTCGGGCGGGTTCATAAACGCCGGCCGAGCTCCGCCCGAAGCGTACGGGTTGGTCTTGTGCAGACCGGCCCGGTGGGTGCGGACCAGCGCGTTTGTCTCGGAGTCGCGGAACGGGCCGGATGTCGCGGGGTTGGTCGTCGTGGAGCCGAACGCGACGTTCACGGGATCCCGGGCGTGGGTCCCCGCCGCCAGGTTACCGCCACCCGTGCCCCGCAGCGTCGCGGTGAGCAACCCTTTGGACTGCGCGGTGGCCCGAGCCGCCACGCCGCCGCCGCTCGCCCCGCCGTGTCGCACGGAGCTCACGCGTGATAGCGTGGCGTTCTCTACGACCTGCCGGTTCGCCGAGTTGAGCGCCACGCGCATGTCGGAGACGGACCTTCGTTCCTTGGACAGCGCGGCGGTGATCCGCTCGTTCTCCTCCTCGAGGTGCCGGATGTATTCCACCGTCGGGTGCGAGGAGAGCTCGCGGAGGGTGGCGTCCGCGACCGCCGCGCGCTCCGCGTCGATGAGGTCGCCGTGCGCGCGGAACGCCTCGAGCTCGAACGCGTCCGCGGCTCCCCCCGGCGCGACGGTCGACTCGCCCGTCGACCGGAACGCCTCGATCGCCCCGCCCGGGCTCGCCCCGCCCGGGCTCGCCCCGCCCGCGACGCCGTCGTTCACCACCCCTCCCGCTCCCACGGACGCGCCCGTGCGGAACAGCGTGGAGGTCTCCTCGAGGAAGCGCCTGGCGTCCTCGGCTCTGGACGCGAGCTGCGGGACGTCCAGGGTTCCCGGTTTGTCCCCCGCGGGTATCGTCAGCGTTCGCAACCCGCCGGCTTCCACGAAAGGGTACGCTCCGGCTTCCACGTTTTCGACAACCGCGTTCATGCTCATCGCCCAGCCGTGGAGGTACTCGCATTCCTTGTGCAGGCGCTCGCATTCAGCCTCTTTCTCTTTCCTGTACCGCGTGTGTTCCGCGTCGGCGGCTCTTAGTTCGTCGTCCTTCTTTGCGAGGAAGTACGCCGTCTGATCCTTCAAGTTTTTGATTTGTCCGTCTTTGGTTCGTTCCAGGTTTTCAAACTCTGCGGTGTGCGACTCCTTGAGGTCGAGCTCGACGTTTCGCAGCCTGGTCTCCTCGGCGAGCCTGCGCTCGGATTCGAGCTCGGTCTCCACGTCCGCGACGCCCACGGCGCCTCCCGCGGCGGCGGGAATGGAGGCTTGCAGCGCGGCCATCTCTGATTGGAGCTTGCGGTGGCGGTCGTGGAGTGACTCGAATCGCGCGTCCATGGTCTGCTGGAGCTGCGCGACGCGGTTGTCGTGCCGCGCGGTTTGTTCGGCGGCGGCGTCGCGCGTGCGCTGGAGCTCCGCGGCGACCCCGCGTTTCTCATGCGCCAGGCGCGACTCGGTGGTCATGAGTTTCGCCTCGAGGGTGCGGATGGTCTCGTTGGCGGACGCGAGTTCGGACTCGGCGGAGCGCGCGCGTTGCTTGGTGTACTCGGCCTCGCGCCAGTTGGCGTTCGCCGTCTGCGTGATGTCGAACCTGCGGAGGTGGGTGGGTGTTGGGCATGTCAGGAGACGGGTTCTGTCGAACGATCGAGGGGCGATGAGGGATTGATCATCGTCGCAGATTGAAAACACGTGCGAATCAGTTGATCGGGGCGCGCGGGTGGGTGCATCGAGGCGCGCACCTCATGACGCGCGTGCTCCGTGTATCCACGCCGGGGTTCACGCCCGGACGGCGATGAGTGAAGGGGCTTCGATGAACCCTGCTGCTGTCGCGCGGCGACGCCTCCAGTGGTTGTCGGCGTTCCCGATTTGGAGATGATGAGGTTGACTCGTTGAGCGGCGACCGGCCGAAAAGGTCCGACCGATCCTCGGTGCATTTTATTTCTCGTATGGGCAATTAGAATGACTTGACTTTGTGTTTTGTTTACACTGAGAAGACGTCGAACCCAACCCCACGTCCCGATTGACGCGTCACACCTCCGGACACCGCGGGCCGACGGGCGCTTCCGCGTGCGACGATGAAGGTACGCCCGTGTTCCGAACCGATCGCGTCGCGTCATCACGCGCCCGCGCCGTCACGCGTCTTCCAACCCGCGCGTCTCGTCCACCGTCGCCACAAACTAACCCTAAGTCCGCCCCTCCCAACTCCACAGGTCCGCTCCGCAATCAAGAAGCTCTGCGAGCACTGCAGGATCGTCAAGCGCAAAGGACGGCTGTACGTGGTGTGCTCCAAGGTTCCCAAGCACAAGCAGCGGCAAGGTATCTTCACCACCGCCGCGTCGGAAGCTGCCGGGGTTGAGGCGCCGGTGCTCGGGCAGATGGGGGGGGGCAACGCCGCGGGGGCGTGGCACCGTCACGGGGGGTGCGTGTGCTGCGGAACGAACGGCGGGGGATCGGCGTTCGTCGGGACGGCGGCACGGGCGATCGCGGGGTTGAACCTGGAGGGCAACTTCCGCAAACCCATCACCTCCTTGCTCCCATTCATCGCGCGATGATAGGCTCATCCTTTCGTTAATAGAACCACTAGTACGCTAAACCTCTCGTCGTCAATCGCCCCCGGCCAGCAGGATGTTCGTGGCAGCCTCCAGGTCGTTCCCGCACATCCCCAGCGCGCGCCTCGCCGCGTGCTCGTCGAATCCCATCGACACGAGCGTCTCAACCGCACCCGGCGGCGGCGGCGGCGCCGGCTGCGGCTCCCCATCAAATCGTTGGGCTCGTCGTCGATCAACACCCGCCGCGCCGCCGCCGCCCCCCGGCCTCGCGTTCGCTCGCCTCACCGTCGCCCTCGGCGCGATGCCCCCGCCCCCGCGCAGCACCCTCCCGAACGTCCCTTCCACGACGTGGCATACCCACCGGGGCGGGGTCCATCCCCTGGGCCCGCCCGCGATCCACTCGGCGACCGCGGAACCGACGACGCCGCAGCACGCGGGGATCATGGACGCCGCACCGTGCGACGCGAACAGCTGTGCGGCTGCCAGGTGGGTGAACATCTTATCCCCGAATCGCATTCCCAGCCCCGTGGTGAACGTGTGCGTCGTGGGCACGAGCTTCGTGAACCCTGGTATGAGCGTTGACGCGATGACGGAGTGCGGCCCGGGCGCGAGTCCGACGGATTGGAAATTTTTAATGAAGAGGAGCGAGGATGCTGAGCCCGTCAGCCCGAGCCATCGTGCGAGCGGGGCGTCGCAGTTGCACAGCATCGTCTGGAGCCCGAGGGATACGATCGACGCGATGAGGAGGTGCGTGACGTGCCGCGTCGTCCCGCGCACGCGCTCGATGTGTCGGAGGTTGTAGAGCAGGTAGATGCCGACGCACGCCTCGCCCGGCGCGGTGAACGTGAACTGTGAGCTGAGCCATCGCGACGCGAACTCGCCGCGGGTGAAGAGGCCGCGGTGGGTGAGGCCGACGCGGTGGTGCGCGCGAAGGGAGTGGGTCAACAAGGACGCCGCGACGGTGCCGTAGGTCAACAGCTTCGACGCGGGCGCGTGGACTGGTCCAAGGTTGGGGGGGGATGGGGCGAGATCTGCGGTCAGAGGGATGAAAAAAATGACGACGGCGACGGGCGGGATCGTTCCAGGGTTCGACGCGGGGCACTCACGGAAACCAGGGGGACCGAAACCCATCTCTCGGTACGTGTGGTCACGACGCCGCGGCAGCCGGCCCGTGTATCTTTCACCCGCGCGTCCTCGCACTGCTACGCGGGGTCGTCACATCCATCTTCTCAGTTTTTGGTTTTTGGCTTTTGCGAAGATGGGCCCGAAACACAGGTTAAAGGGTGTTCAACTTGGAGGCCGCGATGCAACATCACATCGGCAGTTACGCCCGCGCGACCGCTTAGCAGTAGGGTCGTATCGCGAGGCAAACGACACGATGAGCGCCGCGGAACGCGTGCCGCTCCTCGCGGCTGACTCCGGGAGGATCGCCGCGGCGCTGGAGGCGTCCGTCGTCGACCCGGAGAGCCTCGTCGCCTCCGTCTCGGGACGCGATGATGGCGCGGCATCTTCTTCGCGCGATGGCCGCGGCCACGGCCGGCTGGTGACCGCGGCGGCGCTCCTGGCGCTCCTCGGCGTCGCCGCGATCGTCGGCGCACGCGGAGTGGGCGTCGGAGCGCGTTTGATGACCCTCGGAGACGGGTTCCAGGGCGCGAGCGACGGCGGGACGTGGGGGTTCGCCCCCGCGGCTGACCGCGATGGACTGGGCGCCGGCGTCGATGCCACCGCATGGGACGCGGGCCTGGGAGGAGGCGCCGTGGATACCCCGTGGCTCGGCGCGGGAACGTTCGCGCGCGACGCGAGCGACCCGGCGGCGACCCCGCGATGGGTCCAATCGCTCATGCCCTCGGCGGGCGAACGCGGCGACTCGGTCGCCTCGATGGGCGACGCCGAGACAAGCATCGGAGCCGCGGCACCGCGCAAAGCCGGCGAGTGGAGCGGAAAGGTACAGGAACTCGTATCCGCGCTGACGCAGGCGGTGAACGGCGAATCGAAGGATGACGACGCCGACGACGTCGCGGCGGTCGGCGCCGAGCGAGGAGACGCCGCCGGGGCTGACGACACAGCTGTGCACGCCGACGCCACGGACCCCTACGCAGAGATGGATGCTTCCGAGACTGTTACGCATACAAAGACAGAAACGCTCGCGTTTCGCGTCAACGTGTGCGGCATCCCGCCAATCATGCGACAGAACCAGGCGCCGTGGCCGGTGTGCAAGGTGTGGCTCGTGGGGTGCCCGGGCGGTGCCCCGTGCGGGATTCGATCCGGGGACCTCAAGGACGGCGACGAAGGGTTCAAGCCCGCGTGGACCCACCGCGCCGACATGACCCCGGCGGATCCCGGACGTCTCTCCATCTTCGAGCACGTCACCGACGCGCTGGCGCCCGGGGATGAGTTCGCGTTCATGATCGCCAAGCCGTCGTGTTCCGACGAACAACTCGACGCCGCGGTCGCCGCGGGTGACACGTACGCGGACCCGACCGGCCGGTGCGAGGTGCGATTCGACAGCGGGCACCCCATGGGTAACCACGTTCGCAACCCGGGACGAAACGAGGTTACGTGCTGGGCGGGATCCCAATCGTCGGGATCCCAATCGTCAGGCGTTGGATCGTTGCCCGGCGTGGGCACGAGGGGGGCCGGCGCCGCGGTGCCGGTGACGAGCGCGGCGGAGATGGCGAGGCTGGGCGCGGGCGACGCGGTGTGCCGGAGTAGGTCGCCGACGTCGCCGGAGGAGATGTGCGTCGTTCGAAGGGGCTCGAGCGACCCGGCGAACACGTTTCGAAGAGTCGTGCCTCCTCCCACGGAATCCGACACGGCCACTGAGGGTTCCGCGAGGGCCGTGGAGTTTGTGTGGGGGACGTGCGATGCGTCGCCCAGGAGCGCGGCGTGGTGCGAGGAACCCGCGTTCGACGCCGCGAAGGTCGCCGCAGTGTGCGGAGTCGAATACACCGAAGCTGAAGCTTCTTCCGAGCTGCCCTCCGAGGCCACGACGAAGGATGCCGCGTCGTATCCCACCCCGTCGATGGACGTCGAGGACGTCGAGGAGGACGATGCGGTGGCTAAGACTGGGCAGACGCAGATGCCCGCGGCTCGGCCCGTGGGCGGCGTCCTCGCGCCGCTCGATCCGCGGCCCATCGCGGGCGACGACGATTCAACGGTTGAATCGACGACCTCCTCCCCTCTCTCGTCCCCTCTCCCGACGGTCACCGTGCCGGTGGGATCGACCGATACGTCCCCCGGCGGCGGCGTCACCAAGAAGGACATCTTCGGCACGGGCGGGACGGACTCCCCCGCCGCGTTCGTCCCCGCGGGCGCGTGGGCGGAGACAGCGGAGGTTGCGGCGGATCTGGAAGGCGTCGGCGCTTCCAAGGCGGTGGCTCACCTGGTGCTCCGCGACGGCGACCAGTTCTTCGCCTCGGAGAACTTACCGTGGGCGCGTTTGGTGGTCAACGGCGTGCCGGTTCGTATCCCACACGACGTCAAGCACGGCGACAGGGTTAAGCTGAGGGTCCGCGCGGAGACGGCGGCGGAGATTGAGGCGTGGACGTCCGAGGATGAAAACGCTTCGCTCGGAAAACGAGCGGCGAGCGACGGTTCATCTTCCGAGACGAAGTCCTCGAGCCGGGGCGATCCGGTGCGATCGGCGACGTTGAAGCTCGGGAGCTACGAGGGTGTGTTGCGCGCCCGGGTGACGGACCGCGGGGCGAGGGTGACTGTGTACCGACAGGCGCTCAGGGGCGTCTCCCTCGAGGCGGCGGTCGCGACGGACACGGACAAACCGGGGAAAACCGTCGGGAAAACGGTCGAGAAAACGGCCGCTGAAGAGGCGACGACGCCCGTCGCGGCGGCTGACGACGAGGATGACGACCAGGAGACCGCCGCCGCCAAGATGGACGCGGCTACTCCACTCGAGACACCCCCATCGCGCGATGACTCACCGATCGACGAGTCGCACCCCGCTGAGGCTGAGACTAAGCCCAAGCCCGGGCGGATGTCTTTCGCGCACTCCGGCAAGGCACTCGACGCCTCCCTCGGCACCCCCGACGGCACACCCCCCGAGACGATCATCTCCCCCGCGGGCGTCGTGCACATCCGCGCGCCGCAGCCCAACCAGTGGGTGCTGGTCCCGCCGCCCGACGAAGACCCCATCGTGGTCTCGGGTCTCGGCGAAGGATCCACCGCGTCCGTCACGGTGAAACTCCTGCACGAGATTGAACAACACGGGCAAGGCACGCTGTACGCCACCCTCGGCGACGAGCCCTTGGGTTTGGCGAGCGACGGGCGTGAGCCCCCGAGGGGCAACGCCAACGGCGTTTACGTCAAGGTGAACAGCGAGGACCGCAGCGTGAAGGGCGGGACTGTGAAGGTCTGGACCCGATTCGGCGCCATGGAGGTGCCGAGGCCGGGGGTCCGCGAGACCAAGGTTGAGGTCGTCGACGGCGACAGGCTCCGGCTCAAGATCCGATCGCCCGGGTTCGGCGACATCGCACCTGGTGCGACGGATAAACGGCCAATCAGCGGGCGTTACAGGGTTGCCATGTTCGTCGGAAACGAGTGGGTCGGCACCGCCGCCGTCACCTCGGCTACTTCGCGGGAAGAGGAACGAGAAGCCAACGCCGCGTTCGAGGGTTCGATCAAACGCGCGCGCGCCAAGGCTAACGCGGCGGCGGCGATGGGCGAGCCCGCGCATGCCGTCGAAACCCCGCACCCTAACCCGGAACTGGAGCTGCACGATTCGGCTCACCCCGACCACCCCGACAACGCCGGCCTCGCAATCGCGAAACCGAGAGCCATCAACGACTCGGCACCCGCCGAAGGTATCACTAACTCGCGCCCGAGTTTGATCAGCGGCCGGCCGGTGCTGGTGGACGAGATGGAGCGCGTGCCCCACGGCGTGACCCGCGTGGTCCACGCCGACGAGTGGAGCATGCTCCCCTCGCGTGGGTTCATGCGTGTGAGCGGCGTGCTTCCGTCGGCGGAGCTCCGTTTATCCGTTCACGCGTACGAAACCAAGGCTGGCGACGCGTGGCTTCAGCGCGCCAAGATGGACAATAACCAGGCGGAGGCGACCGCGGCGATGGGCGAGCGGGACTTGTCGTTGGGAGGTAACGATGAATGGATCCACGCGCAGCTCGGCGCCGCTCCGGTGAAGGATGGGGAGGAGGGAGTCAACGAGGAGGCTGAGTCCGCCGTCGACGGAGGAGGATCCGACGAGGTCGACGCGTCCGACGGCTTGCCGGACTGGGTGGAGGTGCGGGTCGAGGGTCAGGTTGTGACCCCGCCCGTCTCCGTGTGGCTCTCCCGCCGCGTGTCCCTCCGCGTCAAGGCGTCGCCGGACGACATGGTTGCGCGCCGCGTCGTGGTCAGAGCCGGGGACCAGTCCTGGGAAGCAACCGTCATCTCCGAGGGTTTGGATGAAATTTCAATTTCGCCGATTCCCGCCGCCGCCGTCGCGAACACGGGGACGAAGGAGGACGCCGCGGCGGATGCCACCTCGGCGGCACCCATCAAAGCCGCCGCTACACTCCCCGAGGAACGCGCGCCGATCGGTACCGTGAGCGTCCGCGCGAACGCGGGCCCGCGCGACGTCGTCCTCCTCCCCCGAGGCTCCCAGCGCGACAGCCCCGCGAAAGGCTTCGCCGTCGATTCAGTAACCGGTGACCTCACCGGCGAGTACACCCCTTCGCTTCGCGAGGCGCACTCACCCGAGTCCGACCCGGGTGTCGCCGTGACCGGCCTCGGGCCCGGGGTGACCTGCGAGGTGACCTTGCTCGCGGGCGAGGGCGCCGCCGCGGAGGGCCGAGCCAAGCGATGGCTCGGCGCCTCGACTTTGGCGGCGCTGGGCGACTCGCCCGGTAAGTCCAACCTCGTCCCGGGGTGGGCTAGGCTTCTCGTCAACGGAGCTGCGCGATCGCTGCCGTACGCGGCGAAGGATGGCGACAGGCTCGGCGTGGTCATCGCCGCGCCTGGTGCAGCGGGTGGATCGCGAACCGTCGTGCTCGCTTGCCCCCACGACGTGGAGTTAAAACCTAAAACCGCGGGCGACGTCGGTGCCGCCGAGAGCGCTTCAGAGGTTGAGTACGCCGCCTCTCTCGTCGCGACCGTCGCGGTGCCCGAGCTCCACACCGATGCCGAGACCCCCGATGCCGAGGACGCCAAGCAGGACGCCAAGCATGACACCAAGCAGGACGCCAAGCAGGACGCCAAGCAGGATGCCAACGAGAACAACAACAACGACGGCAACAAGACTTTGTCCTCCGGCCTCGGCGCCGACCCGTCCGATACCGTCCGAGTCTGCGACGCGTCCGGCGCGCAGCGACGCGAACGCGCCAACAAGCTCATCTTCGACCGCGAGTCCTCCATGACCTACTCGGACGACTCACCCAACGTATGCGGCTCGAGACCCGTGTGCCTCGGCGACGGCGACGCCGCCAAGAAGAGCCGCGACGTCGTCTTCGTCGTCGACGCATCCGACGCCGTCGGACGCCAACTCTTCGACGACCACGTCCTCGAGTCACTCAAGACGATGTACTGCGCATCACACGAGGGAACGCAGTCGCAGGCGTCGGTGATTCTTTACCCGGCGCCGAGAAACGCAAAGGCGTGCGGCTCGCACGAAGTAGCCGTGCCCCTCGGCCGATACACCGCGCGGGAATGGTTCGACGCCATCGACGCTTTGAAGAACGACGACGAATCCTGCTGCGGGTTTCACCACGAGAACGATACGGGAGGACACGCGGGTGACGGTTCAGGTTCCGCCGACGGTTCAGGTTCCGCCGACGGTTCAGGTTCCGCCGACGGTTCAGGTTCCGCCGACGGTTCCGATCCGGCGCTGGGCGGCGAACCCGCGAGGCTGCCCACGGGATCCGCGCCGCTCGCCGAAGCGCTCGACGGCGCCGCCGCCGAGCTCGACGCTCGCGGCGCGCACGACCCGTCCAACCGACTCGTCGTCGTCGTCGCGGCGGCCGTCCCGTCCCCAGTCGTCAAAGCCGAATCGTGCAGCGAAGACGCGCCCGCTAAGTTTACGTCTATGACGCGCGATTGGCCGTTTCAAAAGCGACAAAGCCCCGATTCGGCAAACGAGGACGTCACCGCGTGTACCTACCTCTGGAAGCACGTCCCCGCCGCCGCCCGGCGGCTCAAGGACACCGGCGCGAGGATCGCGGGGGTTCACCTCGCGGGCCTGGACGAAGGTGGGCTCGCGAGTGTCTCCGCGGGTGCCGGCGCGCACCTCGTGGGCGCGCCGTGGCCCGGCGCGTGCGACGCCGACGGCTACTGCTCGGTATCGGCGCAGTACGGCGGCGAGCTCGGCAGGTGGCTGTACGGCGGCGAGGACACGATCGGGAACGATCAATTGGGCAATTACAATGGCAAACTTGGCGACGGTCACCCCGATTCGCCCGAGCATTTCGTGTACGACGCCGGTGCGTTTAAAACGTGCGAGGCGGTCGTGACGCCCGGCGCGGCGGGTCAACGGGAGCGATCCATCGTCTCGTTCCCTCACAGCGCGCACGTCCGCACGTTACACACGCGTGAGCTGTCATCCCCTGCGGGGAAGACGTCGTTGGCGTCGGTGGTGTCGCCGCTGATGTGTGAGTCCGCCGCGTCAACCGACCCTGCGTCTACGCTCCTCGGCGGAATGAAAAACAACAAGGTCGCCTCGTCAGTCGGGGCCGCATCCGACGATAGGATCTGCGCGACCGAGGCGGACGTGCTCGGACTCGAGCCCGTTGTGTCGAGGTGCGTCGGCGGCGACGTCGCCGCCACCTCCACATGCCTCAACTCGCTGGTCTTCGCCGCGTGCGCGAGCGTGGAACGGCGGCGCGAGGAGTACCGAAGCGTCCAAGCCGTGATTCCCGCGCTCGGCGGCGACTCACTCGTCGGTGAAGAAATCCCCGCACTCGGCGCGGTGCAGATGGCCGGCGGGCAGTGCTACAACGACGGAGTTGTCGATTGGCTCCGCAGCACCAACCCGACGGATCCGAGCCGGGGCTTGACGCTTGGAAGCGTGGCGTGCGACCGGGTGTGCCGAGCCGGCGGCGCCGTCAAGGCCAGTCACCAAGTTTCAACTGTCGGCGAGCCCGAGACGAGAAAGCTGGGTCGTATGGAGGTTGAGATCAAGTGCGATGGGGTGCAGAGGTGCGTCGCGGGTGCGCCCAAGTGGTACGCACCCGGGCGGGAGGCTGACGCCCGGCGGTCGGAGCGCGAGGCGGCCAAGCAGGCCAAGGTGGCATCACCTGAGAAAGTCGGGGTGACTGAGACTAACTAAACCATAGGAAATTAAATAACAATTAGATACGTTAACCACAAATACAACCAGTCCTAACTGATACAGTGTACTCTCGGAAAATCACGGAATGTGTAGAAGTAATCCGTCGGTGTCGGCGGCGGAGGCACACAAGTGTCGACCGGACCACCGCGGCTCGGTATCGACCCAAACGCGCCCCGGCACCGCGTTCAGCATGCCACCCAAGCGCAAGGGCGCGCCCGGCGCCGGCGCCAAAGCCGGCGGCCGCGAGCGCAAGCCCGCCATGAAACGCGGCCGAGGCGGCGGCGGAGGCGCCCACACGAACAAATCCAAGGCGGCCGCGCCCGGCGGCAAGTCCAAGGGCAAGGGCGCGGGCGCCGCGCATCGCGCGCAGAGCTTCTACGAGGTGGACGAGGACGCCGACGACTTCGCCGGCCGCGGCGCGGCGGAGGCGGAGGAGTACGACGGCGTCAAGGGCGAGTTCGACGACCTCCCGGACGACTTTGAAGATGAAGAGATCGACGAAGAGGAGGCGTTCACCGAGGAGGACCTGAAGAAGTACGGCGACATTCAGTTCGAACGGTTCAAGTCATCCAAGAAGAAGAAGAAGGTCGCCAAGGCGGCGGCGATGGACGACGAGGACGAGGACGACGATGGGTTCTTCGACGAGGACGACGACGACCTCGACGAAGTTGAAGAGGAAGTTGATGAAGAGGAGGAGGAGGAGGAGGAGGAGGACGTCATGCTGGAGTCTGAGTCCGAGGAACCCGAGGAGGCGCGCGCCGACGGCGCCGCGGACCTATCCGAAGAAGAGGAAGCCGACTCCGAAGACGAGATGGACGAGGATGAGGACTCCGAGCCCGCCTCCGGAGACGGGGAAGATGACGAGGAAGACGACGACGACGAGGACGACGAGGTCGACGAGGAGGCCCGCGCGGCGCTCGTCTCCGACATCGTCGGAGACGGCCGCGCCAGGAAGCGCAGGCTCAAGCGCGGCATCACCGAGCACGGCATCGAGGGCGAGTTCGGCCTCGGTCCCGCCGTCGGATCCGCCGCGGAGCGCGACCTCACCGACCCGGGTGCCCCGCCGGGTCTCTCCATCGCGTCGCTCATGGCGTCCGCGGGTGAGGGCGCCGCCGCCGCCGCCATCGGCGCGTCGCGGCGGCGGCTCGATCGCCTCGCGAACAAGAAGGCCAGGCCCGACGCCGTTCCACTGCCGCGCGTCGTCAACGAACGCATCGAGCGCAAAGCCGCGTACGAAACCACGACGGATGACGTCAAAAAATGGCAGCCCATCGTCAAGGAAAACCGCGAGAAGCCCACTTTGAACTTCGTCGGGCAGGAGCGCGCCAAGATGCACCGGAAGAAGTCTCTCGCCGCGATCAACACCGACTTTGTCCCGGAGACTGACTTTGAGAAGGAGATCATGGCGCACTTGAAGGAGGCGAACGCGTTGACGGGCCAAGACGTGGAGCGAGCGGTGAGTTTCTTTTTATTTGTTTCTTTTTATTTTCGTATGTACGGGCGATTAGACTGACGACGTGTTGTGTTTACCATTAACACTTACAGGAGGACCTGCAGCTCAACGAGCTCACCCCCGAGGAGGCCCGCGAGCGTCGCGCGCGACTCGCGAAGATGCGCAACTTGCTGTTCAAGCACGAGATGAAGGCGAAGCGGGTCAAGGCGATCAAGTCCAAAACTTTCCACAGACACAACCGGAAGACGGGCGCGATGAAGGTGATCGACGGGGAAACCGGCGAAGAGATTGGCGACGACGACGCCGCGCTGGAGGGCCTCGACCCCGACAACAGCGCCGAGGCCAAGCGCGAGTACCTCCGCGCGCAGGAGCGCATGCTCCTCAAGCACAAGAACACCAGCCGCTGGGCCAAACGCGCCATCAAGAAGGGACTCGCGCACCTACCGGGGACCAAAGAGGCCATCGCGGAGCAACTTCGCATCGGCCAGGAGCTCAAGCGTAAGATTGGCATCGGCGGCGAACGCGGCGCGAGCCGCGACTCGGACGACGAGGAGTACTCGACGGACGCGGAGAGTGACAGCGACGGGGACGGCGG
>Ga0257106_1000437_pt1 | contig 24891 bp, 19 predicted proteins | sample LP_taG_3_FD_190177 | JGI IMG/M metagenome (GOLD analysis project Ga0257106, IMG submission 190177) | Marine microbial communities from Northeast Subartic Pacific Ocean, Canada - LP_J_2011_P26_10m | ecosystem: Environmental > Aquatic > Marine > Oceanic | place: Canada: Northeast Subartic Pacific...
CAACGCTTCCCATCAGCACAGCGCATTTAAGCCACGTTGGGCGCCAATAGTATTGCGGTTAGTAATAACGTGAGAAGTCGGCGTGATGACAGGTTTTCTTTTTGCTTTTTTTATGTGTGTTTCTCTCGATTTCAATTCTAAGCTGTTTCTAGTACCATATCTATGTATTTGTCTCTCTGCTCCGCGTATTTCGATAGACGGGCTTTTCTTTTTTCTCGCTCGCGCATGCGGTCCTGAACTCCTCGTCGATTATTCCGAGTCGTATAACGTTCCTCCTTCGTATCGCCAACCGGGTGGTAGAGGACAGTTGTTGTCGAGGAGGTATTGTACACAGTCGGGTTGGTTGTTCTCGTGCGCATTAAGTACAGCGACATGGTCCCAAGGCGCTTTGGCGGTTTCGCGCAAGTACTTTAAACAGTCTAAGTGACCTTTTTCGGCTGTATTCGCACACGCCCACACGCTATATTTATCATACTTGCGCTCAACAAGATATTCGAGTATGTGAAGATGACCATTAAAAGCCGCGCAATTGGCAGTATCAGAAGCCCAAGGCGCTTTCGCTTCTTCGTGTAAGTATTTGAGTACCTCGAGATGACCTCCTGAGGCAGCACCTGCACACGCCATCTCATCAATAGGACACTCATTTGCAACGCAATACTTCACCATTTCCAGATTACCTATCTCTGCTGCCGCACCAATCTTCCCTTCATCCCACTGCCACTGTTTCACTTCTCTCGCCCACTTGAGCAACTCAAGTTTATTCGTTTGAGCAACTCTCCAGCAGAAATATGTTTCGTTCCACGTGCCCCACGGATAATGCTCCCACGCTACTTCCAAAGTCGATATCGACGACATCTCGCTCACATCAAACCCCTTTTTCAAATCACCCGCGCGAGATGATCTCTTAATCAACTTTCTCGTCTCTGTATTCACCTCGTACAAGAATTTCACATCCGTCGCATTCAATCTCGGAAGCACATGTGTGAAAGTTATATCCTCGTTATTCACGATCATACCCCATAAAGAAAAATCCCTTCTCTCCCCTTCGATCATCCTCGTCTTTTCTTCCGCGCGTTTCCCAAATCCTCACTCTTTAGACATCCAAAAACAACTTCTTCTTCCTTCTTCTTCTTTATACATGTGTAACCATAATAAGAGATTGTTTTTTCCGAGAGAAAAAAAGTGGCCACAACCAATTGGCAAGAAATGCAACTGTCTCTTTCTGTGTGAAATTTCTCTCAAATTTTGGTTTGTGGCTGTGATTTTATTTCGTTGTTGTTTTGTTGTTGTTTTTCGAAACGTCGTTAGAAACAGAGAAGAAACAGAAGAGGAAGAAGAAGAGAGACAGAAGAAGAACCCCTCTATTAACACGGAGAGAGAGAGAGAGAGAGAGAACGATGTTTTTGTCGTTCGCGGCGAGAGAAGGAAGGAAACGAGCAGCAGCGAGTGGTGCTTTTTTTTCCTCCTCTGTTTCCTCCTCCTCGGGAAATACTAAAAGCGGATTGATGATGACGAAGATGTTGAAGGAGACGACGACGATGGGTGTTGGTGGGTCTAGTGCGATAAAAAAATGTGCGACGACCAACATCCCGCGGCGTTTGATTTCTTCTTCTACTTCTTCCTCGTCGTCGTCTTTGGCGGCGAGCGTTAAAGTTGTTCAGAAAGAACTCCTCCTCGCGAAAAGAGGGATGATTAGGAAAGAAGCGAGAAGAAGGACGTTCGCCTCGGATGTCGCCGCCGGGCAACAAACACAACAACAAAGCACGAAAGGAGAATTCCGGTTACTTCCAAAAATATGCTCCATTGCTGATATGAAGCTCAACGAGATGCAGTTTTTTCAAAAGACGATACCGTTTTTACGGTGCACGTCCTCGTCCAGTAGAAACGGCATGACGCTTACCGAGCTGTGCGGCCACTCGGCGTTTGTTTTGCTCGGATGGTCCTACGTCGTCGACGATCCGTTCTTGTTGCGATGTTTAGCCACGGCGAGTTTTACCGCGCAAATATGTTTCCAGTTTTTTAGAGAGAAGCCGTTGTGGTTGCCGATTCGATGGAACGTGTTGTTCGTAGGGGTGAATATGATTTGGATAGCGAAGATGTTGAACGAGTACAGCGAAAAATCGTTGAAAGATTTGACGAGCGAGGAGAGGGAGGTGTACGATGCGTTTTTTAAAGTCAAAGAGAAAGAAGTGCTGACGATGTCGACGTCGGAAGTTGAAGAGACGAACAGTCGCGGCGAGAAAGTAGTATCGGCGGCGCCGAAGAAAACGACAAAGACGTATCGAACGCACCAGATTCACCCGAGCGATTTCAAAGAGTTGGTAAAACTCGGCGAGTGGAAAGAGTTGAAAGGAGGCGAGGTTATTGCGGTCAAAGGGAAGGTGAATACAAACATTTACGCGATTGTAGACGGTGCAGTTGCGTTGACATTAGACGATTCGGTGGTACCGGTTGCGGCGAGCGCGCGAGAGAAGACGGCTGCCACGACGAAGAAGAGCGCCTCCTTGCCGGCTAATAATAATATTAGTAAAAATATCTTGCGAAGAGGCAAGTTTGTCGGCGAAATGGCGTTGAGTCACGGTGCCGCTTTCGGTACCGTCGTCGTTGAAAAAGAAGGCGCGAAAGTCATGGTTTGGGACACACACAAATTAAGAGAATTTGTGATGGAAAATCCTCGCGCGATGAACTCCGTGCAAGCGTCGTTTGGTCGATCTTTAGTCGAGAAGATGAAAATCGTCGGCATGGAGTGAATAAAAAGCAGGAGAAGAAATGTACTATTATATAACAACACACAAATCACGCTTTTTTTTAGCAAGAGCAGTAGCGATACGGACAAAGTTATCATCTCGTAGTTTTAATGAGAAAAACAACAAGAGTAATACCGTATGTAACACTATTCATTATTTAATTTAATATACGAGCACGTGTATACCAATAGTAATATCTACGCGCTTTCACTATAAGGACTACTAAGCGCTAAGCGTCATCTCTAAAAGTTTTACAAACTGCTAATCTGCTATTACATAATCGTACACTGCTCGACGGAAAACCCAGGTTTGGGTTGATACCCTCCAAACCCTCTCTCTGGGCACTGGATCAACTCACCCACCCGTAACTCTCTCCACACCTCCCTCGCCCTTTTCGAGTGCATGCCAAAATCCTCGGAATTGTCTCTCCCGGCGCCTTTCATCATCACCTCTCTCCCGGCTGGATGAAAGCGCACAAACGCAGACGCTTCGTACACGTTCCCGTGCGCGACTAACCAAACTTTTTCATCCTCTTCACCTTCTCTTTCTCTCGCGCGTTTTCGCAATCGGTCGATGTCGCAACACGTAAACCGACTCGATCGATGATGGTGATGATTTATTGTACCCGTCGTCTTTGCTGCTCGTCTTTTTGTCCCACCACCTCTAACAGCATCTCTCGGCGACGACGACGAAACCAACACCAACATGCTCGCGCAAAACTCGCACTCTTTCAGCGAGCAGTAATACGCACAACTCACGCATCCGTAACACCTCTCGCTTCTCCGTTTCGTTTCTTTAATCTTCTTCATTTCTTCTACTACTACTTCTTCTTCTTCCTCTTCTTCTTCTGGGAGTGATTTACCGTTTCGCGCATCCGGCGCGAGCGCTCTTCTCGCTCCGTCCCCCTTGTCTGTTCTTTTCAAGGGGGCACACGCCGCCTCGATATCGTCTGCCATCATTTCTTTCCCAACGCTACGTATGGTTTCCGAGGACGAGGACGACCTGCTGCTCGTCTCTACATCCGTCGTCGTTTGAAGAAGAGTAGTAGTATTATTCCTGATGTTTTGGTGGAACGCGTCGATCGCGTTCATCACCGTTTGCTTCTCCATCGTCTGACTCGTCGAAGTCCCATCCGTTTCCCCCGTTTTGGAATCCCCCGCGATGGATTTCGAATGCGTTGTCGTTTCCGTCGTCGTCGAGATCATCATCATCGGAGGCTTTGAGTGCGAGAGATTATCGATGGTCTCCTGGACGTCGTGTTTAGGGACGTGCTGTCGAGCGCGATGGCGCGAGGACGAGCCCATCCTCCCACTGTCTTTGTGTCTCTCTCTCAACTTTTGTGACGCAATGGAAGAAAGTAAATATTGCGAGCAAAACGAGAATGTTTTTTCAAAAGTGATGACATTTACAACGCACCGACGTCTCTGAAACGCGAAAGTGCGGCACCCACGCCGCCGCTTTTGTTCGAGAATTTCTTTTTCTTTTTCTTTTTGTTGTTGTTGTTGTTGTTGTTGTTGTTACTCCTCGGCGGCGCGACGGATGGCGGCGGCGTCGTTCTCGTCTCTTTCTCTTCTTCTTTCTCTTCTACTTCAGATGCGGGAACGATCGCATCGGAGGCTAACGGTACGGCTTCGCCTTTGCACCAACTTGGCAAAGGCGCTTGCGCGTTCGGGTTGACGCGCCAATCGCGCGGTAAGTGCGATAAAGGGCGCATCGGGCCGATCGCTTTGTTCAACACGTTTAATCTTTCGATGGTATCTTCGGCTTCCTGGCACACTTCCATCTCCGCGCGAGGGTCACTTTCGATCGTTTCGACGAGGTATCGCGCTTGATGGTCTTTGAGAATTTTTCCAAACGCGTTCTCTGGACGAACAAAATAGCGGTACCCGCCATGTGCGGCGTTTTCTTCGTCGTGGAGTAAAATCATACCTCTCGCTTCCAACTCTTCCGCGGATAAGCCTTCGAGACAATCTCGTTTCAAGTGCAACTCTTTTCCAGCGCACTTGTCGTTCGCGCACCATTCTACTTGTTGTTGTTGTTGTAGATCGTCCTCTCTTCCAGCTTGTTCTTGCGTTCGTGTTGGCGCGTGTCCGCGCGGAACACCTAGCGCAGACGGCGGTATTAACCCCGCGCCGTTTCTCAACTCTTTCGTCACGTCTCTGAACTCAGCCGTCACGTCCAACTGGTTCCAAATCGAACGTCCACCAATGCACACAATTTCAGCAAAATCGTCAAAAGAAAGCTCTAAAAGACCGTTTGATTGGTAAGGAGGTGGCGCCGGTAAATTTTTCTCAAACCACAATTGTCCGGCTGAAATCGCCCGATCCTCTGGATTCGGACGAAGTCTGATCGTTTTATTCTTCACGTCTACGTATTGGACAGAACCTCTTAGCCATTTGGAAACTTCAGGAGTGCCATCGGTTTCGTTAATCGTCAACGTTTTGTACGCTAAAATATCCGAGCGTAGAACATTCGATATATCCTTCACCCGTTTCGCTCTTTGCATCGTCTTCCTATCCTCGCCTAAAAGCTTCGCTTTCTTCTCCTCCACCTCTTCCTTTGCGAGCATATCGTCCACGTTCTCGTCGCACCTAAAAATATGCATCCACGCGGCGAGCGGGTCGTCCTCCGCTAACTTCCCGTTCTCCTCTATGCTAAACTGTTCTTCAATCTTCTCGTTATATATGACGTAATCGTGAGGTTTCATCTGTTTTACCTTTCGCCACTCCTTTTCGTTCTTCGGCCAATCGACCAACGCGTTGTTCCTCCCAAACCTCTTCTGCGCTCTCAACTTTTCAAACGCTTTGATTGCATACCGTTCCGTCTCTTCTTCTTCTTCTTCTTCTTCTTCTTCTTTTTCTTTCTCTTTGCATTTTCTCTTCTCGTCCGGAAAACCGCCTTCAGTTATCGATTTCACTTTCGCCTCTCGTTCTCTCGCGCCGCTACTGCTACTGCTACTGCTGCCGCTGCTGCTACTCCTACCGCCGCCCGCGCTTCTACCCGCGCTAATAATGTTACTCCTATCGAGTTCTATTCTTCGTTTCTTCTTCGGCACCGTGCCACCACCACCACCACCATCGCCTTTTCCTTCTAAACGCACTCTCTTCTCTTCCCTTTTCATCCTTCTTTTATTCGCTTTCCGTTCCGCGCTTCGACTCCTAAATTTTTCCTCCTTTTTCGTTTTTGTATCTAATTCCTCTTCCTCTTCCTCTTCGCTGCTGCTGCTTTCTTCGCCGTACCTCGCTATGATTCGCTCGTCGTCTCTCAAAATGTTCATCGGACTGGATTCGAGCAACTCGTAGCCTCCGTCCAAGGACAATCGAAGTCCGCTCTTCTTTGTCTTCTTCGTCGTCATGTCTTTCCGCCGTCGATTGGAAAATATCGATGCCAACTTTGTCTCGATGAAGTCTTTGACTGTTTTACACGACGACGGCACGTCGAGGACGAGCTTTTTATTCTTCTTCGAGCGGTCGGAAGAAGACGAGAAGAGCTCCACGCGCACGCGAGGAGGCGTGCTCATCTCTTGTCGAAAGCTTCTTCTTCTTCTCCGCGCACGATGTGCTCTTTTGTGTGTTGTACTTTTTTTGACGTGTGGCGAGAGAGATACAAAACGCTAATAAAACTGTTCTACGCTAAAACAACATCTCGAGTACAGGGCGCATCCACGTTCGAACGACGTCTAAACTTCCGTACCACGGATAAATGTCGTCCTTCTCGTGTTTCACGCCTTCGATGGCGACTTCGATCGCTTCCGGGCCTAATCCGAGGCCGGACGAGACGCACGTGACGCTATCGCCGTCGGCGCTCGCGTCCCGACAATCGGTTTTATACGAAATGCCGTGCTTGATTTCCTCGAATAAAGTTTTCCAGTCCGTCGTTTTCGTCGTCGTCGTGTTCGAGATGGATGATATGAAGTCGGTAAATTTGAACGGTCTGCCTTTGAAGCCGGTGCCTTGTACTGTTACGTACTTCATCCCCGAGTGGAAACAGTTCGGGTATAACCGTCGCGTTTCCTGTAAACTCGTCTCCTCGTCGTCATCTCCTCCGTTTATTGACGATTTCTCTCTCGTTCGTACCTCTTTCACTCGTCCAAACGGATACGCTTCTGCGCTGTTGTGCGGCGTACCTAGCGTGACGAGCGCCGCCACGGTTTTAGCTTTGTATCCTTCGTACAATTTCCCGTCGTACTTTATCGATTTCCCGCCGAGAAAGAGTCGAGCAATCCAACCGCCCGCGCTGTGCCCAATCAAAATAATTCTCGTCCCCTCTTCGTCGTCGTCGTCGTCCTCGTCGTCGTCGTCCTCGTCGTCGTCGCCCTCTTTTGCAGGACGAAACGCGACGGCGTCTTCGATCGCGTCCAAGATTTTCCTTAAGCTTTCTCCTCGAAAAGTCACCGGAATCCACCAATCTCTCTCAATTTTCGCCACGGAAACGTCCAACACGTCGAGATTACTCTCCTCCGTCGTAAAAGAAGAATTTCGCTCCTCCTCCTTCAAAACCGTCTCCACGTTCTCTCGCATCTCCCGGTAACTCTCGCGTCCTCGCAAAAATCCCGGGATAATCACGCATTTTATTTTCTTCTTCTTCTTCTTAACTGTTTTTCCACTTTCATCATCATTTTTACTTCTTAAACTTCTTTTTTCTCCTCCTCTTATTCTTCTCCTAATACTACTATTATTCGCGCCAAAGCTCTTTCTCTTAAACGTCGTCTTCATCGTCTTCTCCGAAAAGCAGCAGCCTTGGCGGCGCAGAAATTTTGCCCCGAAGAAAGCTCCTCCCATTTAGTAGTATTCTTTTTGTCTCATCACATCAGAGTTTTTTTTGTCCCGCTTTTCTTGCTCTGCTTTCTGTGTCTGTCTGATTCTTTGAAAAGGAGGAGAGAGAAGTTTTTTTTGACTTCTGTTTTTTTAAATTTTTGTCTTGTCTCTTATAAAAAACACGCACAGAGAATCATCGAATAGAATCATCGAAATGTGGCCGTTCGATTGGTTCTACGACATTCTCTCCACCTTGGGGTTGTGGAAGAAAGACGCGAAGATCTTGTTTTTGGTACGTTTGTGCGCTCTTCTTTCTGTTGACTGCTTTTTGGTGCTTCTTTTTCTTTTCTTCTCTTTTTTCTTTATCGTTTACGTCGTAGATCTCTTTCTCTCTTTCTCTCGATCGTCGGGGAGATGATGATGAATCAGCTTTCTTTCTGTGTACTGACAAACCGCGCTGCTCAAAACAACAACAGGGCCTAGACAATGCCGGGAAAACGACACTCATGCACATGCTGAAAGACGAACGATTAGCGCAGCACCAACCGACGCAATACCCAACGTCCGAGGAGTTATCGATTGGACAAATCAGATTTAAGGCGTTCGATCTCGGCGGGCACGAAGTCGCGAGGAGAGTGTGGAAGGATTATTACGCGAAAGTGGACGCGATCGTATTTTTAGTCGATGCGGTGGATAAGGAGAGATTTATCGAGTCGAAGAAAGAGCTCGATCACTTGTTAGGCGACGACTCGTTGGCGAGAGTACCGTTTTTGATATTAGGAAATAAAATCGACGTGCCGCACGCGGCGAGCGAAGAGGAGTTGAGACATTGCTTGGGTTTGTCGAATTACACGACTGGGAAGGGGAAAGTGAACTTAGAGGCGTCGAATATGCGACCGATTGAGGTGTTTATGTGCTCGGTGGTGAGAAGGATGGGTTACGGGGAAGGTTTTAGATGGGTATCGCAATACATTTAATTCGAGATTTTGAACGACAAGACACCGCCCGCGGAAGAAGAGAAAGCGAGGAGACGGAGAAAAGAGTTTAACGCCACCGCCGCTTTCTTCGCTCGACCAAAAGAACACAGAAGAAAAGAAAGAAAGAAAACAAACCGATACACATAAATAAAATAAACAGATTTAAATCGAAAAAGTACAACCAAACAACTCGCATAAATCCCGCGTTTATATTATAAACGATACAGAGGGGTTCAATCCTCGTCGCGTGTGTACGAAATGAGTTTCTTCTCATATAATTAGTATTTTATGACACATTTTTATTAAACTCTCATCAGTTTATTAAAGTCAGTACGTGACGATAAAAACAAGTATTTATACGCGCGGGCGTGCGCGCAACTTATTCTCTTATTCTCTCCTTCACTCCCTTGCCCACATTCGCATTCGGCTTACTTCGTGTACTTGCCTTCAGCCTTGTCGAAGCCGATAGTCGGGAACTCCTCGGCCAAAGTTTCCACTTCCTTCTTCAACGCGGCAATCGCCGGGAACTCCTTGGACTCCAAAACCTTCTTGAAGTCCCCAAACTTCTTCCCTTCAACTTCTTTACTAATTTCAACCGAAATATCGATGCCTTTCTTGATGTAATCCGCAACCTTAACAAAGTCTTCCTCGGTGAAACCTCTCGTCGTCAACGCCGGCGTACCTAAACGCAAACCACCCGGAACCAACGCGGATTTGTCCCCCGGGACGGTGTTCTTGTTGCACGCGATGTGCGCCAACTCCAACACTCTCTCCACGCGACTACCGTCCACGCCAAACGGTCTCAAATCGCACAACACCAAGTGGTTGTCCGTGCCTTCCGAAACGATCTTCACGCCGTGTTCTTTCAATCTGTCAACCATCGCAACCATGTTCTTCATGACTTGCTGCTGGTACTTGACGAATTCTTGCGTTTGCGCTTGCTTCAAAGCGACGGCCAAACCAGAGATGGTGTGGTTGTGCGGCCCACCTTGCAATCCCGGGAAAACGGAAAAGTTAATCTTCTCCTCGTAATCGTACATGATGTCTTTCCCCGTCTTCTTGTTCACGCCCTTCTTCCCTTTGCGGTAAAAGATCATCGCCCCTCTCGGACCTCTCAAAGATTTGTGCGTCGTCGTCGTGACCACGTCGGCGTATTCAAACGGCGACGGGATCAATTTCGCGGCGACCAAACCGGAAATGTGCGCCATATCCGCCAACATCAACGCCTTGGTATCGTCGCACGTCTTTCGCATTCTCGCGTAATCGATCTTTCTCGAGTACGCAGACGCACCGGCGATGATAATCTTCGGTCTAAACGCTTGCGCCAACTCGTCCAACTTCTCGTAATCGATCAAACCCGTAGATTCGTCCAATCTGTATGGCATGGAGTTGAAGTAAATGGACGTGGCGGAAATCTTCTTGGCGTCGGTTTGGAAACCGTGCGACAAGTGACCGCCGTGCGGCAAGTCCAAACCCATGATTCTGTCCCCTGGGTTCAACAACGCCGTGTACACTTGGAAGTTCGCCGGAGAACCAGACAAGGACTGAACGTTCACTCCCCACTCGTCCGGGTTCAAATGAAACGCCTCCAACGCTCTCTTTTGGCACAAACTCTCCGCCATATCGATCCATTCGTTCCCGCCGTAATATCTCGCCCCCGGGTACCCTTCCGAATACTTATTCGTCATGACCGATCCGAGCGCTTCTAAAATCGAAGCCGAGGTAAAGTTCTCCGACGGAATTAACTCCAAACCTTTCCATTGTCTCTCTTTTTCTCTCTCGATGATGTCAAAAATTTCCGGGTCCACGGTTTTCAAATCGTCGTTACAGGCTTTCGGCCACGTGATGCCTGGTTTCAGTTTCGCGTACGCGTCCGCGTTCGTGGAATACTGAATACTCGTCGTCGCAGTAATCGACGCTCGCTGTTCGTTTAACAAAGAAAGAATCACACAGAGAAATCATCGAGTGTCAGTTTGTGGTTAAAACGAATAATGCGTGTTGTTAAAGAAAAGAGAGAAGCAATGGGAGGATATCTGATGTTGGGAAAAGACGTCATCGCGGACAAAGTGCCAAGAAATCTAATCACAAAAAGAAAAAAGAAAACGTCGTACCAAACTCTCTCGTTTTCGCGCAATACCGGTCAACGCTTTGCGCGCTTCTCTTCGTAACGCGTTTGCAATCATTATTGTTTTCTTCTGTTGTTGCGTTACGAGTAGAATATGTGCCGCTCCCTTTCTGATTATTATGTACAGAATAAACCTCTTCTCTGTGTTCGATTGAGACGAGACACTTTTCCCCTCGAAAAAAGGAGGAGATTTATCTTTCAAAGATGAACTTTTTCACGCGAAGAGCGAGAGCAGGACGAGACACGTGTGTTTTTCCTGTTTTTGAGAGAGAAAAAGAGATCGATACTCTCGTGTGGGGCAAGTGTTGTTTAGGGTAAATTTTTCGATTTCACACACAGGTCAAGTCAAGCAGTTTATCCATCCGTCGGGAAACTTGACGCATCATCAGACACCGCACAACACTTTGACGCATTTTTTGCGCGCGCGCATATATATAGTATATAAATGATGGCATCCGTTGTGATGATGCGCGCAGCTGCCGCGACGACGATTCAGACGACGCCTTCGTATTCTTATTTGACCGCGAGAAAAACGATGACTCCTTCTGCGAGAACGATAAAGAATCATCAGATGAACAACAACAACAACAATAGAAGAAGAAACAACGGAGGAAGAAGAGGCGAGTTACAAATAGTGTCCGAAGGAACCGGACGATTCATCGTCGGAGGGAACTGGAAATGTAACGGGAATCGCGAAAGCGTCAAAGTGTTAGTGGACGCGTTGAATAAAAACGTCAAAAACATCGAGAAAAACTGCGATATTTATTGCTGTCCCACATTTTTGCACCTGCCGTACGTGAAGGACAACTTAAACGAGAGATTTAACGTGTGCGCGCAAAACAGCTGGGTGGAGGCAGATTTAGTCGATCCAGAACACCACTACGACTCAACCACGGGTGCGTTCACCGGGGAGATATCCGCGGAGATGTTGGAGGATTTACAAGTGCCGTTCGTGTTGCTCGGGCACAGCGAGCGACGAACGCTTTTAGGCGATACGGATGAAATCGTGGGGAAGAAGGTCGCGCACGCGAGGTATCACGGGTTGAGCGTCGTCGTTTGCGTCGGCGAGACGTTGGAGGAGAGAGAAAACGGGACGACGTTTGATGTGATTTTTAAGCAGTTGAAAGCAGTCGCGAAGGAAATCGACGACCGAGAACATTCCAGTTGGGGGTCGTCCGTAGTCATCGCGTACGAACCGATTTGGGCGATTGGTACCGGGAAAGTCGCGACGCCGGAGCAAGTGCAGGAGGTACATTCGAAAATTCGCAGCTGGTTGGCAGAAAATGTCAGCGAAGACGTCGCGAAAGCGACGAGAATTCAATACGGCGGTTCGGTTAACGCGTCCAACTGCGCGGATTTAGCCAAGTTGAGCGATATCGACGGGTTCTTGGTGGGAGGCGCGAGTTTGAACGGCGATGATTTTGCGGCTATTTGCAACGCGAGTAGCGTCCATTACAAAGCTGTGGGGAGATAAAAAATAATTTAAAAAGACCTTTAATAATAATGCCGCGCATGATTAATACAACTCGTGTAAATACTTCTTCAATTTGTTTTTACATATTCTCGATGCGCTCGAAACACTCCTCGCGAAGCGGCGTGTCCGCGAAGCACGCGGAAACGAACGCCAGCACTTCGTTCTCGCTCAACATTTTCAACTCTCCTCTCGTGTACATGTCCGTAATTTCCCTCAACTTTGTCTTCAACAGTTTCGCGTATACAGAACCTTTCTGCCAATTCTCGAGCGCGTCGTAAAAGAAATCATCTTCTACCGACGGCGTGCCCAGTTGTAAAGGGGTAAACGCATCCTCGAGCGCATCCGTGAACGCGCCCGCGTCGTCCGCTGAAATATCATGCATTTCTTTGATTGCGGAGACGATGCGTGAGGCGTAAGATTCACAAAATTTCCCCACGATGCGCTTCGCGTTTGTCCTCTGCAACGTTTGACTCGCGGCGGAGCAGAACTTTTTGAGCACGTCGCGCGATATCGCGATAGATTTCTTCATCGCGGATGCGTTCGCGCCTCGAATGCTTTGCGTTTCATTCGCGAATGAGTCTAAAGACTCCTCTAATGCGACCGGGGCGTTGCGTTTTGCGCGCTCGAAAACGGCGTCGCCGGCGTCTCTCAGAGCCTCAACGGCCCACAAAATCACAGGTCGGTGTTGTTGAGCATCGTCGTCACCGCCGCCGCTGTTGTCCTTTCTGACTAAATTCTCTAAAGCCTTTGCTGCGTCTAAACTTTGCGCGATAAACTGGTCGGCGATAAAGCCGCAATCGTTATAAAACACGAGCGATTCAAAGAGCGACTGTTTGAAAATGGACTCGTCTCGCGTGCTCATGCGTGAACACCGGAACGCTTCGAGACAATCGCACGCGGTTTTAATCGCCGCGATGGCGTGTCGTTTGCGTCCCGCGGGCGTGTTGGCATCTTTTGCGTTTTCTTTATCTTCAAACGATGAAGAGAGGACGGAGTGAAACGCAGATTTTGTCACGTTCAAAAGTTGCACCGCGGAGCTCGTGATTGTTCGCGATGCCGGGAGTTCAAAGCAGTGCAATTCGAAAAACTCTTCGCAGTAGTTCGTCGTCTCCTTACCATTGCCTTTCACTTCTTCTTCTTTCGCTTTCGTTTGCAACAATTCGTCGGAAATTGCGGGAGTTTTGCCGGCGTCTCTCGCGCTCGCTAAGCTGTTTACTCTGAAGTCTAATCGACTTTCTATTTCGCCTTGCATGGCGGCTATTTCTAAAGGTCCAGCGACGGTATCTAAAGCACTGCCGAGACCGTAGCTGTTGAGCAATCCTAAACTTGCGACGCGCCTTTCGAGCGCGACGACACTATCCACGTCATCGTCCGTAAGTAGCGCTTGCTTCGATCCTAAATTCCAAGTTTGAATGCACGTCTTCGAGACTGTCGGCCAAAAGACACCGCGAGCAACGTCCACGAGATCCGACGAGAGTTCATCCAACGCGAACGACTGCTTCGTAAAAATTCCTTTGAAGAGGAGCACGTCCAATCCCTGGACGAATGTTGAGATCATTCCATCTTCTTCGTCGTCTCCTTTGCCAGCCGTTTCTCCTTTTTCCCACTTCAGCGTTTTCGCGTACCCGTTCTCTTCGTTCACGCTCAACTCAACGTTCCTCGCTCTCGACTGGACAAACGGAACGACGATTTCATCCACCACTTTTCTCGTCACGAATACCGCGCATTCGCGAAATAAAGTCTCCGAAACCGCTCTCGATGCTTTCCACGCGTCTCTCGCGTTGGAAAATTCCACCGACGCGACGCCGCCTCCATCATCATCGCTCACGCTCACGGCTCCCGCGATCTTCCTCCGTATCGCATCCTGCAACTTCACCATCAAATCATCTATCCTCTCGTTAGGAATTTCCACGCACGCGTACTCCTCTCTCGATCGCTCGAGCATTTCGTACGCGTTCGACAACTCTTTCTCCTCGTCAACCATCCTCTCCACCTCTTTCAAACACTCCTCGAACATATTTTCCTCTCGCAACATCTCTAAGTGCAGTTGCTTCAACTCCAGTTTTTCTTCCAGTTCGTGGAATTTCCGCGCGTCTTTTCGCATTCTCGTCAGCGCCTCGCGCAGTTCTTCGTGTTGTCGCTGGTTTTCTTCTTCAACAACACCAAGAGTCGAAGCTGATTTTGCACCACCACCACTATCGTTCTCCTCCTCTCGTTCCTTCTCCTTTTCCTCTTCTTTCAAAAGCTCTAAAAACTCCTCGCAAAACGTCTCGCACAACTCGACCACCTTTTCTCGTTCGCGCTCGTCGTCTCCTCCTCCTCCGTGGTCTCTGAATTCGTCAAACGCATCTTTTAGTGTTCGCGCAATTTTCGCTCGATTTCTGTTCGATTCCGATTTCAATTTCCTCGACGCGTAACTGAGTGCTTCCAGGGAGGATTCCGCGCCAGACGGTACCGATTGGTCGAGCAAATGCGCCACTTCCAGATTTTCGTCGGGTTTGTCTTTTCTCATTTCTCCTCTGTGGTGGTCTCTCGTTGTTTCATTCCAGAGCCCCCCCTTTAATAAAAGGTCTCTCTTTCTGTTGCCTTTCGAAAACTTTCCCCACGCACAAGGACAAGGAAGCATCCAAATTTTTATGCGACAACGCAATTCGTTCGGTTTTGATGCGTTTTGAGATGGTGATATTTTGGGACGATCAAAGAAACAATCGACCGGAATTCGCTCTCAAAATTTCCTTCGCTCTCCACCACGGGATTGTGCTTCCACAACATGAAAAAAAAGAGAGAAAAAACCTCTTTTTTCCATTTTATCCTCATTCTGGCGAACTATATATTTACTTATATATAACAAAACACAGTTTTCTCGAACGACACGCGTTAATATCACCATCATCATCTCTCGAGTAGTGTTTACTCCTTTTTGATCCTTGGTTTTTGTTGCGTTCACAGAAGACCGACGTTTTATTATATAATTTTTGCTTTTTAAAAAGCGCACCAATAAAGTGCTGCCGCGTCAGCAAAAGACTAATGGAGCTTCCCCGAGGCTCGCCACCACCGCCGGACGAGTATTTCGCCTCGGAATTTAACGTCATCACGACTATGAGAGGCAGCAATTCTTCTTCTTCCTCTTCTTTATATCATCAGAGAGGCGACGATTCCCCGAAGTGGTCGTTGAGAGGTTTCCTGCCACCCGCGCATTTGCGCATAGAATTGTATCGGTACTTGAACAAAGAAGTGGTCCCCGAGGAGTCCGAGGAAGAGTCGCCGGCTGGGAGATTAACGCCGACGCCGAGGACGCCGCAGAGGCAGATGAACGGAGAGTCGATCGAGATGTTAGCGAAAGGGGTGCTGGCATAAAGAGAGTTATATAGAGAGAGAACAGTAATGGCCCGACGTTTGGTTTTCTCTCTCGTGCTCTCTTATCCTAAAATGTATATCAGACAGAAAAAAAGATGCGGATCCTCCTGAATCATCATCTATTTGTAAATGCGATGCGTGAGAAGCATTTACATCCTATAATAAACTACGTATTAGTATTGCTATTCCTGCAAGCTATCGTTTTATGCGCGCGTGTTTTATAACCAAACGAGTTTCGTGCTCGATCCGATGGACGGCGTGAGCGAGGCTTCGAGTCCTCCGTTGTCGTTTATGCGCGAAGTTTTTTCGGTCATCGCGCGAGAGAATTTCAGTTGCAGCTGCTTCAATTCGGCGGCTTCGGAAGCCTCGAACAGCTTTCTTTCCGTCGCCATGTACGCTTGCAACTCATTCACCGCTAATTCAGTATCCGTACTCGCGTTGTATCTCAACCCGATTAAAAAATTCACCCACGTCTTCCTCTCCTCCTCCGTCATCGATTCTTCCCAAAACCAGTAACAAAACTTCTGAAACGCTCTCGAGACGTAAAAGACCCCGTGCATGGCCTCGTGTATCAGCGCATCTCTCACTTCCTTTTTATCCGAACTCGAGCAGACGGCCAATATCGCCGACTGCTCCTCCGACGGATGCCATCGGTCGTTATCCTTCGCCAAACTCGATTCGTACTCGCCTCGTTTATTCGTTCGCATAATCTTACACTCCATCAATCGATCTCTCAACACCTTCTCTTCTCCAAACAACTCCTTCACCTCTTCTTTACACCGATTTAAAAACGTGCAAAAGCTGTTCACGCGCATGTTGTGACCGCTGTAATTCGCCGCGCCGCCGCTTCGGCCGGACGGAATCGAGGACACTATTTGCCCGTGTAAATCCACGTCTTCCAAAAACACCGACGCCCGACCGAGGGCCATTTTTTGCGTCATCGCCGATGGGAACTTTAGGAAATAGATTCTCGACTCTTTCGTCCATCGGTGTATCTGTGTTTATGTGTTTAAGTCATCGAGAGAGAGATGAGAGAGAGAGAGAGGTGAGAGAAAAAACAGTTGCGCGGGGAAAAGAGATGAAGAGAGAGAGATGGAAAACAAAACGCGAGCATATATATACACACACACACACACACACACCTCGATGACATTATCATTGGTACTCTTAGAACTCTTACACGCAGAACAGCACAAACTGTTCGCGAAATCCTCCAAAGTTTGCGTCTGTATCGCGTTTAAACCGTCGTCGTTAACGTTGTTGTTGGTGTTGCCCATTTTTGTGAAGGGAAAATGCTTCATAAAATCATCGTCATGCGTTGCGCTTCCTCTCCCGCTCCTGTCTCGGTTTCGGCGGCAAAAGCCTCCTCCTCTTCCTCCTCTCGATGTTGTTTTCGCCGCTCTTGTTCTCCTTCAACTTCTTCTTCTTCTTCCCGAGGACGACGACTGTTTCTTTCAAACCCGCGAAGTTGTTCTGGAATTTTCGTCAGAGCGGCGGCTTTGTCGTCTGATGATGACAACAACAATTCTGCCGCTGCCGCTGCCGCTGCGACGACGACGACGACTTCAGGAGGAGGAGGAGGAGGAAAAGGGAGTTCAGAGCCGAAGAAAGGTACCGCAAAAATCCAACGCATCAGTGCGGAAAACAGCAATCGCGTGAACATTTTGAGCGAAGCCCTGCCGTATTTGCAACGTTTTCAAGGGCAAACGGTGGTGGTGAAATACGGCGGCGCGGCGATGCAATCGAAAGAACTGAAAGCGGCGGTGATTCGAGACATATGCTTACTCGCTACGGTCGGGATTAACATGGTTTTAGTGCACGGAGGAGGACCGGAGATTAACAAGATGTTAGAGGTGGTTGGGATCGAGCCGAACTTTAAGAACGGGTTGCGAGTGACCGACGACGCGACGATGGAGGTGGTGGAGATGGTGTTGACTGGGAAAGTGAATAAAGAGTTGGTGGCGTTGATTAATAACAATTCGGCCGATAGAGGCGATGGAGGTGGAAGAGCGGTTGGGGTTTGCGGTAAAGATGGGAACTTGTTGAGAGGAAAAGTGAAGGATAAAGATTTGGGATGGGTCGGGGAGATTGAGTCGGTGGATCCGAAATTGTTGACGACTTTGATCAACGGCGGGTTCGTGCCGGTGATTGCGACCGTAGCGCAAGATTCAAAAGGGAACGCGTTGAACGTGAACGCAGATACAGCGGCTGGGGCGATTGCAGCGGCGTTGAACGCGCAGAAGTTGGTGTTGATGACGGACGTCGCCGGGGTGTGCACGGATAAAGACGACGTGGATTCTTTGATAAGGACTGTGACGTTTACGAAGGCTGAGGAGATGATTGCGAGTGGGATTATTGCCGGAGGCATGATTCCAAAGGTGACCGATTGTATGAACGCGTTGAGAGGAGGTTGCGTGAGTGGTCACATTATCGACGGGAGGGCGCCTCATTCGTTGTTATTGGAGATTTTAACCGACGAGGGGTGCGGGACGATGATTACGACAGACGATTACGAATGATGACGTGCTTTTTAATTGTACCTGGGTAAGGTACGTTGTGTGTGTGTGTGTGTTCTATTTTCGTCGCGCGTGCGTGTGTTTGTATATATTAAACTATTATTAATCTATCTCTATACAGCGGGAATCTCACATCTTAACTCTCTCGAACGGTAGCTATCGCATTCGCACGCTCGTTTTTTCTCGCCGTCTTTGTTCGCTTTACACGTATCGCAACAGTATATCGATGTCGAACTTTTCGAGCATTCCTCGCACGCGGCTAAGATTACATGACACACTTTACTCGCGCATCTGGCCAGATGTGGTATGCACGGTGCTTTACACCCGTCGCACTTTGTTAGTGATAATAAATTGTTGTTGTTGTTGATGTTATTATTATTACTAACGTCGACGCACCCTCGCGCGTCAAACACGTAATTCTTTCCGACAAACCCATCGCCGCCGATGTCTCTCGCGTACGCTACGATCCCGCCTTCTAATACGGAAACTTCTTTCGTCACGTTCAAACTCAACAAATACGCCGTCGCTTTCTCGCATCGCACGCCACCCGTGCAATACGCGAGTACTTTTTTGTTCTCGATGTACGCCTTCCCGCCTTTCTCTTCCACCCACTCTTTAAACTGATTAAACCTCCGAATTGGGCAACACATCGTCTTTTCCGGGACAAACCTCCCCATTCGACTCTCGTACGAGTTCCTCACGTCTAACACGACGACGTCGTCATCGCTCGATTGAATAGCCTCCCTCCATTCGCTCGGCGTCAATCGATACGGTTGAAGACGTTGCTCTATCTGAAGACGCTCTTCTTCCTTCTTCTTTGACGACGACGACGCCGGTTCAAACGGACACACCTCGTCTACGATTCGAACGCTCGCGCTTTCAAAAATGTGTTTACATCTCCCGTATTCCTCCGAAAACGCGTTCACATTCACGCGTTCTCGCTTAAAATCCACCCCTTGTAACTCCAAAATCGCAAACTTTCCTTTCGTGTCTTTCATTTCCCGTTCAAACTGTTTCACGCGCGATTCCTTCCCCGCGGCGGTTCCGTTTATGCCTTCTGGGGATAACCGAATCTTCCCTCTGACGTCCAAGTCGAGCATTGTATTCTCCAAGCTCGTTTTCAAGGCGTTCAATGTCGTCGAATCGTCTAACACGTTTTGCTTTCCTTGAGAGCGAAGGTACCGGTAAAAAAGGACCACCGCGTGTGGTTCATCTGTTTCCACGTCGCAACAACACGAACAACACTTCTTTATATTCTCGAAGTAAAATTCGTCGCACGTGCCTTTTGGGACTCTTCTGCGTCGTCTTTCGTCTGTTCTCATCGTCGTATCTCATGTGATTTGATGTGACTTGTGGTGTGACGATTCGACGGATAAAATGGAAAAATCATCTTCATTTCCAGAGAGGAAACAACGCACAAACGAACGCGATTAAAAGCGACGTAAACGACGACTTTTACGACAACGATGCATTTTACCGCGCGAGGACGACGAGGACGACTTTTTACGGCGGCTGGTTCGGCGGTGGCGGCCATGACCAAGAGGAACTTCAACGCCGGGAACAAAGACCCGACGTCTGTGTTACTCGCGCACATTCTCCGCGAAAACGCCCACGCCAACGCACCGAACGCGCCGTTCATGTACTTCTTCGACGAGAAAGAAAACATTCGGCATCTCTCGTTCGCGGACTTTCGCGATCGATCCTACGCGTTTGCCGCCGCTTTGAACGATCTCGGGTACAACAACAACCAAGAAGACAAAGAAGACCAAGAAGAGAAGAAAAAGTTATCGATTCGTTTGGGGGATTCTCCGGAACTTCTAATCGCACTCACCGGCGCCGTATTGAGCGGAACGAAAGTGCAAAGTTCGAAGACGGAAGGGGAGTTTTTATCCGCGAAAAGTTTTGGCGCTTTGGTGCACAGTTCGTTCAGCGGGAAAGCGGGCGAGATGGTCGGCGCCCACGAACCCATCGCGGTTGGTCCCGCCGGGTTGAAAGAGAAAGTCGTCCATTGGGAGGTGCTGATGAACGCGTACGGTAATGGAGAAGAGGACGCTTCGACGACCGGGATGTCATCATCATCGGAGAACGAAGCGTTGTTTTACTTCAATTCAACCGAGAAAGGAGAGGGAGCGGAGACGTTGTTTAAATACGGAGAACGAGCGGCGAAAGCGATGGAGTTGAGGAGAGAGGATGTGGTTATGATTGGGGTGCCGTTGTTGCACGCGATGGGGTTTGGGTTTGGCGCGTTGGGGGCGATGATGGCCGGCGCGAGGATTATGGTTCCAGGGACGTGCGATGGCGTCGTGGATGATTCGGTGAAAATTGATCGAGCCGGAAATGCGAAGAGGGCGTTGATGAGTAGTATTAGTAATAGTCGTAGCGATAGTAGCGGTAGTGTTAGCGAGGAGGCGGTAACTGCGATGGTGTCCGATATGCACATCGTGAAAGCGTTGAGAGAGGAGGACGGGAATAGAGCGCTGTTGAAGAACGTGCGAACGGGACTGGTTAAAGTCGGAGGCGGCGCAAACGTAGGCGAGCACGCGCCGGTTGACATGCTCGGCGTGCCATTCGTCACCGTAGGTAAAATGAAATGAGTTTTTTAAGTTTTTTTGTTTTGTATGTGCGTGCGTTTCTAACCAATCTCTATTACTACTACTTATGTGCTATAATTTTTCTACTTTCGTCGCCAACGTCGTTTGAAACGTGTCTTCGTTTTCTTGAACGTCCACTTCTCTTCTCAACCTTTCCTTCATGAACATCGCGCCGAGTAACGTGCGCCATTTCAAACTCGCGTCTTTCAGTTTTTTCAACTTTTCTTTCTTTACTCGTTCTTGCTCGTCCTCGAGCAATTGTTTCCTCACCCTTTCCTCGTTTTCCGAGACGGCGACGCACCCGAGAAAGACGGGAAGCGTCGTGCCGCCTTGCTTGTACTCAAAGCCAATCAGAGCAGGGACCGCGTGAATTTGTGGATTGGTAAGTTTACGAGCCGCGGTTAACGCATTTTTGTCCTCAATGTACGCGCAACCGTCTGGTAACCCGTCGCCATTCTTCGTCAAATCGACGTTACCGCGATTATTCGTAGGCACGACGCCTTTGTCCGCTTTAGGCGGGTGGTAAGTGGTGCACTGCCACTGGCCGTATAAAAAAATATCCGCGAACTGTTCCGGGTGGCCGCCGTACTGTTTCAAGTGCGCTCGAGCTTTGTTCGAAAGCAACTTCTTGATCGGACTATCAATCTCCACGTGTTTCACCATCAATCTCTTCTCAGATTTCCATCGCCGGTCGGTCCGAAGCGTCTGAACGTTTTCGCGAGGGTAAACGAGTTTCCCGTCGACGCACCCGGCGACGCCCGTTTTCGGATAAATGCACTCGTTTTGCCTCAAGTGCGCTTCTAAGCACCACAAAGGGTGCAATTTGATTTCCGTGAGCGTTTTTGGCGGTCGCTCCGATTTTTGCATCGTTGCCATCTCGTCGCGCTCGTCGATTAACGCTTTTTTCAAATACAGTTGACTGGAATTTTCCTCATCGTTATCGTGAATGCCGCTGAGATCAATCTTGTGCGCCGCGCTGAGCTCGTTCCATCTCTGATCACCTTTGATGCGTTTCTTCAAAGCTTTTATGGCAAACTGCTTTTGTGAATACTTTCTCGTCACGTCCGTGAAGGACAAAACGTTGCCGTTCTTCTCTTGATCGAATTCGTCGAAAGCGACGACGTATCCCGGGTACGTCGACCACGTTTTCACGATATCGTCGACGTCACCGATGGTAAAAGAATGCGTGGTTGGAGAGAGCGCGATTGGCACAAACTTTGCGGATTCTTTTTTCTTCTGCGCATTTGCCGCCGATGGGGTAGATAATGCTGTCGTTTTCTTCTTCTTTGTTTTCTTCCGCGTCGATTCCTCGGTCGTCGTATCGTTCCCGCCTTCTCGCACGAGCGCTTCCAACCAGTGCGTAATCTCGTCCGCCGCATCGTCGTCTTCCTCGCCATTATTCCTCGCCGCTGCTCCGTTCTTCTCCATCGCTTTAAAAACATTTGCTGGTTTACCATCTAACGATCGCAAGGTTGTTTTTCTATCTAAATCCGGTCCTTTCGCGTCGTGCGGCAACGGTTTTAAACTCGCGCACAGTCTCGCGCGAATACCCAAAGCGCGTAAGAAAGCACACAAAAGCGCCGCCTTCATCTCCGAAACGTTCGAAAATGAAGAGGGTCTCATTGCGTTGACGTTCTTATCTTTTCTTCTTAACATCTCGCTCAACTTCCACGCCACGCCTCCCGCGAACCCAGCCTTACTTGCCCGCGCTTCTTTCGCGCTCACGTACGGCGTCCAAGAAGAACGCTCCTCTTCCTCGTTATCAGAAGTACAACGAGAAGGGCCTAACACGTGGTCTTGAAAAAACTTCACCGCGAAATGCAACATCACCCTCACCACTGGTATTCCTTCCTTCTTCCCAGGTCTTTCTAAAATACCTTCCACCAATCCTCTCGGCGCCACGCTGAGCGCCAAACATCGCAACGCGTCGCTTTCGAGCGCTCGATTGACCAAATGCACCCTCGCTAAACGACACAACAACTCCGCGTGATGTAGCTCTTTAATCTTGTTCCTCTCCTGTCTCGTTATCCTCCTTTTATTTGTATTCTTCACCTTGATCTCGTTCGGGTCCCCGGTGATCTCGTCCACTATTTCGCACTCGCTGTCTCTCTCGTCTTCTTCCTTCGCGTCGTCGTCGTTCGCCGCGCTTTCATTTTCCTCAATCTCCTCTTCTTCCTCCTCTGTTTCCACGTCTTCCCACTCCACTTCGCTCGAATCCGATAACAAAGAAAACGTCAAATCATCTGGACCTTCTTCGTTCCGGTCTCTCGCTGGCATGCCGCACGGATTTGCGATGAAAGCGTTTTCAGCCTCTTTTTCCTCCTCCTCCTCGTTCGTTACGAGATTTTTGTTCCTCTTTTTCTTCTTTCTCATCACGTTCAAAACTTGTTCCCTGGATGCGCGGAGCAACGAAGAATCACCACCACCTTCTGCACCACCGCTCCTTTTCGTCTTTTTGGTCTTTTCATCTTCTTTTTCTGCACCCAAAGCGCGTTCAAAGTCTGCATCTTTTCTTTTCATCATTTTCCCGTCATCGCACCACCAGACAAATGTGCAATTCTACAGATCTCAGGAAAAAATAGACAACTTCTTGTCTTTGTAGAATGAAACAATTTACTCACAAGTCACGACTCGCAAAAACTATCATCGCACGAGAGGAGTAATCATTCAAAGTTTTCGTGAAAAGTTTCTTTTGTGTTTTTGTGTTTGCTTTTAAGCAGTGGGGAGGCTGTGAAATGTGAGAGAAAATCTTGATTTTTTTCTTTTTTTTTCTTCAAAATTTTCTTTTTTTTTGACGCTTGAGTTTTTTGACGCTTGAGTTTTTTGACACTTGAGTTTTTTTTTACTCTCGTGTTTGTTTGTTTGTGTGCACTCTTGAGAATACTAACTCTCTCTAATTAGAGATTCTTATTCTTACATATGTATATAGAGAAAAAAAATATATGAATTTAGCAGCAGGGGAGAGAGCAAAGACGAAGAAGAAGGAAAAGACGACCGAGAATCATCATTGGGGTCGTGATCATCGTCATCGTCGTCATCATCCGTTGTTGGAGTACGCGAGAAGACGGAAGAAAAGATTAGGAAATGATAATTTTCATCATCATTCCCTGGAGAAGAAATTGGAGGAATTCTTGCAACCGTACGAGAAATTAGGGATCGATGCGGACGCGATCACGGCGAAATACGCCGGGGAGATGTTTTTGAATTATTGTTTATCTTCTTGGTCTTCTTCTTCTTCGCTTTGTTGTTGTTGTTGTTCTCAGGAGGGGGGGAAAAGACGCGAGGACGAAGACGGTTTTAGGGGAGAATTGGAGGAATGTTTGTTGGGTGCCAACTTTTGTCAGGAGGAGAAGGAGAAGAAGAGGAAAAGCGAGGACGTGATCATCGCGAGACTCGCGAACAACAACAGCACCAATGACGAGACAGGTAATGACGCGATTATTGAAATACTCTCGTCATTGGAAACAGATTCGCAGAAGAAGCGTCTTCGAGTCGACGATTCAGACGACGATGACGACGCGAAAGCATTTTGGAACAGGCGGATTTTAACGACTCCACCGATGTCTCCCATAAAAAAACACCCGGTGCTTTTTTCTTCAAACGTCAACACTCCGGAGAAAGCGAGCGAATCGAAATCGAATGCAGTCGTCAACAAGAACGACGCCGACACCATTCGTCGCGGCCCGACGAAGCGTACTCAAAACAGAATCCCACAAAAGACGACGACGACGATTCAGACGACGGTAAAAATAACAAAACGCCAAAAGCTTAAACTCCAACAAAAACAGGAAGAAACCAATCGCGCTCGATTGGATTTACTCGCCATCGCGCGCAAAGAGGAAAAAAAAGCGGACGATTTTGCTCGAAAGTCTCGAGTCAATTGCATCAAATCCAAACGTCTCGCGAAAAAAAAATGGTCGATGTACGATTCGCAGAGAAGGCGTAAACGAAGCCTCGACGCCATCCTCGCGACGTCAAATTCGTTGTTGTTCTCATGACATCATCATCATCTGAGTTACTTCTTCCTTTTCCTCGGTCGAGAGAGAGAGAGAGAAAGAGAGTGAGAGACGAGATCAACACATCATCGGGTCTTCTTAAATGTGAACACCACTTTCGTCGCACAAAGTCCAAAGTCTCTCTAGTGCTTTTGTCTCTTTTTTTTAAGTTTCAGATAAAATAGTAAACCGAAATGCACTCGAAAACTTAAGAGAACTCGCATTATAGATGAGTTAGACGCGTTTGCGAATAGTGTATAAACGCTGAATTTATTAGCCTTGTTTTAATAAATGAATCAATATGTATAAATGCAACCATAATTATCCATCGCGCCACCTTTATCCCCTTCTT
>Ga0257106_1000438_pt1 | contig 24860 bp, 14 predicted proteins | sample LP_taG_3_FD_190177 | JGI IMG/M metagenome (GOLD analysis project Ga0257106, IMG submission 190177) | Marine microbial communities from Northeast Subartic Pacific Ocean, Canada - LP_J_2011_P26_10m | ecosystem: Environmental > Aquatic > Marine > Oceanic | place: Canada: Northeast Subartic Pacific...
AAGCGAGATGAGGAAGAAATTCATCGCCTTAAAGCAATAGCCATCGTAGAAAAGAGAGAGAGAGAGAGAGAGATCCGCGTCGTTGTACACCGCGAAATATCTCCACAGAGGAGCTTTTTATCCAAAAGCGACGTCACTCAAATTCACACATTCGCGCGCACAAATGTCCTTCTCCTCTTCCCGAAGCGTGAGCTTTGCGTCGCATTTTAGCAGTCAATTAACTCACGTCTCCTCCTCGAGCCGTTCGAGCCTCGAGAGGCGGCGCAGTCACCGCAGCAGTAGCAGTAGTAACCATAAACGCATTTTCATCACGAACGCGTCAAATCCGACTGATGAGGAAAAGAAGACGAAGAAAAAGATAGTCGTCGTCGGCGCCGGGTGGGGCGGGTGGGGCGCCGCGAAAGCTATGTTAGAATCGAACGAGTGCGAAGGTATACTCCTGGACGGTTTGAAAGACCCAACCGGGAAAACCGGGCAAAAGACAGCGAGCGGGAAACCGTTCGAATCCTACGTACTAGTTTTGAGCTATCTTCTCTTCCCTCTTTCGACGATCACGATATTTCCATCGCGTCGCCACCACCGTTGTCTTCTCCTTTGTCTTCGTCTTCGTCTTCGTCGTCGTCAACGCTCACGGCGCTTTGCGCGGCGTCGAAATAATTCGCGCAATTGAAATCAGTCTCTAAATATTTCCTCGCCGCCGCTTCCGTGCGTAGCGTTTCAAAGTGGAATCGTTTCATCTTTCGTTGCGGTCCGCTTCCTTTCCAAACCAACGTGCACTTGTTATTTTCCGCGCGATCGATTTCCTCGTCCGTGTAGTCTTCGTTCGTTAACTTCCAATCCATCCTTCGCATCATCAACTTTTCGTATCTTTTCAAACCTTTATTAGTGCCTTCGACGATGACAATAGTAAACGTATCCGTGATTATACCAATACCAGTCAAGTGATTTTCTTGCGCGTTCACGTCTATTTTGAACTTGTTCTTCACGTTTCGCATGTTTTCAACCCTATACACGTGAGTGAACACCTCGCCGGCTTCGCTCGTGTTGTCTCTCAACAACTTTCGAATTTTCTTTTCTCTTCGTTCGGCGGGCGTTAACTTTCTCGACAAGTTTCGATCGTCGTGTGCTTGCTGCCTCTCTTCCATCTCCTCTTTCACTTTCTTTTCAATCATGGTTGGATCTAAAACCGCTTCTTCGGTCAACACGCGCATCATGTTTGAAATTTTCACCTTTGGCTTTGGCGGTTCCAACACGCCTTGGCGAATCATCTCCTGTTTTTCCTGTTCTCTGGCGACGCGGCGTTGGTGACGTAATTTCTTTTGCTCCTTCTTGGTGAGTTTTACTGCAGGTGGTGGCGGTGGCGGCGCTTCCATCGGCGGGTCGTCCAAGTACGGGTGCTCGACGTATTTTGTAATCTTGTCCGTGTTCAAGACGCGCTCCCAGAGCGCGCCGACTTTATCGTCCTCCAAGACTCTATCGTCCAAAGGAACGTCCGCGTACGTTTTCCCGTCTTTCAAAAACGGTTTATCCCACCACTCGACGCCGTCTACTGGTCGATCGTGCACGATAGCTTCTCCGATATCTATTTTGACTTCACCCGCGACTGCGGCTTCCAACGCTTCCGTGTGCGCCGCGCGTTTCTTTTCCCGGTCTTCTCGAGCGCGGATTTTTATCGCATCGACTTCGCCGAATTTATTCACGAGACGCGCGAAATCAGCTTGCTTTTCGTACGTGCCTTTAGCCACAAACTGTTCGTTTAGAAAGGAGAGAGATAGAAGAGAGCGTTAGTGTAAAATTCATCATCATAGGAGAGAAGAAGAAATCCTTTTTCTCTACTAGAGGATTTGAAGTAAACAAAAAAATGAAATATGCACCAGATGGTAAGGAGGCCGCGCTCACTGATTCTAAGCGCGTTTCCAGCTGTCCGGCCCGCTGTTCGATGTCGCAAGGGTAAAAATTCTTTCAAGTCACGGAAATAATAAGACTGACAAGAGAGTGTGCCTTGCATGTGCGAAAAACAGAAGAACCGAATCTTTCGCAACGAGAAAAACAAACGAGAGAGAGAGAGAGAGAGAAAAAATCTACGACGACTACTACTACTCTAAATAAGACTCACCTGAAGTGACGGTTTCTTCCTGTTGTGTTTCTGCTTCACCGCAATTTCGGGATCGATCATGTCCTCTTTCGTCACCTCATCTTTTTTCCCGCCGGCGGCTGTATCGCCTCGTCGTCGCATCTCTTCCATCGCCACTTCGCGTTCGGCTTGTAAAAACGCCTCTCTCATTTTTTGCTTTTCGTTGACTTTCGTCGTCGCCGTGTAATCTTTCGCTCGAACGATGATTTTCCCATTTTCGTCCACCTCTTGACCTTTCTCGTTGACGCGTAAAACTGGCGCCGGACCGGTCTTTTCAAACTTAGCTTCCGTGCTGGTTTTCGTATTCTTTTTCTGTTGATGTTGCAACGCCGCCAATCGGGCGGCGGTTTCTCGCGCTTTATCGATGGCGCGTTGCGCCGATATCAGTGGTTGCGCTGTCGCTGCTACTGGTGGCGGTGGTGGTGGTGGTGGTAATGATGGTGGCGGCGGCAGCAGCGACGCTCCTCCCGCTGCTTCCATCTTCTTCATCTTCATCTTCTCCGCCAACGCTTTTTGCTTCTTCATCAACTCCTTCGCTTTCTGCATTTTTCCTCTCATCGCGGCGGCGGCGCTACTGTTCTTCTTCTCTTCCCCTTCTTCTTTAATCGTTTCTAACTTTATTACTTCTTCTTTTTCTTCTTTACCTGCCCCCCGTTTCTTCTCGACGGCATCCTGCGGCGGCGGTGGCGGCGACGGCTCCGCGCTTTTCGATCTCGATCGACCTCTTCGCAACGCGCTCGTCTTTGCCGGCGGTGGTTGTTTCCGCGTCGTACTCATTTCGTTGTTGTTGTTGTTCGATTTCTTCTTTTCATTTTCATTTTCATCGTCTTTATTATCGTCTTCTTTCGTTCTTCTTCTTCTCGTTGTTGTTGTTGTTGTTGTTGTTGCACCACCACCAGCGGCGACATCATCATCATCACAATCGTCATCTTCTCCTCCCTCTTTGTCTTCGTCTTCTTTCCGCGGTCGTTTCCTACTCTTCGTCGTCGTTCTACTCCTTTTCTCTTCTTCTTTAACTTCTTCTTCTCTTAAAGCCTTCTCCAATCTGCTTAACAAGACGTCTTTCACCCCGTCGGTGGGTAACTCGCGTTTCGATAATTCCGATTTCAATTCCGCCACGGTTCGTTTTTTCGCGTTACCATTACCATCGTCTTCTTTGCCACCATCACCACTCTTCGTTTTCCTCGTCCTCGTCGTCATTCTCCTCCTTTTCCTTCTCTCTCTGAAAACTCTCTCTGTCTCTCTCTCTCTTCCGTTATGTTATACTACTACGACTACGACTACGACTACTACTAAAAAAAGTAGGAATGAGTCGATATAAAACGAGAGAAAAAATGTGTGTCCCAAGAGTTGTGTGTGTTTTCTTCTTCTTCTTCTTTGTCTTCTTTGTCTTCTTCGGTTCTTCTTTTGCTCTTCTTTTTTTTTTATCGTTTTTTGAAAAAAAAATCACTCGGACTGTCTCGAGGTAAAACTTTCTTCCGTGCACTCTTTTTGTTCTTCTTCTCCAGTTCTTCAGTTCTTTACTGTGTTTTGTTTTTGTTCACATTAAAAACGATACACTCTCTCTATATATAGTATTATAGAGAGCGTTATTATGGCGAGATCATCTTTCTCGAGGTCTTCTTTGTCTTCCTCCTCGCGAGGAGGAGGAGGAGGAGGAGGACGAAAAGGCGTCTTTTTCTTCCTTTGTTGTTTTAACGGCGTTGTCATTTTCATCGCGGTGTGTTGCTCTGTCGATGTGATGATGGTTTTCGCCTCTGATTCTTCTTCTTCGTGCGAAGAAGGTTTTGGAGAGGAAGACGAACATTCGGTGAAGTCGTTCAAAGTCTCGCGAAACCTAGGGGGGTCTTCTTCTTTAACGAAAGAGAAGGAGGAAAAGGAAAAAGTTTCGTCCTCTTCCTCCTCCTCCTCCAACGCGTTGCTCGATCTCGCGTCGAACAAAAAACACGGCGAAGAGATACAGTTTCCTCTTTGGCACTCGCTCGAGTACTTCATTAACGACGAGAATACTAAAGAAGAAGGTAAAGAAGAAGAGTTCTTTAAAGTAGGGACGATATCCGGGACGATCGTTTTGGAGAACAACAACAACATGAACAACGAGAAGAGTAGTAAAGTGTCTGGTACAAAATTTCGTTTGAAAGATGTGAAAGTCCATCGGGACGAGATGACCACGCGAGACAAGGATCAATTGCAAAGTTTAGCGAAGAAAGGGCGTAAGTATCGAATACGGGTTCCGGCGAACGTCTTGGCGCCGAGCGGAAACGCGTTCGCGCAAGCCGCGAGTCCGGCGCGATGTGTCGTGACGAGTCGATTGAGAGAGAGTTTCACGTTGCACATGGACGATAGCGGGAACGTTTTAGCCGTGGATTACGACGCGGAGTGTCCGGCGGAAGTGCATTTATTAGGAGGCGGAGAAGAGGGTAGTTTAGGAGGAGAGGCGGACGACGGAGGTGACGTCGAGGACGCGTCGTTATTCATCGCGGACGGGGCACAGTTTCGATCGGTCGCCACGGCGAGATTTCCGAAACGCGCGCCGCAGTTGAACGCGGACGCGGCGATGACGGACGTCAGAGGGCACGGAGGCCCGATGGACGCGAAGAAAGCGCAGGAAATTAAAAACCGAAGAGCGCGAGGGGAGAAGGTGGATGCGACGACGAAAGAGTTGACGTGGTTTCAAAGAAACTACATGTGGGTAGTGCCGGTCGCTTATTTTATGTTTATGAATATGGTGCAAGAGCAAGGAGGAGGAGGAGGAGGAGCTCCTGCTACGCCGGCGACACAAAAGAAATCGAATTAAAGGGTTTTGAATAATAATAACACGTAAAATAATTGCATTACAGCGCGGCGGCTTTCATTCATCATCTTCATCTTCATCAAAAGCTCCTCGCTTCGGCGGAATCGAGCTCTTCGCTCAACCGCCCGAGCTTCGCGTTCAATCGCACATCCGCCTCGTCGCTAAACTCGTCGATCGCCTTATTCAACTCCGCAATCTTTTGGTTCAAACTCTTCCTCGTTTCCTCCAACTCTTTTTCCGCTCGTTTCTCTAATTTTATCGAGGAGGAGGAGGAGTTTGAAGTCGCGTTCGTCTCCTCCTTTTCCTCTGTCCAATTTTCCTCCTCCTCCTCTTCCTCCTCCAACAAATCGTCCAAGACTTTTTTCCCTTTCAAGATGTGTTTGCTTAACTGCGGCGCGAACAAAAACCCGAGCGCGCCGAATATCGCGCCACCGATTAACAACCCACCGACGAATCCGCCTTTTGTTTTCCCTCCTGATTTCGGGACGATGTCGTAATCTTCGATGTTTGCTTTTATCTGTGTCGTCGTTTTTTTTTTCTCGGACCGTTGAAAATGTCGTTGGTTTTGCGCAAAATTTCGACTGTTAAAAGAAGACAAAGAAGAAGAATTTGAACACGAGGAAAACGATCCGCTCAGAGATCTTTCTCTTCTTCTTTCTCTTCTCGTCCAGGAAGAAGAAGAAGAAAAGGTAAAGGCTTTCGTCGTCGTAAACGCAAAAGTAGTTTGCAAAGTCATATTTGATGAGATTTTTGTGCTACATTTTCCCCTCTTTCTTGGTGTTTTTTTTATGGGAAAAAAAAGACTAAAACCCTAAATAACACAGCTTTGAGCCTTTGAGATAAGGAGACACTTTGTGGGATGCAATTACTACAAAGAAGAAGAAGAAGACAAAGACAGAGAAGACAAAGAAGATGATGATGCGATCGTTATCATCATCCTCGTCCAGTAGTAATGCTGCCACGTCGTCGTGTGCGAGAAGAAGTTACGATGATCATCATCATCATCATCGAATACTATTAGGGAAGAAGAAGAACAGAGATGCGTCGATGAGGAGAAGGAGGGGAGAGTGTATGTTGGTGAGAAACAACGCGGTGTCTCAACCTCCTCCGAATAAGAAAAAAACGGCTTCGAAAGAGAATAAAAGCGACGGAAATGAGGTTCTCGTCGTCCCTCCGGAACGAATACGAAACTTTTCCATAATCGCGCACATCGACCACGGGAAATCCACCATCGCGGACCGGCTGTTGGAAATGACCGATACGGTCGCGCAGAGAGACATGCAAGCGCAACTGCTGGATGGGATGGATTTGGAGAGGGAGAGAGGGATTACGATCAAGTTGAACTCTGCGAGAATGAATTTTACGAGCAAGAAAGACGGGGAGACGTACGTGTTGAATCTGATTGATACGCCCGGACACGTGGATTTTTCGTACGAAGTGTCCAGGTCGTTGGCGGCGTGCGAAGGGGCGTTGTTGGTCGTCGATGCCAGTCAAGGCGTGGAAGCGCAGACGTTAGCGAACGTGTATTTGGCGCTGGAGAACGATTTAGAAATCGTGCCGGTTTTGAATAAGATTGATTTGCCGGCGGCAGATTGTGATCGAGTGGCGCAAGAAATCGAGGACGTTTTGGGTTTGGACGCGTCCGAGGCGGTGCAATGTTCGGCGAAAGCCGGGATTGGAATGGAGGATATTTTAGAAGACATCGTGCGATTGGTTCCACCGCCGAGAGTGCCGGTGGAAGGTGAACCGTTGCGAGCGTTGATTTTCGATTCGTATTTCGATACGTACAGAGGCGTCGTCGTCGTCTTTCGAGTCTTTGACGGCGAAGTCAACGTCGGGGATAAGATTGAGTTGATGAATACCGGGGCGAAATACGACGTGTTAGAACTTGGCGTGATGAAGCCGAACAAAATTCCGGTGAAAACGTTGCGACCAGGGGATGTCGGGTATTGCGTGGCTGGGATTAGGGCCGTCAAAGACGCGAGAGTAGGGGATACGATTACGCTAGTGAAACATCGAGCGGAGAAAGCGTTGGCGGGATACAGCGAAGCTATTCCGATGGTGTATTGCGGTTTATTCCCTACCGATACCGATCGATACAACGATTTGAGAGATGCGCTGGAAAAGTTGCAACTGAACGATGCGTCTTTAAATTACGAACCGGAGGTATCTTCGGCGATGGGATTCGGTTTTCGATGCGGCTTTTTAGGGTTACTTCACATGGAAGTCGTCCAAGAACGATTAGAGAGAGAATACGATCTCGATTTGATCACCACGGCACCATCGGTTGTTTATCACGTCTACATGGCCAACGGTGACATGCTCCCTGTGGCGAACCCGGCGGAGCTCCCTGACGCCGCCGGTCGAGACCGCATCGAAGAACCCTTCGTTAAACTCGAGTTATTCACGCCGAAAGAATACGTTGGATCGTTGATGGAACTCGCCACCCAACGCAGAGGCGAATACATCGACATGACGTTTCTCTCCCAAGATCGAACGTGTTTGAGATACGACATCCCTTTGGGCGAAGTCGTGACGGACTTCTTCGACCAACTCAAAAGCCGATCGAAAGGCTACGCGAGCATGGAATACAAATTCAACGAATACCGCGAAAACGATTTAGTTCGCTTAGACGTCATGATCAACGGCGAAGTCGCTGAACCGTTAGCTACCATCACCCACCGCTCCAAAGCCTACGGCATCGGACGAGGGTTAGTCGATAAACTCAAAGAACTCATTCCGCGACAACAGTTCAAAATCCCAATCCAAGCCGCGATCGGGAACAAAGTCATTGCGAGCACGCAACTCAGCGCCATGAGAAAAGACGTCTTGGCGAAATGCTACGGCGGGGACATCTCGAGAAAGAAAAAGCTGCTCAAAAAGCAAGCCGCGGGTAAAAAACGAATGAAAGCGTTCGGGAAGGTTGAGATTTCCCAAGAGGCGTTCATGGCGGTGTTGCAAATCGACCAGAGCAACCTCGAACAATAAGGCGAATACATAAAAAATTTTCGCTCGCAAAGCTCATAGTATAATCAATCGATCAATATATAAGGTATACGTATTAGCTCTATGTATTTCGTTTTGCCTTCCTCCTTAAACTCAACTGAAATCGGCATCGGTTCACGTTCTCATACGTATATTCATCCCCAGGACATCCGTTGTCGTACAAATATACCAAACACTCCTCGAACTGACCGGTGGTATTCACCATTTTTTTTGTTGTTTTTGGGCAATTTTTTGTTTTTTCTTTTTCTTGGGGCTCGACTTTCCTCACTTTTCGGAATTCAGACACGAGAGTTAAAAATTGCATTCTTTGCGCGATTTTAGTAGTACACAAACTCTTTCTCTCTCTCTCTTTCTTTCTTTCTTCAGCGATTGCACCGCCTCATTAAAAGTGCGCAGTTAAGAAGTTAAAGAGCGCGAGACACGTATAGGTACGACTCAAAAAAGAGTGAAGCAGTAAAGAGAATACATTTCTTTTGTTTGTTTGTGTTGGGCCTCGAAGTAGTACAATCCGATCGAAAATCGAATTCATCTCCGTCGAGAGAGTTTAGACGGCAAAGAAGAGTTCTTCTCTAAAACCTGCGTTGTGAAATGGAAGAAGAAGGAGGAGGATTAGGAGGAGGAGAAGAAGATCCGTTTAATCCGAACAACGAGCAGTACAACGCCGCCACGACGACGACGATTCAGACGGGAGGGCAACGCGAGAATTATTCGGACGAGGACGATCGCGCGCCAAGACGTGGTGGAGGATCAGGAGGTGGGAATAATCAGCCTCGGGAACAACAACAACAACAACGCTCGATGATGGACCAACAAGTACCGCAACCGGATCAGCAACATCCACCGAGATCAAATAATAATAATAATAACAACAACAACAGGTATAATACTAATCAGCCGCCCAACAGAGGAGGAGATTATCAAAGGCCGCAGCACGTGGCGCAGCAGTTTGCGAATAATACCGGCTACGGCGGCCGAGGCGGCGGACGGGGCGGCGGATACCAAGACAGAGGGAGAGGAGGAAGAGGTGATAATAGATACGACTCGAGGTACGACGATAGATATCCGCCCGCTCAACAACACGGGCGAGGAGGATACGGCGGCGGAGAGAGATACGATCAAAATTCGGCGCCGTATAGAGGAGGATACGACAGAGGAGGAGGAGGAGGAGGAGGAGGAGGAGGAGGGTACGACCGACAGCAACAACAGACCCCGTACGACGCGAGGTACGATGAAAGGTACGATTCCAGGTACCCGCCGTTAGATGCGGGCAGAGGAGGAGGAAGAGGTGCTGGATATGATCGAGGAAGAGGCGGAGGCGGGTATCGCGACCGAGAACCAGCTCCGTTGAACGCCGCCGCGGCGCCGTATCGCTACGACGAGCGCTACGCGGACTCTGCTTTAGAACCCGTGCAACCGCCGTTACCAGCCGGCGGTAATCCACCGGCTCAAAGAGGGTATGAAGATAGACGGGCGCCACCACCAGTGAAACCGCGAGACGATGATTACGACGTCTACGTTATGAACACCGAAGGTAACAACGGTTTAGTCGTCGGCCCAAGAGGCGCCAACGTGAAGAAGTTGGAGCAAATGTCCGGTTGTAAAATTAACTGCAATCAAGATAAGACGACGGTGGAAATTTCTGGCCCGCCCCGTGGAATTCAAATGGCCATCGAAGCTATTAATGATTTAATCGATTCGAGGCTAATGGACGCCACCGCGCAAGTTGGAGGAGGAGGAGGAGGAGGAGGAGGACCGCCGCCGCACCAACGCGATAGCAGAGATTTGAGACACACGATTGGCGGCGGCGGCGGCGGAAGCGGTATGAAACGAGGTCGATACGACGACGATTATCCACCATTGGACGATCACGGAGCTGGTGGACCAAACTCCGCCGGAAAACGTCAACGAGGGAACGACGGCGGTATCGTACATCTCACTTTAATAGACAAACTCAGAGAGGAAGCGGCGAGAAGAAACATTCAACCGTACGAGCCAATCCAAACTGATTTCATCTTGCAACTTCCTCAAGACGAGCGAGGCAAAGTCAGTTACGAGGAAGTCGTCGGCGAGAACTTGGGATTGATCATCGGCAAAAAATTCAACACGCACAAAGAGTTGCAACGAATCATGGACTGTTCGTTCAAGGTTTGGGACGAGAAGAAAGCGGTGTCTTACCACGGGTTCCCGGAGAAGGTTATCGAGGCTGTTTTGTTGGTGCAGGAGTTGTGTTATTTAGGCCAAGCGACAAAAAGAGCGCGAGAAGAGGAAGGCGATCCGCTACCGGTAAAACAACACAATCAACATCATCAGCAACAACAACAACAACAACAACAACAACAATCGCGACAACAGAACAATAAAGAGGAAACCTACGAACCGAAGGAGGGCGAAATCATCGAAACGATAGAAGCGCCGGGGAAAATCGGTTTAGTCTTGGGCCGTAAAGGTGTCAACATCACGCGCATTCGAAGAGTGTCCAATTGCAACGTCCATGCGGACAACGATACGCAATCCATTCGTATCGTTGGTATCCCAGAAAATGTACAAAAATGCGTGGCGTTGATCAACGAAACCATCGAGAGAGGCAATAAGAACAGAGCGGAGAAACAACAACAACAACAACAACAGCAACAAGGAGAAGCGCCAGCCGCCGCGGCGACTGAAGATGAGCCCATAGCCGACGCGGACGCCGACGCCCAGCAACAAGAGGAAGGCGGAGCGATGGTCCCAGCAGCCGAAGAGCAACACCAACCGGCTGAATTAGCTGACGCGGATGCTGAAAACGCCGCCCCGGCTCCGCCGCCGCCGACGACGGAGACCGAAGGACAACAACAACAACAACAACAACAACAACAACAACAAGAAACTGAAACCGACTTCTCCAAAATGACCGTCGCGCAACTCAAAGCCGAACTCGAGAAGAGGAACCTCCCGCAAGATGGTCTCAAAGCGGCGCTGATTCAGAGGCTCGAAGAAGCTGCTTGATTTATTACAACACATCATCATAAACACATCATTTTTAATTGAAAACAAACTCTCGTTTATATTATTAATAAAGAACATCTCACACAACTTCCAAAAGCAGCTTACGCTCCAGAAAAAAAAGCGCGAAGTACGTTCTAACTCTTCTCACTCCTTCTTCACCACGATGCGCGCTGCTGTGCCTGTTTTTGCTGCGCTCTCGTCGTAAACAACACGAAGAGAGATATGAGGAATACTACTATACCTCCCATTTATTACTGTTGCGTGTGGTACTTCATCTTCTGCGGCGGATTAGCGGTCCTCGTTCCATACCTCCCGGTGATATTCCGTCACTGGAATTTATCGCCGTCGCAAATCGGCATCATCGCGGCGTGCAAACCATTGATAGGATTCGGCATTCAACCAATATGGGGCCAGATTGCGGATTACACGAAACTCCACGGACAAATACACGCGTTTTGCTTATTCGCGTCCGCGTGCGGGTACGGGAGTCTCTATTTTCAAAAGAGAGAGTTTGGGAGAATATTAGCGCACGTGTTGGTGACGGAAACGTTCGGGTCGGGTGGATTTTTCTTGGCGGATAACGCGACGAACTTTATGGTATCGAAACATCTCGAGCGGAATCCGAGAAGTTCGATATCGTACGGGAAGGTGAGGTTGTGGGGTGCCGTAGGATGGGGGTACGTTTTCGCGCCGCTGATGGGATTGGTGTTGACGGAGGAGAAGAACGCGCACTTTGCGCCATTTTTGGCGTACGTTATTCTGTTTTCGATGGCGAGCGCGATTGCGTTGAGGATGGAGCATCACGAGAAGGAAGGAGTGGACGAAGGAGACGATGCAGAGATTGTGGTGATGAATGACGACGAAGGCGAAAACGAAAGGATGGTGGGTGTCGCGAGTAGCAGTAGTCGTAATCGCGGTGGCGGTGGCCGCGGCGGTAGGGTTGGTGCGGATGGCACTCCTTCGAAAATGAAACGAACTGCCTCGTTCGCCGATTTCAACGACGTCTCCAAGCGCACGTTTCGAATCGTCACCGAACCGAGTGCGTTTTTAGTTTTCCTTTTGTTTTTACTCATGGCGTTGAGTATGGCATTAACGGACACGTATTTATTCTTGCACTTGGAGACGTTAGGAGCGCCTCCAATATTGATGGGTCTCGCGCTTTTCTTCACGTGCGTCGCGGAAGTGCCGGTGTTCTTTCACGAGAAGAAAATTAAAGAGTTTTTAGGTTTAGACCGTTCGATGTTACTTATTCTCGTCGCGTACATCTTTCGACAGTTGGGATACGCGTCTTTGAAATCGTTTGGGAGTCCGTGGTTCGTGTTGCCGTTACAATTACTTCACGGCATCACCTTTGGATTGTATTGGTCCGTAGGCGTTGAATTCTCGCGGTTACTCGCGCCGGAAGATTTACGCGCCGCGGTGATGGGGTTCTTCTCCGGGATGAACTCGCTGGGAGCTTTTTTAGGCGCTATTTGTGGTGGACGCGTGTACGACAGAGTTGGTGGGGGAGGCTTGTTCTTCATCGCGGCTGTCGGGAATACGATTTTATCACTCGTCTTTGCGTTGAAGATGGCGTTTGGAAAACGAGTCGTGCCGACAACAAACACGGTCGTCGATAACATCATAGAAATAGATATGAGCGGCTTTGTGAGATTAGAAAGTAGCATGCCGCCCTCATCTTCTTTGAACGATGCAGGTGAAAGAGATGACCTTGACATTGATAGGAGTATTGAGAGTAGAATCTAGATGTTTAGGTATGTTTAGTACTAGTAGGTTAGGTAAAATTAATTGTTGTTTTGTGTATTCTTTTGCTTGCGCTACCATTATGTGTTTTAAAGTACATTTAAGAAAAGGGTCTCCCCCGCGCCTGTGCGACCGCACGTCGTATCACCCGTTCGTGGTGAAATCGTATTCAATCGTCGGCATCGCGGATTGCATAAACTTCAAAAACACGATTAAATATCTCTCCACGCTCGGTTTTTCTTCCTCCTCCTCCTCCTCTTCTTCTTCTTCTCCATCTCCCTCTCCTCCTCCAGTCGACGTTGTCATCATTTTCACCAACTTTTTCATCACGCTCGCGTGTTTGCACGGATGCACCGAAGCCGAGGAAACGTTCGTGTGCGGATGCGGGTCTATCGTGACTGTCTTTTTCGCGTGATCCGCGCTTATGTCTTCGTATACCAATTTCGGTGGGAGACTGTTTCTTTGCTCGTCGTATCCATTCAACCAAACTCGCGGCGTTTGGTAGTACTTATCCCAGGTGATGGAAACGTCGTATGTTCGCGTGCGCAATAAATCTTCGTTGTTTTTTTCCTTCTTCGGCGCGGCGATGAGAATAGCGTCGTCTTCGTCCACGTCTTCCATGTCTGGAATAGACTCGTCGTCGTCGTCGTCGTTATCATCATCTCTATCATTATCTTCTACGTTCACTCGGCTAATATCCGGAATCTCGTCGACGACGCCGTCCTCCCCCTCCCCGTTATTATTATCATTATTAAACGTCGTCTTCCTCCCGCCTTCTCCGTCGTCTAAATCGTCGTCGTCATCCGCGCGTTGCGACGGGGCCTCCTTGTTCCCGGCTTCCACCCACCCCTCGTCTTCTCCGCTCAATGCGACTTCTTTCCCGCAATACTCCTCCATCGCTTTCGCGCGTTTTCTGCACGGCACGTTCCTCGTCGCTAAGTATTGTTTCTCTTCCGGTAAATATTTCTTCCTCGTTTCTCGAGAGCTGCTTTGTTTCCACCGCCAGGTCGGGCACGTTTCGACGAGATAGTCCCCAGCTTTGACGAAATCTTCGGGGGTGAGCGTTCCGTTTTCTAAAAATTGCGACGATCCCGTTGGAACAGATGTGATGGATTCCACCGCGGATTTCACCACGGTGTGCACGGAGTGTCGGATCGAAGGTGGGATGAAGTTTGCCATAGTATTACGTGTGCAACAACTCGTGCGTTTTTTACTCTTCTTTGTAACTGTAAGGGAAAAAACGGTTGATTTTGAACTCTCTTTCTCTCTCTTTTACACACCGCACACACAAAAGAAAAGAAGTCTCTCTTTCTTTCTCTCTCTCGCCTTTGGAGCACGCACCGACCACGCGCAGGTCAAACAAATATACTCGTCGTCTCGTCTTAGAAAACAACGTCGACTGACTGTGTGTTTGTGTTCTGCTCGTTTGAAGAGACGAAGAATATTGTTTAGGGTTCTTAAATTCAAAAAATTAAATTCAAAAACCCGTCGTCGTCTTCACATCATCATCCTCAGGTGTTTGGTCACGCGCGCATCACACGCGTATCTATCCTCATTCGAGAAGATGACTTCGACGACGACGACTCCTCTTTTTGGGAGTTTTGGTGCTTTTGTTGGAGCGACGAGAGTGAACACTACTACGAATAAGAATAAGAATATCAACGGGAGAAGAAGACAGACGACGAGATGCGCATCCGCCTCCCCCCAAAAGGAAGCATCGAGAGAAACGACGACGAGTAGTCGCGTGCTTCGACTCTTCCGAACGCCGTTTCTCTCCGAGGAGGCGTGCGAGACGCTCGTCGCGAAAGTCAATCGTAAGCTTTCTGAATCATCCGGAAATGTTGGAAGTTTGATCGGGTCGATCAAAACCGAGCAGTGTTTCAACGTCGAGTTGAAAACATCATCCTTGTCGGCGGAGAAGATGGCGACGTTGGAGTGGCTCTTACGGGAGACGTACGAACCGGAATTGTTCGGCGAAAAAACGAGTTTATCCGGCGATATCGCACCATCCGTGGTCGAAGTCGGCCCAAGACTGGCGTTTCAATCCGCGTGGAGCACGAACGCGGTGTCGATATGTAATTCCTGCGGCGTTCCCGAGGTGAAACGTTTGGAGAGGAGCCGAAGATTCGAGTTGTTTCGCGCGGACGGGACGAAGATGGAAAATCAGGAGGATAAGGTACTGTTCGCGAAAGAAGTGCACGATCGAATGACGGAGTGCGTGTTCGACGAACCGTTGATGAGTTTTTCGTTGGACGCGACGATTCCGGAGGTGTACGAGGTGCCGATTTTAACCGAAGGGAGGAAAGCGTTGGAGAAGGTGGATAAAGAACTCGGCTTGGCGTTTGACGATCAAGATTTTGATTTTTACATGCAACTGTTTGGGGAGGACATCAAGAGGAATCCAACGAACGTGGAATTGTTCGATATGGCGCAATCGAATTCGGAACACTCGAGGCATTGGTTTTTCAGCGGGAAGTTAACCGTGGACGGGGTGCCGATTGAGAAGTCGTTGTTTAAGATGGTGAAAGAGACGATTGAAGGCGCGCCGATGCATAACTCGTCGATTTCGTTTAAAGATAATTCGAGTGCGATTCGAGGGTACGAGTGCACGCCGTTGAGACCAGTGAACGCCGGAGAGAGCACGAGCATGCAACCGAGGAAAGTGGATTACGATTTGTTGTTAACCGCGGAGACGCACAACTTTCCCAGCGGGGTCGCGCCGTATCCAGGCGCGGAAACTGGTACTGGCGGAAGAATTCGCGACACGCACGCGACTGGCGTTGGGTCGACTTTAGTCGCCGGAACCGCTGGGTATGTCGTCGGTAACTTACAAATGCCCGGGAATGAGTTGCCGCACGAAGACAAATCGTTCCAGTACCCGAGCAACTTGGCGTCGCCGTTGCAAATTTTAATCGACGCCTCGAACGGCGCGAGCGATTACGGGAACAAGTTTGGCGAACCGGTTATTGCTGGTTATTGTCGAACGTTCGGAAGCCGTTTACCGAACGGCGAACGACGCGAATATATTAAGCCAATCATGTTTTCCGCCGGTTTCGGTCAAATCGATCACACCAACTTGGAAAAACAAGAAGGCGATTTGGGCATGTTGGTCGTTAAAATCGGTGGTCCGGCGTATAGAATCGGCATGGGCGGCGGTGCTGCGTCCTCTAAAGCCGGCGGCGAAGACGAAGCGAACGCGAGCTTGGATTTCAACGCCGTCCAAAGAGGCGACGCGGAAATGAGTAACAAGTTGAACCGCGTGGTGAAAGCGTGCGTGGAGTTGATGGACAAGAACCCAATTTTGAGCATTCACGATCAAGGTGCCGGCGGGAACTGTAACGTCGTCAAGGAGTTGATCTACCCGAAAGGTGGAGAGATTAACATTCGCGCGGTGAAACTTGGCGACGAGACCATGTCCGTCCTCGAAATCTGGGGCGCCGAGTACCAAGAAAACTCCGCCATGCTCATCAAACCAGAATCGTTACCGATCATCGAAAAGGTTTGCGCGAGAGAGCGATGCCCATTCAGCGTACTCGGATCTATAAACGGCAGTGGTCGCGTGACGTTGAAAGATCCGTTGGCTAAGCCTGGTACGGTTGGCGAGTTCCCGGAAGATTTGGATTTAGAAAAGGTCTTGGGCGACGTGCCGAAGAAAAAGTACGATTTGAAGAGAGCGCCGCCGTCGGTGAAACCGTTGGCGATCACGGATTCGCCAAAAGACGTTCTCGGTCGCGTGTTGAAGTTACCGTCCGTGTGCTCGAAACGCTTTTTAACCACCAAAGTCGATCGTTCAGTTACTGGTTTAATCGTCCAACAACAGTGCGCCGGAGAATTGCAAATCCCGGTGAACGACTGCGCGGTGATTTCGCAAACGCACTTTGGCAAGACTGGTGGTGCGACGAGTATTGGCGAAGCGCCGATCAAGGGTTTAATCGATCCGAGAGCGATGGCGAGAGTCACGTTAGGGGAATCCTTGACTAACTTGGCGTTCGCCAACACCACCGGTTTGAAAGATATCAAGTATTCCGGAAACTGGATGTACGCTGCGAAATTGGACGGGGAAGGCGCGCACATGTACGACGCGTGCGATGCGTTGAAAGATACGATGATTCAACTAGGCGTTGCCATTGATGGCGGCAAGGATTCCTTATCCATGGCGGCTAGAGCGGGTGGTGAAGTTGTCAAAACGCCCGGAACTTTGGTCATGTCTTCGTACGTCACCGTCCCAGACGTGACCAAATGCGTCACCGCCGACGCCAAGTTGCCAGGTTCCGGTAAATTGGTTTTAGTCGAATACGGGTCTAAAGATGGCTCGAAGAGGCGATTGGGTGCTTCAGCCATGGCGCAAGCGTACGACCAAGTCGGCGACGACGTTCCGGACATGGATGATATCGAGACGTTTAGAAACGCGTGGGAGACGACGCAACAGCTCGTCGAGGACGGTAAAATTTCCGCCGGTCACGACGTTTCTGATGGTGGACCAGTTGTTTCCGTGTTGGAAATGGCCTTTCCATCCACCACGGCTGGCGTGGACGTCGAGCTCCCCGGCCCAGACGCCAACGCGGCGTTGTTCGCTGAAGAGTTGTCCGTCGTCTTGGAAGTCTCCCCGGAGAACGAACAACACGTCTTGCAAGCGTACGCCGGGAAAAACGTCACGGCGAGAACTATCGGCTCGGTCACCAACGATGGGAAAGTTTCCATCAAGCACAACAGCGCGATTGTCATCGACGACACCACGGCCAACTTACGAGACGTGTGGGAACACACCTCGTTTGAACTCGAAAAATTACAATCCTCGAACAAAACAGTCGCGATGGAGAAAGCCGGCTTGCGCAACCGCAAAGCGCCGACGTGGAAGCTCACGTACGATTTAAAACCAACCGATCCGGCGAAACTTTCGCGAACGAATAAAGCGAAAGTTGCGATCGTCCGTGAAGAGGGTTCCAACGGCGACCGCGAAATGGCTGCCGCGGTTTACTCCGCCGGCATGGACCCGTGGGACGTGACCATGTCCGATTTGCTCACCGGTAAAACCAACTTGAGCGATTTCCGAGGTCTCGTTTTCGTCGGTGGCTTCTCCTACGCGGACGTGTTAGATTCCGCCAAGGGTTGGGCCGGTGGTATTCGATTTAACGAAAACTTAAAGAATCAGTTCAAAGAATTTTACGAACGAAAAGACACGTTTTCCTTGGGCGTATGCAACGGATGCCAGTTGATGGCTTTGTTAGGATTCATCCCGTCTCAAACCGGCAAGGTTGCGGAAACTCCTGACGCAAAACAGCCGAGATTTATTCACAACGACTCGGGTAGATTTGAAAGCCGATTTGTGACGGTTGGTATCGATTCGAACACCCCGTCCATTATGCTTAAAGATATGGGTGGGTCGCGAATGGGAGTCTGGTGCGCGCACGGCGAAGGTAAAGCGCACTTCCCAGACTCGAGCGTCATTTCCGAACTGTCCAAGTCCGGTCAATGCGCGGTGCGATACGTCGATAGCACCGGAAAACCAACCACGGAATATCCGTTGAATCCGAACGGGTCTCCAGAAGGTATCGCAGGTTTGTGCTCAAAAGATGGCCGACACTTGGCGATGATGCCGCACCCGGAGCGCGCGTTTTTGGGATGGCAGTTGCCCTGGTCGCCGAAAGACGCAAACGTTCAAGACGTCGGGCCGTGGTTGAAGATGTTCCAGAACGCTGCCGATTGGTGCGATGCGAACTAATAATAATAAAGAAGAAGAACAAACCGGTTTAAAATAAGTGAGAGATATAATTGAGAAGAAAAAGAGAAAGAGAGAGAGAGAAAGAGGGAGAAAGAAAAGTGTGAACACGCGTAGCCAAAGCGTACGTATAGAGTAATTTATTTCATACGAATATATAAATAATGTGTGACTATCATCATGATCGTCTCTTCTATCGTTTCCCCACTTTGCTGCATTACGGAGGTAACGCGTTCAAGAACGACATCTTATTCTCTCCCCTTTTCTTCGTCGTCGTAGTTCCGAAACCTGACGGCGAATCGACTTCGTCCTCGTCGTCATCTCCGAAAAATACTCGCTCGAGTGCGTTTTGCATGGACCCTTCCCCGTCCAACTCCTTGTCTTCGTCCGAAGAAGACAAGGCGTCTGGATGATCGGAGACAACCAAAACGGGCGTTCGAAAAACTTGACCTTGGTCGCTTTCGTCGTCCACGCACAGAGCTGCCGCTGGCGTTTGACCGCCGCTCTTCGAAGTCGTCCCAGATGAGACTTCCGAAGTGCTGCTTTTATTCGTATTCTTACCACCTGAATTCGGGACTGCGTTTAAACCGGAGTGCGAATATAAAGCCGCGGTGGCCGCAAACATTGCAGCCGCTTTGACCGTCTCCGTGACTTCATCCTTGTTTTGAGCTGCATTTTTTCTCGCGATCGACGCCGCGAGACTACTGTTGTGAGTGCTATCGTCATAATCATTAGCTACCGCTGTTGCTGCTGAGGAAGAAATATTCGCCGTCCGCAACTTTTCCAAAGCCGCGTTGTACTGATCGTCCAAATCTAATATGTCGTGTAAGGACTGCGTTTCGTTACGACCCCGACCTCTACCGTCATCTTCTTCGTCTTCTTCGTCTTCGTCCTGCGCGGCGAATAAAGTTTGCACGCCGGACCCGTACGTCGCGCCGCCACTACTCGCTAATGACTTCACCGTGACCGCGTCGTCGTCTTCCTCGAAACCTTCCTCCTCTTCCTCCTCTTCCAGCTTATCTAACCTCGTAAACTCCTCCCTGGCCATCCGCACCGCTCGCACCAGCAACGCGCAATCTTCTTTCGCTTCTTTCAGTGCCATCTTTAACTTTGCGTTCTCTCGTTCCGCCGCGTCTACGCGCGCTTGAAGTAACGCGTCTCTCAGTTGTTCTCCTCCGGAACTTTCTTCCTTTTGTTTCGTCGCCTTATTCGCCGCCGCCCTGAGCGTCAAATACTCCTTCGCGAGTGCTTTCACGCGATATTTAATACTTCTCGTCTGTTCGGCGACAACACTCGTCAAAGTCGCTTCTTCGTCTTCGTCTTCTTCTTTGAAATGTCTCTTCTTCGTCGAAATCGAAATCGTCGAAATCATCATCGCATCGATCGCATCGCTCGCGTCCGCGATGATTTCTCCGAATCGATCGAACAGAAGTCCTTCCTCGTCCGTCATTTGAACGTTAAACGAGTTTAGGGTCTCTCCGTCTCTCGAGTGTTACTCCGAACGGGAGTTTCAACACCAACACCCCCCCCTCCCCTGAGGACACCGAACGCGAACGCGTTGGGAAAAAGCGTCAAAATATCTTCACCCGAACCGGATTGGATTTGGATCACGTCTTCTTTACTCTCGGGCGCTACTGGTGCTCTCTTTTCTGCCGACACACACACACGCGCGCGCGAGAGAGAGAGATAGACGCAGAGAGAGGAGTAAATAATGAGTATACCGTAGTGCGTTGAGAGTCTATTTAAAAGGACTTCTTCATTGGGTAAACCTTAAATACTACCAGAGGGAAGAGTTTAATTTAAGCGGTAGTAGGTTTAATATCATAATATACTATACCTTTCTTTCTTTCTTTCTTTCTGTGCGTGTGTGTGTTTATATTCTCACTTCTCGTCGTAGTGTGTAATAAGCATATAAAGCTCTCTCTCTCTCTCTCTCTTTCATCAAACTCGTTATTACGCTCAACGTTTTTATACAATGGTGTTGTTGTTGTTATGCGAAAGCAAAAAAAGCACATTTAATTTACGGCAAACCGGCGTTTCTCCAAGCCCCGTAGCCACCTTTTAAGACGAAGACTTTGTTGAACCCTTTGTTTTTCAACGCTTTGGCGAACCCTTTGCTGTTGCCGCCGACGATGATGTACTTCTTTCCCTTACCGACGCCGTTCATGGCGCTCACTTTCAACGCGGTCACTTCGACCGATTCGCCTTTGGCGTCCACCTCTAAAACTCTCCCTTTCGGCGGGTTTGGCCCGGATTTCGCTTTGTCATTTACCGATCGCAAGTCGATGATGTTGGTGTTACCGCTCAGGACCATTTCGTACGCTTCCAACGCGCCGACGTCGCCGGCGTAGCCTCTCGCGGCGCCGGCGAAGACGCCCAAGACGCCCGGCAAGATCAAGTACGCGACGTACGCGCCAATCGCCAACAAACCGAGCTCGCCGGCCGAAGCCGTGGACACGTACTCCAACGCTTGCTTCCCAATCGGCAACGCCGCATCCACCGCGCTCTTACCGGTCGTCTCGACCACGGAAACAACCGGCGCGACGTCCACGCCTTGCTGCTTCAACGCGCCCGACGCTTGCGTCACCACCCCGCTCGCGCCCGTGGAGGCTTTGCTAATCACATCCGCCGCGACCGGAGCCACGTACTTGTTCGCTAACCCACCAGCTGCTTCCCCCAACGGTTTCGCCGCTTCAAACGCGCGCTCCGCGTACGGCGTCACCACCGGTACTGCTTCGTCGTACGCCTCTTTCACTTGCTTCGCCACTTCCACGGTTTGCGAGACGCCACTGGCGACGGTTTCCGAGGCCGCATCCACGGCATCTAAAAACCCGGCGAGCTTTTCCGTCAACTCGGATGCACTCGCTGGAAAAGGAGTCGCGGTTAACAACAAAGAAGTGGAGGCGATTCCCAAGAACTGTTGTTGTTGTTGCTTTTGCTGCTGCTTCTTCGAAGTAGAAGAAGAAGCAGATGCCTTCGTTGTTTTGCGGGAAATGGCCGATGATCGAACCGTCGTCGTCGAAGATTTCTTATTAAAAACAGAAGAAGTGCGAGAAAACATCGCACTCGTCGTCGCGGAAGAAGAAGCCATCGTATTATTAACGCTCACTTATGTAACAGATCGTCGTCCGTACAAACAAAGTCTGTGAGTGTGTGTAAGTGCGTGTGATGTGAGAGAAAACGCGAAGGTTTTTAAATAAAAAAGATTATATGGCCACACGTTACTCTCGACAAATAAGAAAGCGTTCAGAGTCACTCGTTCTCAACTTTGATTGGAAGACACATCGGCAGAACGCAGGATTGAGATCTCAAAATTGATGCTTTCGCTTTTTCCTCTCTTTCCTCTTTTTTCCTTTTTGCTCTCTTTTTTTTTTTTTTTCATTTTTTTCAAAAAAAAAGACCACAAACGCCAATTTTTCCTTCGTGTTCACATTCACATCTCATTCAACATCTTATTATTAGTTCATCTGGCGATGATGATTGATGCCTTTACGGTCTGCGACGTGTTCTTTTCCTCCTCCTCCGACGATGATTGGATGGATGATTGGATGGATGATTGGATGTTGGATTGGATGTTGTTTTCCTCCTCCTCCGACGACGACGACGATTGGAGCAGTGATGAGAGCGATGATGAAAACGAGGAAAAGCTGCACTTTTCCGACGACAGGAAAACGAAAAGCTGCAACAAGCAAAACAGAAGATAGTTCCGCAAAACGAGCCGAGTATAACTCCGCCGAAAGGACCGCAACCGAAGAAAACGCCCAAGTGCGTGATATGTGTGGATGAGATCGAAAAGCCGACGGCGACTAAGTGTGGACACGTGTATTGCGATCAGTGCATACGGGAGTGGATTCGAGCGCAGAAGACAAAGTCCAGATGTCCTCAGTGCAGGAAGAAGGTGGGTTTGAGCGGGTTGACGAAATTGATATTAGACGATTAATAGTAGAAAGAAGCAAAAAGAGAAGCGAAAGAAATAAGCAATACATACAACATACATTACACGCGTGAACAACAACAACATTATACAAAGTAAATAAAGAATATTAAGAAGAAGGGGAGAAGAACAGATCGCGAGAGTTTCGATAACACGCCTCCGCGACGTCTTCGTAGGACGTTTCTTCTTTACACCCGGCGACGATTTCGCACACCGTCGCGATTTGACACGGTTCGCTGCGGTCTTTAATCATCGAGCCTTTTTGCCATTTTTTCGGTTTCACCGGTGTGCCGAACAGAGTCTGGATTCGATTACTGTTTTCTCCTCCTTCCAAAAATGTGTTCCCAAAGTGCGTTTTTTTGACGGCGCACCACGGCGCGTCCGTTTCCAAGAGCATGCGATCGAGCGGGATGGATTGGACCACGTTTACGTTCTCTTCCGTTTTCAGCGAACACCCGTTGACGCCGATATATATCTTATCGTCCAACGCTAACAACTCTTCGAATTCTTCTCGAGTCCCCGTGAACGAGTGCACGACGGCGCCTTTTCTCAAGTGACTGATGTTCCTCTTCAAAATCTCGTAAAAATCCTCCCTCGAGTTTCTCGAGTGCAAAAACAAAGGCAAATCAAACTCCTTCGCCAACTCGAATTGGTATTGAAAATACTTCTTCTGCGTCTCTTTCTCGCAGAAATGCAACCGATCGTAATCTAATCCGCACTCGCCAATCGCTTTAACGACGTCTGCGTTCTCTCGAACGACCGTTTTCAGCGCTTCTAAATACCGTTCGGGCGAGCCGTCGTACTTTTCCTCGAACTCGTCGCACCTGGTCGGATGCACGCCGACCGTGCTGTACATCTTCGGAAACACGCCTTCGCTACCATCCTCATCATCCTCCCCTTCTTCTCGGTCGTCATTGATACTATTATTACTACTCTTCCTAAAACTCTTTTCGTTCCACATCCGACACTTGCTCGCCGCCGCTTTCGCCTCCTCCAAAGTTCCCGCGGTGACTAAAATCTCCCTCACGCCAACTCGTTTCGCTCGCTCCAAAACGTCCTCCGTATCCTCCGGATGCGACTGCACTTGCGAGCCGAAGTAAAAACCGTCGAACGTTGAGGGTGAGGCGGAGACTAAATTCGCCCCGATGTCGCAAAACTTCACATCGGGCAATTTGTTGTTGTTGTTCATGTTGTTCACAGAAGAACGAGCAGCAGACGACGACAGAAACGACGACATGCGGGAGCAGCAACACCTCTTCTTCAGAGGGGAAGCACAACAAAATCGAGCAGCGGCAGTCACAACACACGGAGGAAGTCCTGCTCGCATGTGAGATAAAAAATGCAGAGAAAAAGTCCCCTATTTTATATAGGGGAGTTTTAGGAGTTATAAGGGGAAATGCAATTTAAGCAACGTGTCTCTCTCTCTTTCTCTCTCTTTAATCTAAGAACGAGTTATCTTCTCATTGCCTCTTCAGAAACTGCTTGATAAAGATAGCGTATTGTACGTTCGTTGGTTCTGGAGACCCTTTTTCGAGCAAGTAGTTTTCGCACTCGGGGTGCTTGAAGTAACGAGCGCCGGCGATATAGAGCCAGTCGTTACGAGGCGCTTTCGCCTCTTCGACTAAGTATTTGAGGCAATCGAGTTGGCCGTTCCTTGCAGCGGTTGCCACGCAATTGAGCTTCAAATCATCCGATATCTTTCTTTTTTCGACGAAATATTTCAGGATGTCTATGTGACCTTTTCTTGCTGCCTGATGTGCCGCTTCTTCTTCCGTATCTCGCGAAGGTTTCACTTTGTCGAAAAGAAATCGAAGACAGTCGAGGTGTCCTTCAGCAGCAGCTTGTTTACACGCCTGTTTTTTATCATACGGGCAATCATTAGAGAAGCAATACTTTACCATTTCCAGATTACCTATAAGTGCTGCCACAGTAATCGTCTTTTTATCCCACTCGCACTGCTTCACTTCTCTCGCCCACTTGAGCAACTCGAGTTTGTTCGTTTCAGCAACTCCAGAGCAAAACGAGGCTTGATCTACCACCGTCCCATCTCTATCTTTCCCTCCCCAGGGCGTGCTATTCCACAACCATTCCAAAGTCGAAACGGATGCACATTCGTAAACAAATACATGTAGTCTCGATACGTTTACCCCGGCATACTTAAGCACATCCTGACTCTCACCATTCACCTTTGCAAAGAAAAACCGATCCGTCTCGGTCAATTTCGAAATCACATGCGATACAAAAATATCTTTATGATGCAACACCAATCCGTTCCAAAGAGGTGAAGAAGAAGAGAGCGAGAGATTCCCCAGTTTCTCCGGCAATGCGCTTCCCGCCTCCTTTTCACCCTCGTCCTCGTCCTCTTCTTCCGAAGAAGAAGAAGATGAGTACTTCATTGTATCCCACTTGGAATAATCTATTACCATTTGGACATGCGAATGACTTTTTTTTAAAGTAAAAATTTGAACAAAGAAACGTTTTTTAGACGAAACTGCCAGAGAAATATAATCTTAGAAACACATGTTTCTAAGATTGTGTGAATTTA
>Ga0257106_1000439_pt1 | contig 24857 bp, 14 predicted proteins | sample LP_taG_3_FD_190177 | JGI IMG/M metagenome (GOLD analysis project Ga0257106, IMG submission 190177) | Marine microbial communities from Northeast Subartic Pacific Ocean, Canada - LP_J_2011_P26_10m | ecosystem: Environmental > Aquatic > Marine > Oceanic | place: Canada: Northeast Subartic Pacific...
GTGGACCCGCAGACCCGAACGAAAGTGGAGTTCGAGGGGGAGTACCCACACTGGGATTTAAAGAAGTTCTCGCCCCTGGAGGTCAAGGCTGGGACGATGGTGGTGCTGCACGGCGAGAACGTGCACTACAGCGCGCCGAACACGAGCGCAAAGAGCAGACACGCGTACAGCGTTCACTTCGTAAACGGCGACGCCGGATGGGACAAACGGAATTGGCTTCAGCGGAATCCGGACTTTCCGTTCACACCGCTTGAGCAGTGACGGTGGAGTGATGCGTGCGTGGCGAAGACTCTCCGCCGTGGGTATGAGAGTGGAGAGTGGGAGAGTGTCCCGGTGCCGTGGGATGGATGCTCCGCTGGAGGGAGTGAGAAGTCGCCGCTCGGCTCGTTGTACTTGTAATAACAATTTTTTTCAACATCATTTTTTTTCGTCGAAGTTCAGTGTCGTCGGCGGAAGCGGCACTTCACTTCCATCGGCGCACCACGCGCGCGTGACATCACTGACGGACACCATGGGCGAGAAGAAGGAGAAGAAGGAGAAGAAGGAGAAGAAGGACAAGAAGGAGAAGAAGGAGAAGAAGGATAAGAAGCGCGAGCGCGAGGAGGAACCCGCGGAGGACCCCGCCGCCGCCGAGACGGAGATCGATCACGATGCGCCCATGAAGAAAAAGTCGGCGGCCGCATCCGACGGCAAGGCTATCCCCCCCGCGCCGGGCACGTACCCCATCAACCCCACCAAGGTGTACATGGGTAACCTCGCGTGGTCCATTGACGAGAACGCCGTCAAGGAGGCTTTCGCGGACTGCGGCAACGTGCTCAGCATCAACTGGTTCGAGGAGAAGGACACCAAGAAATTCCTTGGCGCCGGCGTCGTGGAGTTCGACACCCAGGAGGGCGCCAACGCCGCCATCGCCGCCACCGGGCGGGAAGTGCACGGACGGGAGACCAAGATCCGCGGCTGGGAGCAGCGCGGCACCGAGGGCTCGGAGAAACGCGCCGCACACGCCGCGCGGAAGACGGAGGTCAAGCCCATGGGGGCCAAACCGCCGGGGTGCTACACCCTCTTCATGGGGAACCTCAACTTCGCCATCGACGACGACGCCATCTACAACTTCTTCAAAGACAACGCCGGCGTGGAGCTCAGCGCGGTGCGGTGGCTCACGAACAAGGACACCGGGGAGTTCCGCGGGGTGGGCTTCGCGGACTTCGCCACGGATGAGGACCTCGACAAAGCCGCGGGGCTCAACGGGCACGACTGCATGGGTCGGCCCATACGCATGGACTGGCAGGCGCCGCGGGCCGGCGGTTAACCTGTCGGCGGTACCGGTACTTCATCCATCGATGTTTGGGATTTGCCAACATGTTTGGGAGAACCCCGGCCGCCCGGGGCTCTGAGACGTTCGGTCAAAGAATGAAATAATGAATCATCGAGCTAAAGCCCCGAGACTACTCGACTACTGCCTACGTGCGTCGTTCCCCTCGTTCCCCTCGCACTCAACCTTGTGCGGACACCGCGCGTCCTGCGTCGACGTCCATATGGGCGGCGGTAGGAACGGAAACGGCGCGTGAGACGCCACGTCCATGACGTCGCCCATCGACGCCAAATCACCGAAGCCGCGCCAGCCGTCCACGCTCCACTCGCTCCACGCCCACCACCGCTCTTTCGGAACGGTTATCCGCAGCGGATCCACCTCACCGACCGTGCGCGGTATCCTGTGCGTACACGCCAACAGCTGAAACAGCGGGAGGTAGACCAAGGATCCGTAGAACATGTTGCGAGCGTTGGCGATGGACGGCCTGCGGTAAAACACCGCCGCGCTGAGAGCCATCGGCGCCGCGAGCAGCGCCGCCTCGTACGCGAACGGCGTCGTGGTGAGCCCGCACCCGACCGCCAAGGCGCCCAGGGGGAACATGTAAAACGAGTTTCGCATCGCGACCCCCGCGAGTCTTCTCCCGCTGGGATCGGACATGTGGTGCGAGAGCATTCGGTACCCTCCCCGGATGTAATCGTCTTTGGCCATGTACGCGAGGGCCATGAAGTGCGGCATCTGCCAGAAGTAGAGCGCGCCCGCGAGAACGCCACTCGCGGGCTCGATGGCGCCCTCGCGCGCGGCGGCCCATCCCATCAGCGGCGGCACCGCGCCCACCACCGCGCCCGCCCACGTGTTGAGCCAATGCATCTGCTTCAGCGGGGTGTAGCACAGCGCGTAGAGCGCGACGTTTGCGGCGCCCAGCGCAGCCGTGGTGTCGTTGGCCTTCTCCCTGAGAAGACCGACACCCGCGATGCCGGTGACGACGCCGAAGGCGGCGGCGTGTGCGACGGAGCATCGCCCCGACGGCAGCGGCCTTCGCATCGTCCGGGCCATGACCGAATCGTTTTTAATCTCGAAGATCTGGTTCCACGTGTTCGCCGACGATGAGCACAGCATCGTGCCCAGGGACGTCCACCCGAGCTGCGTCCGGTTCACAATCTCACCGCTGCCCAGGATGTACCCGGCCGCCGCGGTGGACACCACGAACGCGCTGAGCTTGAACTTGCTGAGGTCGTGGTAGACGCGCAGGGTCGCCAGCAGCCGAGCGACCGGGCCGCCCGCGTGAGCGGCAGAGGCGGCGCGCGCGCTCGCCGCCGCGCCCGCCGCGGGGGATCCGATCGCCTCCGCGGCGAGGCCCGTGGGCGCGGGGCTGAGGCCCATGCGCGCGCGGGCCGCGGCGGTGACGTTACCGGGCGTCGACGTGGACCTTCCCCTCCACGCCGCCCGATGCCAAACGTTCGGTCGGGCCCACGTCGTCGCCAACAGAAGGACGGTCCCGGGTCCATCGGCGACCGCGGCGCGACCGGAGGAGGAGGTCGACGCGGGGGCGCTACGCGCGGCGGCCGCGGCGAACCGCGCCGCCTCACGCGCGGCCCTCGTCAGCGTCGTCATCCTACCGCCGTTCAGAGTGACGCCGCGAGGAGGGAGCGAGGGTTCTTCAAAAATATCGCAGCCGATCTTGCCGATGTGGCATGCTGGTTACGAGTTTGGCGAACAGCCCAAAAGGAAAAAGCCACGACCGAGGGCACCCCCCACACTTCTCACTGCCGCCCCGCGCCGTATCGCCCGTCGACGTCGCCATGGAGACTAGGGGAAGTGAACTCACGCAGTAGCTGTCGCGCCATCTGTCAGAAGGCGACTTTGGTGTGCTGCTGGGCGCGCTGATACGAGAACTGCCGGAGGTTTTCGAGGCTGAGGTTCTCACAAAGCTTGACTGCAAAGACCACTTTTCCCTCGCACTCGTGAACAAAGCCTGCAAGTACTCAATATACAAGGTGGAGCCCATCGCGTTAATGACGAAAAAGCTATTTCATTCGGACGACGGTACCCCATCTACCGATTGCAAATTTAGACAGCATATGGCGGCTTACGAGGGTCGTCTAGACGTGTTGAAGTGGCTTTTTGAGAAAGGGTGCCCGATATCTCGCAACCTATGCGCCTCGGGAGCCATGATCTCAGGGCATGTTCACATACTTCAATGGATGAAAGACAACGGGATAACTGGTGAGTGGCGTGACTATCATATGTATTCCGCCGCTAACAGAGGGAGGCTTGAGGTGGTTAAATGGCTGCGTGCGGACGGGTGCCCATGGGATGAAAAGGCGTGCCTCTTTGCCGGCTCTTGCAAAAGCTGGGACACCTTACAGTATCTGGTCGACAACAAGTGCCCGGGGTGGGAGAAGGCCGCCATTAAGTACGCCGAGCACCTCACGATAACCCCCGGTGACGATGAGTGAGATCTTCCTCTCGTGTCATTTCAAATAAGAGTTACGTTTGCATCTCGACTCTCTCATCACGGCAAACAGCAAAACAGTGAGACGGAGAGCTCATCAATTATGGTTAACATTGTCATGAATATAACACAGTTCTGGGTCATCACGCGTACGCGCCCGGTCCCGGGTTGGCGTTGACGTCGTAGGATCCCCGTACCCCGGTCCCGAACGTCGCCTTGGGAGCCTTGGGCGCGGTGCTCAGCAGCTTCTCGGCGCCGATCGCCGCGGGGCCGGGCGATTCCATCCCGAGAAACACCTTCGCCTGCTCTTTCCCCAAAAAAACTTTATTAGCGCCGTCGCGGCTGCTGGTTCCAAAGCCGTACTTGGGCATGGTCCTGTTCTCCGACCGCGGCTGTGCACCCACGCTGTCCGTGACTCTGTACTGCCCCGCGCCCGGGAGCTTCCGCGCGCGTTCCATGTCTACGTCCTTCCCCCTGCCGCCTCTTGGAATTGTAAACCCGGGCTCTGTTTGGTTCCTGCTCTCACACTGTTTGCCCACGCCGGACAGCACCTTGTACGCGGCGGGCCCGGGCGACTCCATGCCGAAGAATACCTTCGCCTGCTCCTTGCCGATGAACACCTTCTCGGCGTGATCGCGCGTGGAGGTGCCAAAGCCGAACGATCCTTCCGTGACCGCTTTGGATTGCGTCTGTTTGCCGATTGCTTTCGGGAGCGGGTATGTGCCCGGTCCCGGGACTTGCGGGTTACGCTTGGCGCGGCCCGCGGAGGGTTGGAGGAACCTGTCGGCGGATCCGAACCCGACGTTCGCGGGCGAGCGTTTCTTGGCGTCCACCTGTTTGCCGAAGGAGGATTTGTTCTCGTACACCGCGCCCGGGCCGAGCTTGCCGAAGTCCACCTTGGAGTGCTCCTTGCTGACGTAGACCTTGGCGGAGGCGTTCCTGTCCGCGGCGCCGAAGCCAAAGGCGGGCGCGTTGGACTTCCTGGAGTCCGCCTGCGGTCCGATCGCCGCGTTCCTCATCGTTACCCGAGTGTCAAGTGTGTCGACTCACGCCCGAATCGGCAATCGATGTGAAAATCCCCCGGTGGATTCGACGGCGATGCGCGCTCGAATGCCGGGCGGTGGACGGTGACGTATCGGCTCCGCGATGCGTTCACTCGGTCGACTGTGCGGTCGCGCGTGACCACCAGACACCGCCGCTCGGTGCTCGTCGTCTGTGAGGTCTTCGGCCGCGTCTCGGGGGCGTTTACCCTGAAGATGCTAAAAATGGCGTTCAGGTTACATTTGCGATTGTGGGTCCCCAAACGCAAAATTTGCATCAAAGGAGCGGGGATCACGGCCGCTCGCCGCCACAGCGCGCCGCGTCGACGTCGTCCGTCCATCGACCTTCGACCTTCCCGACGTTCGGTCTCGCGCCAATCCAGCTGCGCCTGAACCGCCCGTCGCATCCCACGCGAGATCACCCACCCGCGCCGGCGATCCACCACCGCCGACGATCGAGCCGCCCTCTTAGGGTATAAAGGCGGCGAAGAAAAGGAAGACGCGCGCCGAGCGTAGGAGGAGACACGGGACATAAGATACGGTCACGATGTCCGAGAAGAAGACCAAGCTCTTCCGCATCCGCAAGACGGTGTGCAAGATGCTCAACGCGCGCGGCTACCTCGTCGCGCAGGCTGAGCTCGATCGAGACAAGGATTCATTCACCGAGGAGTTTGGCGAAGATCCCAGGCGCGACGCGCTCACGCTCCAGTTCGACCTGCGCGAGGACCCCACGCAGCACATCTTCGTCTTCTTCCCGGACGAGGAGAAGGTCGGGGTGAAGACCATCAAGGAGTACGCCAAGCGCATGAAGGACGAGCAGGTGAACCGCGCCATCATCGTGGTCCAGCAGTCCCTCACCCCGTTCGCCCGGCAGTCGCTGCTGGAGTGCCAGGCGCAGAAGTTTTACATCGAGCAGTTCCAGGAGGCTGAGCTGCTCGTGAACATCACCGACCACGTGCTGGTCCCAGAGCACATCTTACTGTCCGACGAGCAGAAGCGGGTGTTGCTGGACCGGTACAAGGTGAAGGAGACGCAGCTGCCGAGAATTCAGATGCACGACCCGGTGGCCCGGTATTTCGGCATGCGGCGGGGGCAGGTTGTTCGGATCATCCGTCCTTCGGAGACTGCGGGGAGGTACGTCACCTACCGCCTGTGCGTCTAAGGGCGGACGAAGGAAGGGTGGTGGTGTTTTTGAAAGGGTGTCTTCATAGAGTCAATAGCTAGCGGTCAGTATAAACAAAGTTCGGAACTTTCCTCCAAGTTTTTTTTTGCCCGTGAGAACGCCAGCCTGTCGAGCGTATCTTTCATAGCACGCAGCACACGCAGCGCTACCCTCATGGTGGCCGCGATGCTACCCGCGGGGGCCGTGGCGCGAGTGCGGGCGCGAGCACGTGCCTCGTTCGCCGCCCGAGCGATCCCGGGACCCACACGATCCTTCCCCGTGGCCCCACCGGCGAGGCACCGCATCTCTCCTCCGAGGACGACGACGCCATCTCGCGCGATGAAGGAGAGCAGGGAGTGCTGAGTCGAGGAGGCGAAGAAGTACAACGAGGCGCAGAGGGCCAAGTACGAGAAGTCCGCGTTCGGCGGCGTGGACATCTGGTTCATCCTCGGCCTCGCGGTCTTCGCCGTGCCCTTCGGGGGACTCGCCGTCGGCTTGGCCACCGGTGTCGTCCACACCGGGTAGAAAAGAAGATGACATCGCTTGAGTGCGCACATGACTCGCCGGCGTGAAAGTCCCGAAAGGGACGCGCCCGCGCGACGATACACACGCGCACCCACCACGAACGCGAAAACGACGCGGGGACACCATCTCAACATAGACGTAGCGTGTAAACTGTTTAACACTTAGCACATCCCATGCTCTAGAAGTCGTCAAAGCCCCGCACCCCGACGCCGATGGCGATCCTCAACCTCCTCGCCATCTCCTTCGACCCGCCCTCCACGCCAACCCCGAACGCCCCTTCCACCAGCCTCGGCAGCCTCAGCACGTTGAAGCACGCGTGCGCCATGGGCAACGCGCCGTCCTCATCCCGGCTCGGCGCCGCCAACTCCCCGAGCGTAAACGGCACCGCGTCGCCAAGGTACCCCACCAAATTCCGGAACCCGCCAGCCGGCGGGGACGTCAACCCGGTCGCGAACTGCAACACCTTGATGCGCTCATCCACCGTGAACTCGTTCATCGCGCACCAGAAGCACTCGGTGGAGAACGCAAAGGCGAGTTGGGCCTCTTGGTACGCCGCGTGTTTTCGCCAATCGTCCAAGTCGATTGAAGCGGCGCCGGCGATGAGTGAACTAACGTCGCCGCCGTTTAGGATGCCGCGCATGCGTGCCCGTAGCTGCGGCGGGACGACCGCGCCGAACCCGGCGGCGAACGCGCTGGTCTGGTCGCGGACCGCGCCGAGGACCCTGTGATGCACCAGCGCACGTAGGAACACGGAGGAGTCGGCGTCGGTCACCGCTTCTAGAGCCTCTTTGTTTTCATCTTTGTTTTCATTCGTGTCATCCGTGTCATCCGTGTCATCCGCGTCGACGTGCCCGGGACCTTCTCCGCCGTCGTCGGATGCCCACTCGCGTGGGTGACGCAGCCTGAGGACCTTACCGGGGCGGAACACGCCGGTGGGGTCCGCGGTGTCGGACCACGTCAGGTCTAAACCGGCAACCCCGTGTGTCTGAACGTACTCCACCTGGTTGCGATACAGCGTGGGATCGACGGATTTTAAATCTTCCAGACGCATCTCGTGACCGAGCAGCCTGGAACAGAACGCGCTCGTCAACCGCAGCGGTAACGTCTCGCCGTGGTACAACGCGACCGCCGCGAGACGACCGAGGGACGCGAAGTACTCCAAGTGCGTCGATGTCACCTCACCGGACATGCCGTTGGGGTGTAAAGTGACGCCGCCGTCGTTTGAGGAAAACAAAAGGTTCGACCTGTCGCACGCCGACGCCGCGACGATGGACATCCACTCCCTACGCACCGCGGCACCCGCGCCCCGCTCGCCTTTGAACTTGACCAGCACACCGCCGCGCGGGGGCATGAGGAACGTGCCGGGCTGGGTAGACGACGGCGCGTCGGTGCCCGCGTTGGACACGCAGCAGTGGTGGCAGAGGTCCTCCAGGGGAAACTCTCGTTCGCACGTTAAAGTCACGCCGGTGAGACCGGGCACGGGGACCCCCGCGTTTACCTGCCCGAGCTCCCAGCGTAGCATCTCTAAGAGCCACTGCCGCTTCACGTTCAGGTCCAGGTCCCGGAGCACCGCGCCGATCGCGTGGTCCCGCGCGCGCCTCGTTCGGCGCTTGGCGAGCTCGGGGGAATCGTAATCGGAGGTTGCGTCGAATGGCTCATCCTCGACCCGGGCGTACCCAGTCTCCACCCACCGCTTCAAGTTGGCGCCGTCGCCGCCGAGGACGTCCACGGCGGCGCACCGCGCGTTCGCCGCGGATGCCTTGAGCATGTCGCGGACTTGGTCGCGAAGTGGGTGGTTCGGCATCGAATCGAACGCGCGGTCCACGGCGTCCGTCTGAGCGCCCAGGAAAGAGTCGTCGGCGCTCGCGGCGCGAATACCGACTCGTACCGAGGAGTTCTCCGACATTTCCGTGAGGGGAACTAAGGCCACGTCACCTGGGGACTCCCCAACCTCGCGTGGGTACACCGCGGGATCCTCGCCGTCGAGACGCAGCGGTCTCGCGAGTTCGCCCATGGAATACGCGGCCAACATGGCGCGATCCGCGTCGCGGCCCGTGAGCATCGTGGCCAACCCGTCGACCAACTCGGCGCTGACGCCCTCGACGACGGACCCGAGGATGATGCGCCTCCCTTCGACGTCGCCCGCGATGTTAGCGACGACGAGCGTGGCGTTGAGCCGGCAGTCGGGCGCGGGGCCGTCGTCGGGGTGGCGGCCCTCGGGTTCTGATGTCGGATCGGGCGGCTCGACGTTCAGAGTGTCGGAGTTATTCATCGCGTTATCGGAATTTGTTCCGCCGTTCGGGTCCTTGCCGGCCTTACCGGACGTCTGTACTCGCCCCGAGCTGTTGAGCACGTGCGCGAGGTTACTCTCCAACGATGCGTGCGACGACACCGACTCGTCCGCGCATCCGATCTTGGCGATGCGGTGCCCGACGGCCGCGGCGGCGATGAGGGCGCGCCTGGCGACGTTATCCTCTTCCCTGTTGGGATCCCGCCCTCGGCCCCATGACTGCGGCGGCTCGCCCATGAGGCAGTTAATGCAGTAGAGGGTGTTGAAGACAACCTCCCGGTGCTCGTCGCGGAGCAGCGCGATGAGGCTGGCGACGAGCCGGACGGTGGAGAACTCCCGCCCCGGTCGTCTCAGGTACATACCGACGAGCGTGTCCGCCTCGGAGGTTGACACAGAGTCGGATTCGAGACACCGCGGCAACGCCTGGGGCTGATCCGATTCGATATCGAGCAGCCTCCACCGCCAAGCCTTCTCCTGGCTCAGCGTGGCGATCGCGATGACCACCTCGCTGAGCACCTGCCCGTGCGCGCCGTCGCCGCGCCTGCGTCTGTCGACGGCGTCGCCCTCGAAAAACACGGCGATCCCGGCGGGATCAGGAAGCATGCCGGAGAGGGCCGCCATCAATCGCTCGGCGCGCTCGTGCTTTAAGAGCAGCTGCATGCCGTGCCGCGAGCGCGCGATGCCGCACAAAGCGCGCACCGCGAACGCCGCGGTCTGCCCGAGATCGGCGCGGAGGCACGGGAGGAGGTAACCGACGACGCCGGGGGCGTGAGCGAGCAACGCCCTGCGACCGGCGTCGGATCCGGTGAGCCTCGCGATTAAACCGACAGCCTCCACACCCCCGGGCGCGCTCCGGAAGCCTCCCTCGTGCCCTTCGTCGAAGTCAACGACGTCACCGTCCTCATCCGATCCATCTTTCCTTCGCGGGAGGGCATCCGCGAGGAGCGCCACGACCCTGGACACCAGAACCGCGACGCCGTCCCGCCGAGTCTCCCCAGTCTCCAAAGCGCTCAGCAGCTTATCCATGCACGGATCCCACGAGATGATCCCAAACACCGCGGCGGCGGCGATGTGCGCGCAGTCCGGGGTCAACGCGAACTGCTCGGACGCGTGTTCGATCGATGATGCCGCCGCGTCTCCATCGACGGAGGCGCCGCCCTCGGACGCGACGCTTTCGGGTCCGCCGTCGCCGATGATCTCTTCGCGTTCTCGGCGTTCCTCGGAAAAGTCGTAATCGTCCCCGACGCTCTCCACCAAACTCGGCGGACCGGACGCCACGGAGCTCGGCCGTTCGGGGAATACGAACACCGCGGGCTGGTTAGTACCCTCGTGGTTAGTACCTACGCCGTTCAAGGTGAAACCGCCGCCGCGTTCGTGCTCGGTCAGGTTGACGTCCGCGAGAGTCGCGTACCGCCCGGAGTGAGATTCGTCGTCCCAGGGTTTAGACTCCTCATCCTCGGGGATGCCCTCCAGGCCGTCCCGCAAGCTGTTGCCGTGAACGGAACCCCCGCGAGTCTCCTTGTTCACCGGGTCGAGCTCACCGCCGTGGAGGCCGGTGACTGTTCCATTGGTTCCCGTTCCCCCCGCGGCGGACGAGGGCGTAGATTTTGAAGTTCTTTCCTCGTGGAGCCGCCGGCGCTCGGCGTCGACCGCGTCGTTCGCCCCGGTGACCGCCATGATGTCCAGGAGCACCGTGACGAGGTCGCGTCTGTGCGCGATGATGTGTTTGGCCCAGCGCATGCCCTTGTCGGGGTCGAATCTGGAGTTCGCGGGGTCGGCCATCTCGGCCAACACGATGAGCGCGTTGCGGCCGAGCTCTCCGATCATCTCGCGTGTGGCTGACGGATTCGGGTCCTTATGGCCCGCGCTCGAGTGCGTGGATCCGGCGCTGAGCCTCAGCGCTCGAACGACTCCGCTCTGCGTCGAAGACGGGTCGTCGGACGGCGGTGCCATGTCGTTGAGCCAAGGTTTCGCGTCGTTCACGGGAACCGGTCGGAGCAGCGTGAGGAAGGACGGGAGGAGCTCGTCGGTGCTCTCCAACAGCAGGTGCCACGCGCTGCCCTCCTCCGCGTTCTCAGCCTCCTTGGCGACGGAGTAGAGGGTGTGCACGAGCAGCGCGTTGCGGGCGCAGAGGTTCGCAACCGTCGTCGGGGGCTTCTTCCGCCGCCTCCGTTTCTTCCTTCGCTTCGACTTGGTCTTCCGAGAAGTCTCCTTTGGTCCTTTGTCGTCGCCCGGGATCCAAAATCCATCGCCCGTCACTTCCCCCTTCTCCTTCTCCTTCTCGCTCTCCGCCGGCGGCTGCTTCACCACCCCTCCGTTAGCCCGCGCCTCCTCCATCTGCCGCGCGGTCCCCGCGATGTGCCGGATCAGCTTCGGTATCACCGCGGGAGCGAAGGGGATTAAAAGTTCACGAGCGTCCTCGTGCGCCGCGAGAGTCTCCACCGCCTCCACCGCGACGCCCACGTCCTCGGTGTCGGGCTTGGACAGCGCCGCGAATATATCGTCCAGTAACGGGACAGTCGCGAGTATACCCTCGGGGTCGACGCCGCCGGGTAACGGGCCCTTGGGAAGCGCCCCGCGGTTAGCCGGCCACGCGGCGGCGGCGACGGCGCTCGGGTCTAGCCGGAAGGGTTCGGGTTCGTCCTCCTCGTCGGAGTGCGTGGATTCGTCGGAGTCCGCGACGGTGGTGGTCTCCGGCGCGTCATTCTCGCGCCTCGCCGCCGCCTCGACCGCGTTGGCCTCTGCCCACTCTCTCCGGAGAGGGATCCTCTTTCCGTAGTCCGCCCGCGCTCTCCGTTGGGGTCCGGAGATTTCGACCAGGTCGCGGGGCGAGACCCATCGCCTGCGGCCGGTGTCGGGATCCACGTCCTCGAAGTCCACGTCGATCGCGTCCAACGCGCTCGGATCGTACGGATCGAGGATAGATGCATCCCCACCGCCGTCGTCTTCGTCCCACCGTCGCTGCACGCGCGCGAGCGAAGCCAGCGCGGCGGCGGCGGTGGTTCGCAGTAAGAGGCGATTGGCGGGGTTGGCGAGTGGATCGTTGGGATGCGTCGCGTCGGCGTCGGAGTCCGAGTCGTCCGAGTCGTCGATGGGTGCCGAGGAGAGTGCCGACACAGCTGTGGTGGACGAGTCGAAGGTTCCTTTCGAGCTCTTCGCGGCGTCGGTCTCGACGACGTCACCCGCGGACTCGTCTCCCTGGCCGGCGGCCGCCTTTTCCCGATTCTTTCGCGCCAGTCTCTTAGCCTCCCGCCGCCGTTCCTTGGCCTTCTCCTTGGGCGTCTTTTCCTTCCACGTGTCCCTTCGTGGCCGCTTGTTCCGCTTCGTCTCCCGTTCTTTCCTGCGCGTCTCCTTCCGCTGACGCCTCGCCGCCCGTTCGGGTGGATCCGGCGGCGGGAGGCATTGCACCGGCGGCATCTCGTCCACGGACATGATCGGCCACTTGTCGCACACCGCGTTCTCCAGCCCCCGCAGAAGGTACCCCGCCGACGGCGACGTGAGCAGCGTGTCGCCCAGCGCGTGCACGGGATCTCCGGTCTCCTCGTCGCACTTCGCGGCGCGGGTGCTGAGATTCACGACGCACGAGAACGTGGCCCAGGCGCACGAGCATTGCGACGCGGACGCGCGGGTCACCGCTCGGATGACGTCGTGTAGGCGCGGATGGCCGTCGATGACGTGGAAGAGCACGGGGTGGGTGCAGAGCGCGTTGAGGATGCCGACGGCGGCGCCGAGCGCGCCGTCGCACTCGCCTTCCTTGGGAATGACGGTACGCCACGTGTCCCAGCCGCCGCCCGGTTTCTGAGAATTAATCTCAACGTCATCCGACCCGGATGGAGGAATTTCTTCGGGTTTGTTCTCTTCGGGGATCCAAAAGCCGTCAACCTCCGTCCCGCCCTCGTCGTCTTTCCCATCCTTCTTTCCAACACAGGCCTCGTCCCCGTCCTTGTCCTTGTCCTTGTCCTTGTCCTTCTTTTGGACCGTCTTCGCGGGCTGCCCGAGCACCTCGATGACCACGGCGAGCTGCGTGACCAGATCCCCGAGCTGATCCCCTCGTAACTGCGGCCACAACGCCTCCGTCTTCCCTCCTTCGCCTGCCCTACCGTATTTCCTCTGCGCCTCGATCACGCCGAGATCCTCGAACATCGCGCGTAGCACGTGCAGCGCCTGGGTGCACGCGAGTGAACCACCGCCGGCGCCGAGCCTGTCACCCGCGACGCCCACCGGCCAAGGCAGGTGCGTTCGAAGCGCCGCGATGACGCCGTTGACGGAGACGCGCTCCGCCTGCGCCGTCGTCGAATCATGAGGTCGGAGGTTCGAATCCGACGCGACGCGTTCTTCCGGGAGGACGTCGAGGTCGCCCTTGTGTGGGGGGCAGGATTCGTAGCCGCGCTCGCGGGTCCACGTCCACCGCTGGTCCCTCGTCTCATTAGTCTCCTCCCGCGACTCCTTTGTCTCCGGGATGGACCCGTCCGTCTCGTCATCGTCCATCTCGACCAGCGCGCGCATCAGCGTCTCGCGCTCCGCCGTCGTCGCGTCCGGCCGGATCCACAGCAGCCTGTGCATCACGCCGACCGCGTCCAGGCTCGCGTCGCCGTGCCTCGAGGGTAAGATCCTGGAGCACGTTCGGAACACCCGCGGGAAAAACAATCCGCCGTCCATGGCCAACAGTTTGGGGCGCGCGCTGTCGGGCTCCATCGCCGCGAGCACGGCGCCCACGGCGGTTCCGAGCCTCCCGCGGCACAGCGCGTCGTGGTCCTCGGGGGACACCGAGGTATCGTCGTCGTTTACATCGTCGTCGTCGTCGTCCGAGTCCATGCGGCCATCCGCGAATTGCGTCTTACTCCACTCCTCGTACTCTGTTGGGGATGAGAGTCGAGCCCGCTCGCGTCGCTCGCGCCGGACGCTTCGCATGCCGCCCGTCGCGGCCACCTCGCGGACATCCACGAGTCGCTCCACGTCGTCGAAGATGGCGCGGACGATGCCCTCCCACGTCGGGTGGTTGACGAGCGAGAGCGACGGGGCTTTGGCGCCGTCGTCGTCCTCGGCTGAATCGCCGGCTTCCTCTCGATCCTCGTCCTCCTCGTCATCCTCGCCGTCGTCTCGTGGTTTGAAGCGGTCCTCGTCGCGCGGTTCCTTGGAGGATGCCGCGACGGAGAGGTTGTGCACGAGGAGCGACGCCAGCTCACGCGCCGCGTCGTCGTAATAGTGCGAGGCGCACAGCTGTGGTGTCTCTCCGTCCGCCTGCCCGAGGGATGCCGACCGCGAGGCTCCGACGAGGAGGTCGTGGAGGCGCCACGCGAGGGCGTCCGCGTTGGGATGCTGCAGCATGATCCTGCAGTGCCTCTCGCGGCGGTGCGAGAGATGCACCAGCGGGGGCAGCGTATCGCGCGCGAACGCCCGCAGCGACGCGGCGTCGCACCGGACCTGTTGCGCCTGGGCGATGCCCCCACCGCCGCTCCCATCGTCGCCCCCCGTCGCACCGTCCGCGCACGGGACGGCGTCGAGGAGCTCGATCAGTTTGGATCTCGCGGCCGCCTCCTGCGTCTCGGTTTCCTCCTCGCCGCAGTCGTCGTCGTCCTCGATCAGCACGAGCCCGGCGAGCCGCGTCGTCAGCTCGTCCGCACCGGACACGGACGTCGCGTCGGCCCCGTCGGCTCCCGCATCCCAATCCCGGGAGGCGGACCGCCCTGACGACGTATCGGGCGCCAGGGACGCGGATGCGGGGTCGGGTGATCGCGACGCGGGCAGCCTGAAGGGCCTATCGAAGCGCTTAGCCACGCAACAGTACCCATCGCACGCCCCCATCCTCGTCCACGCGCCGCCCGCTAGTCGGACTCGTGCGCGGAGGATTCTGAGTTCGTTGGAATGTGGAGACAAGAAACTGGGCAGGCAGCTGAGACGTGACAGGCGAGGCGGTTCTCCCTTTAAGTAGTGCTACGGTTCAATGACGAGGACCTCCGACGCTCTAAACCCACTATCGCCGCATCTCGAACATCCGGTTAAACACCTGCTTCAGCGTCCCGCGGCTCGGCCGGCACTCAGGGTGCACCCGGGCCACGTCCGCTAGACGCCGCCGCACACCATCCTTGCTCACCGAATGCTCACTCTCGTCGTCGTCGTCATCATCGATCAGCGCCGCGACGACTACGCCGACGCAGTGATCCATGCCATCCTTACACGCCACCAGCGTCGTCCCTCCCCCGCGTGCACTATTCGCACGTATGAACGCCAGGCACGCCTCGAGCCCGTCCGCGACGTCCCGCCTGGCAACCTTGGCGTATCGCATCGGCGCGTGTAAAAACGGCGCGGGGTAAATGCCCGTAGCCGTCTCGTCCCCGTCGACGCTCTCCGGGTGCCGCCAACGCGCGGAGTCCGGGGGTAAAGGCGGTAGATCTTCGCCCACGTACAGCACCGCATCGACGGCGTCCCACGTCGCCTCCAGCGCCAGCGCGTGAACGCTGCCGAGCGCGAGGGAGACGCCGCCGTTGGAGACGAGTCGCCTGACGCCGCCGGCGCCGAGGGGGAGCGAACCTCTGGCCGCGGCGGCTCGTTCATTTGGGGACAGGCACCCACGCGGCGCGAGGTGCGCGCTGTCCTCCCCTTCGTCCTCGTCGTTCGTGACGCCTCGAATCCACGCGGCTTCGTTCCCCCGCGTTTTCTTCACGATTCGGTCGACAATCGCGGCGCACCCGCCGGACCCATTGGGGCCCAAAACACTCTCTTTGTGCGCCCAAAACACCGCCGGGGTGAGTCCCCTGGCCCAGGATTCCTCGTCGTCCCCGGCGCCCGGTATGTACGCGTACGGCACTCCGCCCTCGCCCGTCCGCCTCTCCCCGTGCCGTTGCATGGGCTCCGACGCCGTGACGAGGACGACGGGTGTGAAGTCCAGGTCCTCGACGTCGACGTCGACGCACGGCAAACTGTGCTCGTTTTCTCGCGACACCCAGACGCATCGCAGCGGCTTCGTGAGTTTGCTCGCCAACGCGTCCAGGACGTCCGTGTCGTGAAGGACCGCGTGTAGGGTTTCCTCGAAGTGCGGCATCCTTGACGCGATGGCGTTGCGCTCGTTATCGCCGACCCAGACCGGGAGGTGCGGACCGCTTCCCCACGTCGATCGATGAGATGATTCGGGGTTGATAGATTCATCATCATCGTCGACGGTGGGTGGAACGATGCCTCTGCGCCTCGCGACCGCGCGTGATATCGTCTCCGCCCACACGGGTATCGTCTTCGAGAACGAGTCCGGGAACCGTTTGGTGCTGGACCTCGTCGCGTCCACGACGACGCACCCGCCGCGTGTCGCCGCCGCCTCGGCGACGTGCACGTTGAGCCTCGTCGCGCTGAAGCTCCAGTTGTTGCAGTGGCCGTCCGTGCTCTTGAAGTAGCACGTCCCCACCGCGTCATCGTCGTCGTCGTTGTTCGAGTCACCGCCCGAGGCTGCTTGGCGTGATACGTGGTCATCGTTCCTGTCGTTGGGATCCACGTACCACAGCCCGCATCGCAGGTTGGCGAACACCGGTAACGTGGGGTACCTGCGACGCACGTCACGCACGAACGCGGCATCGGCGACGATGGACGCGAGGCAGTTGTACGGTCCGTGGTCGTCCTTCTTCAACTGCCGGACCACCTTGTAGATGGACTGAGGGCCGATATCTGCCAGCTCGGGGTCGTCGTCCCACCCCCGCATGCCAGCGCCCGTCCTCCTCCGTCTCGCGTGCGCCCCCGCCACTGACTGACTCAGCTGACAGCACTCGGCACCTCCGATGATCTTTCGCCAAAAGCGTCCGCGCGTTGATCACTCCCGCGCCCGGCTTTCGACCCGACGAGAAGGCATGACCGCGCCGGAGGGACCCGCCGGGGAGGACGAGTGGGTGCACGTCCCCGCGTGAGTCTCCATTCCCCGCGCGCGTGACAACCTCCGACCGCCTCGACCCAGATCTGAAGTGTTGTTATGACCCCGATCTGACAACCATCACCGACCCTTGACTTGTACAGGAACCCCGATGAGCAGCCCCAGGATCGACGGGATCGTCCGCCGCTCCCCGTGCTGGAGGAAACGACCCCGATGGACCTGATCAAGCGCTTCTTCACCGTCCAGGAGCGACGCGCGGCGTCCTACAACCGCTTCCACGAGGGGTTCGACCGCCACCTCTCCGGATCCATGGGAGCGGGCGACTACGGCAGGCTCTGCGGCGAGATCACGAGCGAGATGGGCGCGCTGTCGCTCGAGGCGCTCGCTGTCGAGGAGGCGCTCAACGCCGCATCGCTGGAGTCCCTGGCGGCGTGCATCAGGGTGGTGCAGCTCGGGGAGAAGGCCAAGCTGCGCATGACGTGCACGCTGCAGGTGCTGAAAAAGACGCACTCCGAGCGTAAATGGACTTGGCAGCGGACGCCGGAGGAGGTCGAGGAGGCGGAGGCGGCGGCGGTGGCGATGGCGGCGTCGGCGCACGCGAACGAAGCCGCCATCAAGGAGGAAAACACAAGGAGACGCACAGCGAGTGGGCTCAACCCGGGATGGGCGAACGGCAACTTCGTCGCCGAGTGTAATGACCCGCTTCATCGCACGGCTGACGGGTTCAGGTGCGGATGCGGCGGTTCAGGTGCGAATGACACGAACGCTGTACCCGAGCCCACGGAGGAGGAGTACAACGGGGCGTGTGCCGAGGCGACGCGGGCGTTGGAGGATGCCGTGGTTGGCATCAACGAGGCGTTGCAGGAGATTCGGGAGATACAAGCCGACATGTGAGAAACGGAAGTGTGATGAGAAAGAATCGCTTTGGAGGATCAATAATTACAAGTTCCTCTAAGAGTCCCCACGCGCTGGAAGCAATGCATACGTTCTAGTGAACTAAAGGCTCGGTCGATTGCCCCGGCGGTCCCGTCGCCCGCGCGCCGGCGGACGGGGGCGCCCCGCGGCTCAAGAATCGAACAATTTACTTCATCTCAGCCTTGGCACCGCCCTCCTCCAGGGTCTTCATCGCCTCCTCGCACTCACCCTTGGTCTTGCCCTCGAGGATGGTGAAGGGGAGGTTGGTGACGGCATCCTTCGCCTCCTTGAGGCCGAGGGAGGTGAGACCGCGGACAACCTTGATGATCGCGATGCGCTTGGAGGCGTCGACGTCGGTGATGACGAGGTCGAACTCGGTCTTCTCCGCAGCCTCCTCGGCGCCGCCGCCGCCGGGGCCGGCGGCCATGACCATGCCGCCCGCGGGGGCGGAGGCATCGACGCCGAAGGTCTCCTCGATCTGCTTGACGAGCTCGGAGGCCTCGAGGAGCTGTGGATTCGGGAGAGGAAGGAGGCGATTGTCAGTGGGCGAGCGGGTAATGTGAATTCAGGGTTGAGGGTTTCAGGGTTTCCGGGCTCTGCCATGCGCAGGAACCGGGTGAGGTCCGGGCCGGAATCCGCCGCGGTCGGCGACTGCACGATGGGAACATGACACGACGGGCGTCGCCCGTCATGCATACATGCTCTCGCGTATCTTCCGACCAAACGACAAACTCCGGGAAGGTCGCGGCGGCCGTCACGACGCGCGGTGTCGCGCGACATCGGCCGCCTAAAACCTAAAACCCGGACCGCATCCTTTTTATCCTGTGAAACTCCGCGTTGGTGGGACGGTGACGGGTGCGTGGACTCACAGTGAGGGTCTTCATCTTCTCGATGATGTCATCGGTGGACGCGGACATGGCGACGACACCCTTGCGGACGGCCTTGGGGCGCACGAAGGACGCCTTCATGGCCTTGGAGGGAGCACCGAAGGCAACCTGCGTTATCGGGAAATTCGTGGTCAGCGACGTGGTTTTTGAGACGATGATGGGAGCGGATGTGCGTCGCACGGGGGCGCGGCGGGGCTCGATCGACGCGAATACGCCGCGAAACGATGCGAACATCGTTCAAAAGACAACGACGGATCGTCCCCGAGCGCTCGAACGCGTCGGAACCGGTCGCATCGCGCCTCCCGCGGCTCATCCGCGTCGCCCTCGCTCGCCGCCGAAAGGGAAGAGTCGCAAAAAGCCGGTGCGGTGGCCCAACACTCGGCGATTGGCACGGCGCGCGCGGTCGCGAGGCGCACCTTGTTGGAAGCCTTGACGGGCGCCTTCGCGGAGACGCGAAGGGTCATCATGGAGGTGGTCATGGCGGCCATTTTTCTGTGTGTGTGTTGTGTATCCGACGCAACGAATGGGGCATCGGGCGCTCGGGCTCGCTTTTTAAGCGGGTGACGTAGCTTTTGTGGATGAGGTTGGGGCGGAAATGCGTAAGCTCGAGATCCAAAAGGAATGGTGCGGGCATTTGGTCAGAGCGAATCTGCACCATGCCAAAACATGAGCGTAATCGATGCATGGGTTCAAACATAAAATACATTTGTCTATTTTGGTACCCATCATCACTTACCTACCATAGGCGTCCAACTAATTGCGGGAAACGTGATCCAGCTCTACGAACAAACAGACTGAAAACGGCGGTTCGAGAGCGCAAAATTGGCAATCACGTCGCTCTCTTCCGCCGGTTACTCGCGCGGTTACGCCAATCGGAGCCGCGGGGTTGGAGCGCGGCGCGTCGACGTCGCTTCCTACGCTCGGAGCGCGCGTATCGGTTGGACACCACGATGTCGGCGGGTCACGTGGACGAGCGCCAGCCGCTCATCGGGCGCGTCGACGAGTCCGGCGCGCACCGGGCGCCTCGGCTCGGTGAGGACGGGGAGGACGCGGGACGTGCCAAGATGGGTGGTGGCGCGTGGGGAGTTTGCACTCGCGTGACCGTGTGCGCCGTCGCCGCGATGGGACTCATCGGCGCGGCGTACCGGGGGCTCAATCACCACCATCCCGCGACCGCGGTCCTCCTCGGGCTCGGCGACGTCCCGACGGTGGACGCCGGCCTCCTCGGGCACGCCGATGAGGCGATGCACCGTGCCGACGAGAGACGAGAGACCGCGCGGCTCGCGCGCGTGGACGCCCGCCGCGCCGAGCGCCGCGCCGGCAAGAAGGAAAGCGCGAATCACGACATCCACGAATCATCCAACGCTCATCATGTTGAACCCAAGTGTCGCCTTCTCTTCTACTACCACGTCCCAAAGACGGGCGGCGGCAGCATCGTCCGGTACTTTCACGAGTCAAACGACGTCGACGTCGTTCGATACGAGAGCACCAAGTACATCACACCGGCGATGGGCGAGATTTATACCTGGAACTCCGCCTCCGCCGACGACCACTGGGACCGGTACGTGGTACCCCAAGCGATGAAGCCCGGGAACCACCTCGTGGTGGAGCACTGGGGACGGCCCGGGATGGTGGAGATGGGTAGACGAGTCGCCGATCTGAGACAAAAAGCGGAGAACGCCGGGTGCGAGGTGATGACGAGCACGACGCTGCGTGACCCGATCGATCGTGACGTGAGCGACGACGTCTTCAGGCGGATGCACGGCGGGAAAGACGCGGGTATCGACTACCTCGGCGACGAGCAGACGCGGTTTTTGTTGCTAAACTCTGAGCGAGCGCGGGACGGAGTGGCGCCGCGGGACCTCTACGGCGATCACAGGGCACGCGTCGAGGCTGAGGGCGCGCTGCGAGCCGCGACGCGGATCCTGCGCGATGACTTCGACCTCATCGCCACCATCGACGACCTGGAGGCGCAGAAGGACGCCTTCGTGGACTTTTTCAAGCTCGAGAGCCGCGCGAAGGATGTTAAAAAATCAGCAAAGACTTCCGCCGAGAAGTCGGAGCCGCTGGGACGCGAGCACGCGATCGACTACGCGAAGGAAGGCGTCGACGCGACGCGCATGAAGGAGCTGAGGGCCAAGTTCGAACGGAGCAACGACCTGGACAAGCAGCTCTACCGGATCGCGGCTGAGATGTCCGCGAGCGACGAGAGACTCGACAGACACCGAGCGTGAACTTATTATTATTACGGCGCTACTCTCGCCCCCCCTATTACCAATCTTGTAATGAAGTATTACCGTGTACACCTACGATGACTGGACTACTCTACGTTGTTCGTTCGCGGCCATTGGATCGTCGCGAGCCTCGTCCCCAACGCGACGTACGGTTCCTCGCGCGCCGCTTTCGTCATCACCGCACGGCCGCTGCTCGACGGTAAGACCCAAACCTCCGTCGCTCGCGGACACAACGGCCACCCCGGCGGCAGCGACGTCGGCGGCTGCTTCCCAGCCTCCACCTTGGACGGGACCCTGTCGAATAGCTGCGCGTACTGCCGCTTGCCCGCGAACGCGACGACGGCCGGCCCGTGCCTCGACGCCAGCTGCACAGCTGTGTCCGCGTTGTCCCAGCCAGCGTCTGTGTCCCCGGCGTCGCGGGCGCATCGATCGATGTGCCCCCGCAATCGCGCGTAGAGGTCCACGCGCCACTCCTTCATCGTCGCCCTCGGGTAGGCGTTCGCGTCGTTCCCCGGGACGGTCCCGGCGTCCGTGAACCCGATGCCGAGGTCGCCCGGGAGCCTCGGGCAGTCCTCCGCGGTCCATTCTTTCGGGACGAGTGCGCCCTTCACCAACAATTTCCAAAAGTTATTGGATGGGTTGCTGTAGGACCAGCCGGACCCCCAGCTGTGTTCCGATGGGTTGTGCCCGATGACGAGGAGCTTCAGGGGAACCTCGGGCACGTGCGTGCAATGCACGCGCGATGACTCGCACGCCTCGCACGCCGGGGCGTACCTCTCACGCCACCTCGCGGGCGCGGGAGCGATGAAGGGACGCCGGCGAACGGAGGGCGATGCTTCCGCGTCGTCGTCGTCGGTTGGCTTGGCCCGAGCCCTCGGCTTGAGGGGAGGGGTCAGCGGCGAGCCCTCGCGCTTCCGCGATACGGACGCCGCGGCGACGGCCCTGCCCCCGGTGAACCTGAACTTCTCGAACGTCGACAGCATGACGCCCTCGCTCGCGCCTCGTTGTGTCGAACGTCTGATCGATTTCCGAGCATCGGTTCGCTCAGATCTCGTCGTCTCGGCCACAGTGAAGGGAGCTTTGGAGCGGGAGCACGATGGGGGTCGTCGCCGCGCGGGGCACCGCGAGACGGGCGTCATCTGCGCCTCGCCTACCCATCGCGATCATCTTCGCGATCACCCTCCACGCGTGGACCTACCTGCCCGCGGTGACCGCGTTCGACGGCCAGGTTCAGATCGACACGAGCCCGCGGGACGACTCGGAGTACGTCTCCGTGGACATGGCGGTCCCCGACGCCGTCGCATCCAAGCCGGACACCTACGCGTACACCTTCGCCGCGATGCCCACCGACGGCCACCACCACATCGCGTGGTTCGAGCCCAAAGCCGTCGCGCCCAAGGTGCACCACATGCTACTGTTCGGGTGCGCCGGCGGGGTCTCACCGAACCTCCACACGCGCTCGGGCGGCATGTTCTCCCCGGGCGGAGGCGAACCACGCGGATCCGTGTGCGCGGACAGCCCGGCGGAACCCTTCATCTTCGGCTGGGGTAAAAACGCGCCGCCGCTGAACCTCCCAGACCGCGTCGGCTTCGAGGTGGGCGGCGAACACGGCTTTAAACATCTCGTCCTCGAAGTTCACTACCTCGACCCGCAACCGACGGATGCCAACGAAACATCAGGGCTCGCCGTGCACCTCCGCAAAGGCCGGCCCAACCGCGCGATGTCCGTCGTGGCGTTCGCGCAAGGGTTCACACTCCCGCCAGGACAGGCGCGGGTACCCGTGCGAAACGCTTGTACGTACACGATGGCCCGGCCGCTGTCGGCTTTCGCGTTTCGAGTGCACACGCACGCGCTTGGCGTCGAAGTCTACGCCGAACGGCTCGCCGCCGGCGCGTGGCCCAAGGACGACGAGGACGGCACAGACAGTACGCCTGCTACTGCTGCGACGACGAGTGATGACCCGTTCCCCGCGGTGCGTCTCATGGCCCGGGACCCGCAGCTCCCGCAGCTGTTTGAAAGGATCGACGATCGTAAAATAACGATACACCCCGGTGATGTCATTCGCGTGACGTGTATCTTTGACACACGCAATCGAACGCAGGTCACGCGCGCGGGGTGGAGCCACGGCGACGAGATGTGCAACCTGTACATGATGGTGCACGCGGAGGAACCCGCGTATCTGTCCTGCAACGGCGCGCGGGGGAACGGGCGCACGCGGATGGAGATTCAGCACTCGCCGGATTCGAGCCAAGCGTCGGCTCAACCTCCGGACGATCCCACGACAATGACCGCCCACCTCGTGGACGCGCCTGCTGGTGCCTGGCCAAAGTCGCTTGGTCAGATCGCGGGGATTGTCGCGGAACCGGACGGGCGGCACGCGTGGGCGTTTCACCGCGGCAAACGAATCTGGGACGGCGACAGCTTCGACCCCGCCACGAACGTTGTCAAAGATTTGGAGTCGCCCATCGCCGAGAACACGATCGCGCGGATCGAGCTCGCGACTGGTAAGATCGTCAAATCATTCGGCGCCAACGAGCACTACATGCCGCACGCCATCACGCTCGGTCCGAACGGAGACGTGTGGGTCACCGACTGCGGATTGCACCAGGTGATTCGATACAACGCCACCTCCGGCGCCCGAGTGGCGGAGTTTGGCAAAAAGTTGACTCCGGGTAAGGGAAAAGACGGCTTTTGTAAACCGACGCAGGTGGCTGTCGCGGAGGATAACTCGTTCTGGGTCAGCGACGGGTACTGTAACGAACGAGTCGCGCGGTTCGACTCGAGCGGTACGTACGTAGGCGAATTCACCGGGCCGAAGGGACACGAGAACGAGAAGGAGAAGGAGAAGGAGTCGACTTCAACCCCGGTTTCGGGGTTCAAGGTACCGCACGCGATTGAACTGGACGCCCGGGATTCCACCCTGTACGTCGCGGACCGCGAACACGCACGCATCACGACGCACCAACTGGACGGTGCACATCTCAGAACGTACGACCTATCACCGCACGGTTTAGTGTACGGTTTATCGGTGTTGAGGAGCGAGGAGCGCGGAGTCTCGGGATTGTACGCTCTTTGTTGGAAGAGAGACGGCGGCGAGGTTAACATGGTGTGGATACCCACCGAGGCTGGCAGGGCATCCTGGAGCAAGACCCACCACTTGACGGGGAAGCAGGTGTCGTGGCGCCTGTCCTCGATGACGACGCCGCACGCCATCACCACGTTCGGGGGCGCGACGGGTGGAACCGACGCGTGGGGCCGCGGCGTAAACGTCCTCGTCTCCGAGACGCGGCCTGCACTCGGCGACGTCAACTTACAGCGGCTGTGGATCGGCGTCGACGAGGTGGACGGGGATAAGAAGGACAAGGAGAAGTTGAAGTTGCAGGTTGTGCCGCCGCGGGGGTGGGTGGAGGGGGGTAGGACGTACGTGGAGGAGGAGGCGCTGCCCGGGAGCGAAAAGGCCGTCGCTCCGACGATGGAGGCGACAAAGGGGAAGATGGAGACGGAGACGGAGACGACCGCGAACGTGGACGATAAAGCCACCGACGATAAAGCCACCGACGATGGCGACGACGGCGACGACGACGACGATGGCGATGATGATGTCGAGGAGGAGGAGGAGGAGACCGTCATCGCGCCGCAGCACGGCGGCGGGGGCGGCGGCCTCCTCCCCGGCGGCGGCGTCGCGAAAGCCGGAGCCGGCGTCTCGAAGCACGAGGCGATCCGCACCAGCGGCGCGAGACCGGTGAAGGTTGGCGACTCGAACGCGGCGCACTCGCCGCTGCCGCTGGCGTTTGGGGTGATGATAGCGGCCGGGGCGACGCTGTTTGTGTTTTGCCTCTTCAAGTTGCCGAGGTCGTTTTTGGAGCTGAGGCAGGCGCTCGCGGGGCGGGTGCAGGGGAAACAGGGTACGATGGGAGGACGGTACCGGCGACTGCACGACGAGGTTTAGGGAAGACGAGGTTTAGCGGATTCATCGACGCCTCTTCGCCGTCTTCACTCTCGCCCTTTTCATAAGAGTCTAAAAAGCAAAAAGTGCAGTGTCCGAGACTTTTCAATGTCACTTCCGCGTGCACACGCCGATCCCCGAGTGGTGACGAGAAGATGTCCGCTCTCGCGCTCGCGTCCGCGCCGGTGCCTCGCGTCGTGTCCGGTAGACACGCCGCGTCCACCGGCCGCCGAGCCACGCGC
>Ga0257106_1000440_pt1 | contig 24815 bp, 19 predicted proteins | sample LP_taG_3_FD_190177 | JGI IMG/M metagenome (GOLD analysis project Ga0257106, IMG submission 190177) | Marine microbial communities from Northeast Subartic Pacific Ocean, Canada - LP_J_2011_P26_10m | ecosystem: Environmental > Aquatic > Marine > Oceanic | place: Canada: Northeast Subartic Pacific...
TTAATAATTGTTTATTAATAGCAAATTCAAAGTTTTTATATTCTACTAAAAAGTTATATTTTTGTATATTATGATCATTATTATTAATTCCAGGTTCATTTAATAATGGATTATTACTTAAAACATTAGATAATACTATTAATATTGAATAAATAGTTTGACAAGATGTCCATCCATCTCCTTTCCAAGTATTTAATAATGATAAACAAATTTTACCACAACTATAATAATTAGGGTTAAAACGCATTTTTCCATCATTTGTTAAAAAAGTGATTTTTGGAGGTGCAAACGGGTAATTATCAGGAAAATTAAATTTAAAAAAATAATATCCATGATTATATGGAGTTTCGTTATTACCAATAATTAAAGCATATCCTTCTAAAATATTTAATTCGGAATGTTTATAATAAATATTTTCATTTTCTAAAATTGTTTTATTATTTAGTAAATATTTAACATCAGATGCAATACGTTTTATAGTAGGTTTAAGTAAGTTCATTTATGTATTTATATATATAAATATATATTTATTTAAGTTTTTAAAATATTATAAAATTGAAATAAAAATATATTTATATATATAAATAAATATAATGAATATAGAAATAAATAGTAACAGTAAGATGGTTTATTATTTAGACGAATTTTTAAAAAAAAATAGGTCAGAAAAAGGTGGCATTATTACAAATACAAGAATTGGATCAAAAGATTTAAATATTTATGGTGGAAGTTATAATATTACGAATTATGATGAGTTTTTAAAAATTTATTATAAACATATTTTTGAAGACCATAATGAAGAATTTTTAACAGAAAAACAATTAATTGAAGATGGTCCTTTATTAATAGATATTGATATGAGATATAAGAGTAATATAAAATCTAGAAGACATGATAAAAATATGATCATGGATTTAATATCATTATATGGAAATAAATTAAGTGAAATTTATAATTTTAAAGATAATGATATTATAAATATTTATGTATTAGAAAAACCTAATGTAAACTGTTTTGAAGATAAAACAAAGGATGGTATTCATTTAATTTTTACAATAAAAATGACAAAAGGAGAACAATGTTTGTTAAGAAAGAAAGTATTAAAAGAACTATCAGATATTTTAAATGATCTAGAATTAACAAATAGTAATGAAGATATATTGGATGAAGGAATAACGAAAGGTTTTGTAAATTGGCAATTATATGGATCAAAAAAACCAGGACATGATTGTTATGAATTAACGAATTATTTTGAGATGATTTATGATGATACGGAGGAAGAATGGAATTTAAATGAATTAAATAAAGAAGATCTAAACATGAAAGATCATTTTAAAATGATGTCTGCAAGATATGATGATCATAAAAGATTTGAATTAAAAAACAATGAATTTTTAATTGAAGCAATAGATAATGAAAATAGTTCATTAAATTATAAAGAAAATAAAATAAATAGTACTAATAATGAAATTGGTGTAAATATAGATCTGGATATGTATGATTTTTCAAAAATAAAAAATTCAATACAATTAGATAATTTAATAAGTATATTTATAGATTCTTTGGGACAAAATGATTATGAATTAAAAGAGATCCATGATTTTACTATGATTTTACCAGATAATTATTATAATGAAGGTAGTTATAATAAATGGATACGTGTTGGTTGGGCATTAAAAAATACAAACGAGAAATTATTTTTAACTTGGATAAAATTAAGTAGTCAAAGTAAAAGTTTTAATTTTGGTGAAGTAAGTGATTATTATAATAAATGGAAATCATTTGAAGTAAAAAATTCAGATGGATTAACAAGTCGTTCAATAATGTTTTGGGCAAAAACTGATAATCAAGAGAAATATCAAATAATACGAGAACAAACAATAAGTTATTATGTAGATCAAACTTTAGATACTATGATACAAAAAGATAAGGTAACAGAATATGATTTAGCAATAGTATTATATCATTTATTTAAAGATACTTATGTTTGTGTAAGTGTAAAAAATAATCAATGGTATGAATATAAGAATGATAAATGGTATGAAATAGATAGCGGTAGTTCATTAAGACTTCGTATATCAAAACGTATGCATCATATTTATGTAAAAAAGGCAGATGAATTAATGCATAATATAACAACATTAGAAAACAATGATAAAAATGCAGAAGCATTAAAAGTTAAATCAGGTAAAATAGGAGATATATGTATAGTATTAAAAACTACAAGTTGGAAAAATAATATAATGAAAGAAGCAAAAGAATTATTTTATGATAGGGATTTTATGAATAAATTAGATTCAAATGTGTATTTATTATCATTTAATAATTATGTAGTAGATTTTAAATCAAAAACTCATAGAAAAGGTAAGCCAGATGATTATATTTCAAAATCTACAAATATTGATTATATTCCATTTGATAAATTATTAATTAAACAAAATAATTCAAAAAATAATAATTATAAAGAAATCATGGATGAAATTAATAAATTTATTGATGAATTATTTCCAGATACTGAATTGAGACGTTATATGTGGGAACATTTGGCATCTATTTTAATTGGTACAAATGAGAACCAAACATTTAATATTTATAATGGCAGTGGTTGCAATGGTAAATCAAAAATGGTAGAATTAATGTCTAAAGCACTTGGTGATTATAAAGCAACAGTTCCTATTACTTTAATTACACAAAAAAGAAATTCAATTGGTTCTACATCTTCTGAAATCGTACAATTACAAGGCATAAGATATGCTGTTATGCAAGAACCAAGTAGAGGTGATAAAATTAATGAAGGTATTATGAAAGAAATTACTGGTGGTGATCCAATTCAGGGTCGTGCATTATTTAAAGACAGTGTAACATTTACACCACAATTTAAACTTGTAGTTTGTACTAATGTATTATTTGATATTACAACAAATGATGATGGTACATGGCGTAGAATTCGTTTATGTGATTTTATGTCAAAATTTAATGATGAACCATATCAAGATGAAGATAAATTTCCAAAGGCAAATTTTCCATATCAATATAAAATTGATCGTAAGATTGATGAAAAGTTTATTACTTGGGCTCCAGTATTAATGTCGATGTTGGTAAATACTGCATTTGAAACTCAAGGTTTTGTAAAAGATGCAAAAATTGTAATAGCATTTAGTGATAAATATCGCCAAGGACAAGATTATTTAACCGAATTTGCTAATGAAAAAATTATTAAGAAAAGAGATGGAAAAATTAAGAAAACAGAGATTCTTGAAGAATTTAAGAATTGGTATATTATGCGTTATGGTCGTAATAATTTGCCAAATGGAAAAGAAATAACAGATTATATGGATAAGATGTATGGAAAGGCAAATAAAGGAAAATGGTTTAATGTAGAAATTAATTATGATGAAGATAATAGCGATGATGAGGGTACAAATATTGATTAAAACTAGGATTTATTGTTTATGATATTTGTTTACAATATCTGGATAGCTAACAACTTCTTCTTTTAAATTATTAAATTCTAAAAAATAAATATACATATTATTAATAAAGAATAAAATATAATTTAATAAATAAGGAAATAATATATAAATTAATATTCCAAATAAATAATATTTATTTTTATATTTTTGATAAGTAAAAAAATCAGAATATATAAAATAAAGTCCAAGTAAAAAATAATATACTATTAAAACATAAAAATATATACTTTTATATATTTCATAATTTTCTGAATTATAATTATTTTTTCTATTATCGATATTTAAATTTTGTTCATAAGTATCAAGTTTGGATTTTATATTTTTTAATTCATTAAGTCTAGTATTTTTAAGTAGATTCATACTTTTATTATATTCACCGGCAATTTCATTCGAGTTTTTTAAACCAATAAATATTTCATTTATTTTATTAAAATTTATAATTTCTCTACTTTCAAATTCTCTCATTGTTTGTTTAATATTATCCTGACAATCATTAATATAAGTTGGGCTTATTTTAAAATTATTATGTCTAACTGTAATAGCATCACGAATATACTTTAAAGATCCTATAGTAGTATTATCATAATCAGGATTAGTTGTTGTATCTAAATAACCTTCGTAATTTTCTACAATATTACTAGAATAAATATCCCATAGGTCTTCATTTTTTTTTCCTTGTTTGTCATTGGCAGATAATGGATTAACAACTTGATTAAATACTTGAAGAACATCTTTACCATTTAATATTTTTTTACCTTCTGAAAAAACAGATTCTGTAGCAACATCTTGAACTGTATCAGATAATTTTGTAATATCATCTTTGTTTATTGTGATTTGTTTGGGCATTATAAACTTATATTATTATAACATAATATAAGTTTATAATTATTTAAATTATTAGTAATTATAATATATTAGTTTTCATTTATTAAATTTTGTCTGTAGTGCTTTTTTTTAATGATTCTATTAAAATATTATGTTTCAAATCTTGTCTTGTTCTAAAATTATCAAAATTTTCATTAATAATGTTTGAATTTCCATTTAAATATGAAAAAGTATGATACTCTTGATTAGGATCATTTTGTTTAATAATATTTTTTTCTTGATTATTAAAATTTTGTATATTTTCAAAATAATTACCAAAATTTTCAGAAGCAATACATTTATCTCTCAATTTATCATAAACCATAGATGCATCACAACATTCTTCACCTATACAAGTAATGCCTAAGGATTTTAATGGTGAATCTTTAGAATAACGAGAACCTCCTTGTTTCAATTTAGCAACTTCATTACGTCCAAAAGGAATTTTAATTTTTTCAAAATCTTTATCATCTCTAATATAAAGAATATAAAGTCTATAACTTATGTATATAAATCCTAAAGTTATAATAGTAATAACTAAAATTAATGTAAATGATTTATTTATAATTTCTAGACGATTTAATATTAAAATTGGTATCATTAAAACGATTAAAAATATTATAATTTTTAGTAAATAAATATATTCTTTGAATGACTTTGTATAATAACCAGTAATTTTAGTTTTTCTTAATTTATTATTTTTTTCTTGATTTAATTTTTCATAAACAGTTTCTATATTGCTTCCTTCTTTATTATTAATCATATAGTCCATTAAAATATTATTCATAATACTATCTCTTTGAGCTAAATATTCACTATCTTTAAATATTTTAATATAATCTATATTTTGAGCTAAACTTTGTTGTTGTTGAGTGATTGAATCTGCCTCTTGATATAGTAAATCTTCAGCAAGCCTCATATTTTCTGTAGCCATACCAATATTACCTTCTTTAATTGAATAAAAAGAATTTTTTAATTTATTAAAAATATTGTTAAAACTATTTGAAATATTGCTAAAACCTTCGGTATCTGGTTCTGGAACTTTGTCATAATTATTATAATTATTATTATTATTATTAGTTAACAACTTTTTTAATTCTTTAGCTTGATTATATAATTTATATTGTTTAGTATCAACTCCGTTATTTGAATAATTATTAATAATATAATCTAAAAATAAGATTGTTAAAGCAGTATCCTTAAAATACTGTATATTATTTTTAGTATAATGATCAACCATATAGACAAACATATCATTAATAGTATCAACTTTGGTATTTGAATCTAAATTATTTAAATAAATTTCTTTTTCAAGTTTAAAATTATATAAATGTAATTCTATTCCTTTTTTTTTAACATCACCTAATTGTTGTAATCTATTTTCTAATTTAGTTTCTTGTAAATTAATTTGTGCAGCATTAAACCCGGTATAAGCTAAACTATTTATAATATTTTCGACTTGATTTAAATCTTTTTTTGTATTATTTAATTGTATGGCTGCATCTCTAGCAGATCCATCTGCAGATATAGAAGAATTGCCGGCATTTAATTGATGTGTTTCTGCATTAGAAGCAAATTTTTTAGCTTTATCAGCAGATATATTTGCATCATCAGATTTTTTATTTATATCTTTTAAAATTCTAGTGCCACGTATATTGTGTTGATTTATTTTATTTGCACTTCTATATGCTGTTTCTTCAGCATAATTTGCACCACTAGCAGCATTCTCGGCCACCTCCCTCGACTGTTTCACATGTTTGATCGCTGTTTGTATTCCCTTTGAATTATCTTTAGTATCATTAACAATACTATCAGATTTGATTAAATTATCTCTAATTTTATTTAAATCTCTGCTACCATTAGTGTTATTATTATTATTATTATTAACTTTTGTTTTATCATTTTGTTTTTCAGGACCAGATTGTTTATTGCCCATATTTTTAAACAAGTATTAATATAAAACAATATTATTATTATAATTAAAAATCATAATAATAATATTTATTAAATATTGTTAAAAATTATTTATGTTTCTTAATAATACTAAAAAAATTAATAATAAAACACCACAAGTTAATGACCATAAAACTAATTGTGAATTATTAGAATCATATTTTTTTTTGGTATCTTCTAGTCTAGCTTGAATTGTTTCTTTATTATTAATATAATTTTGTAAATTATTATAACTGATATCATAATTAACGTTTCCAATAGGATTAATATAAATAATATTTTTATTAGTCATTATATATATATTTATATTTATTGTTTTAAAATAAAGTGTATAAAAGTTAATAATAATATAATTCCAACAAAATAAATTATTAAAGTAAAATTTGGTATAAGATTTGGTATAAATTTATGTAATAATAATATTATAAAACTTATTATCATAATAAATCCTAAAATAGTATATATTAAATTTCTTCTATTATATTCTAATTGATTAAATTCTTGTGCGGAATCAATATTATTAATAGAATTATTTAAATCTTTAAATATGTTAAATGCATAATTCATACTAATATCTTTATCATTAAAATTGATAGTATTTCTAACAGGTGTATTTGGGTTAAGTTCTGTTGTACTATTAAATGTGTTTAAACCTATATCTAATGTAGAAAATAAGTTATGCATTGAAATATCAAGATAATCTGATAAATTAGTTTTGATATTATCGATTTCCGTATATTTATTTATGATTGATGGATCATCTGGTGAGTGAGTTTTTAAATTTTGAATTTCTGTTATTTTATTTTTAATTATATTTGCATTATCTAAAATAATATCGTTATAATGAAATGAGTTGCTACCATCAGTATAATAATATGTGTCTTTAACAAAACCAATACCTTTATAATGATTAAGTTCAATACTACTTTTTTTTGTATCACTTAATTCATTTTGTTTTTTACTAGCACAATGAACATTAATTCTATCATTTGTTTTATCATATAAAAAACATGAATTATCTTTTACTGTATACATTATACATCTAGATATATCATTATTACAATAGTAATTACAGCCGGATATTTCAGTTGAATTAATATTATCTATTTTATTATAATGATTAATATTATAATATTCTGGTATCTCTCCATTTTTACATATATTAATATAATTAGAAAATGTTTCTTTAAAATTTTTATTTAAATTGAAAATAGATATGCTATTTTGTGATTCGTTAAAATATAATATATAAATAGGAATTGCTAATAAGAAAAATATTATAAGGATTTTTATAGTATTATTTTTTTTCATTTTATATTACTTATAGTATAATATAAAATAATATTAAATAATTTAATATTAAAAGTTATGATGTTCTCTCAAAAAAAATTATAAAATTTATGATTTTTTTATAAATATTTTATAAAATATAAATACTAAAGTTAATAAAATAATATAAATTAAATTATGATTTTTTTTATCTAATATACTATAAATTAATAAAATTGTAACTAAAAGTATATATATAAAATTAATAATATAATCTAAAATATTGATAAAATTAGTATTTTTTTTAGTATTATCATTAGAAGCGGTATTTTCATTAATATTATCAATATTATTATCCATAAATTTTTTAGTATTCTTGGTATTCTCTCCTAAATTATTGCATTGATTACCGAGACATCCTAAATAATCTTTTGCATCAACAATAGAATAATCATTAACATCTATTTTATGAGATTCAATTATTTTTTCCATTTGTTTCATAGATTCTCTCATATTTAAATTTTGTTTTGTATCAAAATTATATTCATCACTTTGAAAATAAGAAGTTTTATTATTATTTTCCATACCTTCTAATAGTTGTCCTATTTGATCTGATACTTGTTTAACTAATTGTATATTCATAATATTATTAATATATATATATTTTATTTCTTTTTAGTATAAATAAAAATTAAAAATATAATTAACAAAATTAATATAATAATTTGATTTAAAGTATGATTTTTCATATAGATTGTATCATTAAATTTACCATTATTAGCTCCGTCTAAATTTAACATTTTTTTTAAATTAATTTCCGATTTTTTTACTAAATCATCAACTTTTCTTAAATATTTTACATTATTCTTTGAAGTAATAGTAATATTACTTATATCTTCTGATAATATAATTATTTCATCTATATAATTATTATAAAATTTTTGAATGTGTATAATATCAGCATCCATACTATTAATATTTGGTGAAATATTATCGCATATACTAGTAATAAGATTTGATTTTAGATTATTTATATGATTTTTTAAATTATCTAGTGTGTATGTTGTTTCTATTGTATTAATTCTAGTATTAATTTCTTGAGTTAAAGTTTTATTATTTTGAAGATCATAATCAACATCTAAAAAATCATTATAAAATATACCAAAAAAATTTTTTTTTGGTAATAATATATCTTTATTGGTTATGAAGCAACCATGAACAGATTTATCTATATGTATAAAATTTTCATCACTAATAGTTACTGGGTTCTCTTTTGTAATACTAGAGTTATTTAAAATTGAACTAGCATCACTCGAACCATCGAATGTTGTTTCATTTACATCAAATATGTCCATTAAAACTTTTTTAAAAGGTAATATTAACTTATCTAAAGTATTAATATTACAAGTTTGTGAATCTTTTGGAATATAGCAATTATAATTAAATTGATTATTATGATAAGATATGTCGCTAACTAAAAAAAAATCACTTTGTGATTTTATGGACTTATCTTTACAATCTTTATATGCATCTTTTGAACCTCCAGCAGTTGTTTCAAAAGTATAATTACTTATATCAAAAAACCAAGGATTATTAATATAATCAGAATAATTCATACTATTATCAACGAGTGAATCGTTTAATATAGTTGTACTAGTTTGACAAAAATTTGTAGTATTAAAATTGATATCAGCCATTATAATATTATTAATTATAATATAATAATATTATATCAAAATAGTATAATTTGATTAATTTATTTAATAATTAATTTATTTAATAATTAATTTATAGCTTACAAATTCTATAATAATCACTTTTAATAGCTGTTCTACTTTTACGTTCAATTTTAATGATATCATTAGGTCTTATACCTAATACTAAACTAATTGGACTAAAATATGATATATCAGGAATATTATTATCTACTACATTGTATTTTTTTTTAAATTCAATTTCTTCTTCTTTTAATAAAATACTATGTTTTGGAACTAATACATGCTTTAAAATATTAAATTGAAGTCTTTTAATATTAATAACAGATGTATATATATTGTCTTGAACCCATATATCTTTAATAGTTTGTATTAATGTATCATTAGGTTCATCTTTAGTAATTATCATTAAATCATCTTTTTTTGTTAAAATATTTTCTAAATAAAATAGATCTTCAATAATTGAATAAATATTTTGTTGTTTAATAACTTTATTAATATAATATTTAACATAAATTTTTTTATTTTTAGAATCTTCTAAAAGCATATCTAATTGATCTTGTTCTACTAAAATACCAATTTCATTAATACTAAAATTATTATAATTTGTAATATCAAATCCTCTAGATTCTAAAATTTCTAACAAATTTTTTCTTGAATTATAAATTTGTATAATATGACTATTACTATTATTCATATCTATTATAATATAAATATATATACTTATATTATTTTCAATTTTAATAAAAATAATATAATTTTAAAAAATAATTAATTTAAAGTAAAATTAATACTTTTTTTGTCACCTCCTTTTTGTTCTATTGGTGTTTTAAATTTAAATGATGAATCTTTATCATTATTTTCTATATCTTTTTCTGTAGTTTCATCATTATTATCAATATCTAATAACGATTTTTTTAATACATTAGATTCATCTTTTGATTCATTATTTATTTGTTCTTGGGGTGGTTCTTGGTGTGGTTCTTGAGGTTGTTCTTTATCGCTAGATAATTTTTCAACAAAACTATTAAAAGCACTAGTTAATTTTTCAGTAAGAGGTTCATCTTCAATTTTAATAGGTGGTTTAGATTCATCTTCTTCATCACTACTGTCTTCCAAATCTTTATATTTTTCATATTCTTCTTCTGCTTTTTTAATAGATTCTTTAGTAACATCACTAAGACCTTCTTCATCGTCTTCTTCGTCTACTTGATTTTTTGATTTAATTTGTGTTGAATCAACTTTTTCTTGTGGTGTTAATTCTTTCATAACAGATTCATATTCATCATTATATAATTCTTTCATTTGTTGACTATTTAATATATTTGATTTAATTGTTTGAATAGTGTTTCTACCACTCATTGATGTTAAATTATCTATATTATCTTCGGTAATAATTCTCATATGTATATTTAATGTTTGTAATTCTTGCATCAATAGTTTAAAACAATAAGGAATTCTAATAATACTAAATGATCTACCATATTTAGTAATAACTTCAATATTTAAATTACCATCTAATGTATTATTAAATTTTAATGGTCCATCAGCAAAAGGACTGATAAAAATATTTTTTGATTCATTATATATTGCAATAGAACCACTATTATTACATATTGCAACATAATAATTATCTCCACGAGTAAGCATAGATTCTTGTAAAAATTTACTAGCACCATGTCCTAAAATACCATCGCGTTCCATCTCTCCAATACGCAATCCACCATCATTTGCACGACCTTGAACAGTTTGACGGGTTAAAGCAGTTCTTGGTCCTTGAGCACGGTAATTAATTTTATCTTTAACCATATGTTTTAGACGCATATAATAACAAGGTCCCATAAAAAGTTCCATTTGTAATTGTTCACCTGTTTCTCCGCTATATAATAACTCATTACCAGTAGAATTATATCCAACTTCTTTTAATAATCTTCCAAAAGTTTCATGTTTTGGTCCTTTATTAACGAAAGCAGTACAATCTCCGTATCCACCATACATTGCACAAGTTTTTCCCATTAATGTTTCTACTAATTGACCAATAGTCATACGACTAGGTAATGCATGAGGATTAATAATTAAATCAGGTCTTAATCCATCTTCAGTAAAAGGCATATTTTTTTCTGGTATAATCAAACCAACAGTACCTTTTTGACCACATCTACTACAAAATTTATCACCAATAGCAGGTATTCTTTCTTCGCGTATTCTAACTTTTGCAATTCTAAAACCTTCTTCACCGTCTGTTACGAATGATTTATCTACAAACCCCAATTGTCCTTTTTTTGGAGTAATTGAAGTATCTAAATAATTAGAAAGATTATTAGTATTAGTTGTTACTTTACCAATAACAACTGTTTTATCATCCATTATAGTATTTTCAATAATTAATCCATTATTATCTAAATTAGAATAATCATAACCAGGTTTTTTTCCAACAACATTTTCATTTTCAATATTTGCAAATTTACTATCAATAACTGAAGCAGCAACTTTTGAACTTTCTTCGCGTGTTTCATACATATTGAAATATGTAGTATTAAACATTCCACGTTTAATTGATCCTTCATTAAATAGAATAGAATCTTCTACATTATAACTTCCATAACATCCAATAGCAACTATAGCATTAATACCATATGGATGTTCTTCGTTATGTATATATTTTAAGTATCTACTTTTAACTAATGGTATTTGACCATTATTTAATACTACTCCCATTTTATCAATTCTATTTTGATAATTAGAATGATATAAACTTACCCCTTGTTTACTTTGACCACATGAAAATAGATCACGAGGAAGTTGATTATTTTCAGGAAATACAATTTGATTACCCATAATTCCCAATATTAACGATGGATGAAGTTCAAGATGACTGGTATATTTTGTAATATCTTCTGTAAAATTTGCAATTAAGCTAGATTCAGTTTCTGAAGTGTCTAAATAATCTATGATACCAGAATAACTATTTAAAGTATTTAAAATATTTTCAGTAGATTTATCAGAAATATTATATAAATCACTAATATTTTTGAATATAATATTAGATTTAATGAATTTTTGTAAATTTTCTTCTAATAATTTATTGGATTCTTTAAATTTATTAAATCCAATTAATAATTGATTGAAATTAAAATCTTTAGTTAATAATTTTTCATAAATATAATCATTTTTATAACTAGGGTTTGTATTATTAACATAAAATACAGGTCTAGTTAATCTACCTGAATCAGTATATATATAAATAATATTTTCTTTAATATTCCAATTAATACTTGTATATATTGGAATTAATCCAATTCGTCTATATTTTTTTAATATATCAATAACATCTACTGGGTTAGTAATAATACCAATCCAATTTCCATTAACAAATATTTTAGTAGCTCTGGATACATATAATGTTGTACATTCATTTAATAATTCTATGAAAATAGTTGAATGTAAGAAATCGATAAGCGGTTTAGATGAATATCCACTTGTGATATGTGCACCTAATGACATATGTTTATGTAAACCGACGTTACCACCATCTGGTGTATCAACTGCGTCAATAATACCCCATTGTGAAGAATGTAATAAACGTGGTCCAATAACTTTTGCACTAGAATCAAGTGGTAAGTTTATTTTACGTAAATGTGATAAAAATGAATTATATGATAAACGATTAAGATCTTGAATAACTTCTGGTCTATGAGTATGTTCTTCGGAACCCCAAGATCCTTTAAATGCTTTTTTAAAACCATTTTCTAATATACGTTCTTTAAAATATTCATTAATATTATTATCAATTAATGATTGAAAGTTGTCTTGATAAATTCCTTGCTTATAGTAATATTCTTTATCTATTTTTTGAAAGACATGTTTTTGTTGTAAAGTATAATATTCTTTAAATAGATCATATATTAAAGAACCAGCTAATTCAACTCTTTTAAATTTAAAACTATCTCTATCTGTAGGAGCTTCTTCATTATTATATACTTTTAATAATTTATTTACCATATAACCTAAAAAATAAGCTTTATTTTGGAAATTATTTTCACCAATATGTGGTAATAAATAATCCATTAATATTTCCAATACAGTTGCTACAGTTTTTCCTTTAGTTAAAGTAGCAATATATTTAATAGCAATTTCTTGATTATAAATATTAGCAGCATCATGTACACTTGGTATAAATAAATCAATTTTACTTTCATTTTTTTCAAGATTTAATAAACAATAACTAATAATTTCTTTATCACTAATAATACCAAGTGCTCTCATTAAAATAAATAATGGAATAGGTTTTCTAACATTAGGAACATTAACTACTATTTGATTATTACTATAAGTTGGAGAAGGTCTTACAATTTTTATAGATAAAGTTCTAACAGGTTTGGATGCATCTTCAGATACAGAGCGTATTTCTGCACTATGACTATAAATATCATTATAATTATCACGTATATATAACATATTATCAGCAAATTTTTCTTGACAAATTAATACTTTTTCTTTACCATCAACAATAAAATAACCACCATAATCATTTTTACATTCTCCCATATTAAATTTAACTTTTGAATTCAAAGTATTTAAAATACATAAATCAGAATTTAACATAATTGGAAATTTTCCAAAATAAATTTTTTCAAAATTACTTACTTCATTTTCTAATATAAAATTTTTATTAGAATCTTTTATATTATAAACGACATCAATATCAACATGGAGAGTGGTGCCATAAGTCATATTTCTTAAACGTGCTTCATTAGGAAACATATAATGTGTTCTATTTTCATCAAAAATTATTGGTTTACCAAAATATAATTTATCACCATCTTTACCTCCTATATATATATCTGCTTGTAATTTATATTCTTTACTATCTGGATCTTGATCTTTAAAAATTCTAATAGGATTTTTTTCTTTAAAAATATTAAAAATTTTGTTATTAAAAAAATCATTATATGAATCTAAATGATGTTTTACTAAAATATTTGGATTATCTTGAAAAAATTTATCAATAATATTCCATATTAATTTATCATTTTCGTTGGAATCCATTATTTAATTTATTATATTATATTTATAGTATAAATTTAATATAATATATAGCTTAAAAATATAAGTTTAAAATATAAGTTTAAATATTATTAATTTTATATAAATTAATAAACATCAATCGCAATATTACCTGAATAAGTAATAATTACTAATCCTAATATAATAAATAATAATATAATAGGTAATAAAACTAAAAACCACGATATTTCTTTATAACCTGCTTTACATAAACAATTTAATATAAATGTCCAAAACAATATATATATTGCTTTAAATACAAACATAATAAAAGTATTAGGTAAATAACATTCATATTGTCCTAGACAATATTTTGTAGTGTTACCAAAATTTTGAATAGCAATAATAATAAATGCTAAAACAGATATTAATAAATAAATAAATGCAGGAGTGCATAAATTTTTAAAATCATTTACATATTTAGAAGCATATTTTGCCATATTTATTATATATATTTAATAAATATAATAAATATAATAAATATAATAAATTTAATAAATATTATTTATACTTTTGGATAATCTGCTACACTTGTAAATGAATTATTTGTATGTCCTCCTAATGTATTATTTAAATGAGAGAAACTATTATAAACAGAACCACCAATATTACCTGTAATGTCTAACATAGCATTACCTCCTTTCATCTTTTTACAACCATATTGCATTCTTTTTTTTTTATATTTTCCTGTTTTTAATTTTCTTGTTTTTAATTTTTTCATTTTAAATCTAATATTATTTTGACTTTTTTTTCTTCGTGTAGAATATTTTTTAGCCATTAATATATACTAATAATAATATAAAAAATAAAAATTTTTATGTTTTATGTTTTATGTTTTATGTTTTATGTTTTATGTTTTATGTTTTATGTTTTATGTTTTTAAATTTATTCAATATCAACATGAGTTAATATATGACGTCTACAACAATATTTTGTTAATTTTAATGAATCCATAACTTCACCTTCGGGTGTTTTATCAATAAAATCTTTTGTCAAATATAATACTTTTTCAGTATCCATAGCTTTATCAATTTTACGTTTTTGAACTTCTTTTAAATAAAAACGATATTTATTTCCTAAAACTTTACCACAAGTAAAACATTTTACAGGAATAATCATTTTTTATATTTAATATATAATTTATATTAAATATAAAATTAATATATATTAATTATCAATTTTATAATAATTTTTATATTAAATACTTTTTAATTTTCTTCATCAATTTCTTCATCATTTTCTGTTTCCATTAAACCAACATTACCTTCTAATAATGAAAATTTTTGTGTTTTTTTATTATCTAAACCTTGATTACTTAATTCATTATCACAATTATCATCAGAACACATACCTTCATGTATAGCTACTCTATTTAATTTTAATAAACCTCCATTATCGTTCATATTTATATTGAAATAACTAATTATCATCATACTGATTATTATTAAAAATAATACAAATCCTAAAATTGGTAAAAAATCTTTTAAAGTATTAACTACCATATTTTTTATATATAAAATAAGTAAATAAAAAATATTATATATTTTATTTACTTAAATTATATATTTCTAAATTAATTAAATTTCCAATAATTGATATCCACTACTAGTTTTTGCAATTCTATATTCACTATTGGATTCGTGAATTTTTAAATGACAATCTTCACAAATATTTATTAAATTAGCTTTATGATTTTTTCTAAATTCATTATTAATTATTCCTTTAATATTTGCATTTTTTTGAAATTGCAAATGATGAACCTCACTACTATCATTCAATTTACATATTTCACATAAATCACGGATTTTTTTACTATTATAACGTGATTTTTTTGTTTCCAATAATTTTGATTGATTTTTGACATATTTATTTCTAATTGCATATGCATTTTCTATAAAATCACTCGGTAAATCTAATGATTTACACACTTCTAATCCATACATTGATTCTCCATGTCCTGGTTTTAATTTTCTATCATAAATTAAAGTATTTTTTGCACGATCAAATATTACCGACATATGATATGTCTTAAGTTTGTCTAGTTCTTTTATTTCATCATATTCTAAAATTTCATGAAAATGTGTTGCAAATAAAAATGTACTTTCTAAACTATGTAATTTTTGTAAACTTGCAGTAAAAATACTTAAAGCAGAACTTGATTCTGTTCCACTACATAATTCATCTCCTAAAATAATACTATTAGATGTTGCATTTTTTAAAATAGTCCGTAATTCACTCATTTCTACGGCAAAAGTTGAGAGACCCTTAAAAATATTATCATTACCTAAAATACGTGTAAATAAATAATTATATGGATAATAAACAAATTCACTAGACGGAACATACATACCCGCTTGAGCCATAATTAGCGCAATACCAATTGATTTAATAAATGATGTTTTACCTACGGCATTTGTTCCGTAAAGCAACATTCCATTATAACTTTCACCAATAGAGAGGTCATTTGTTACATATAATTCTTTATTATTAATATGTTCAATTAAACAATGACGCATTTTTTCAAAACGCACATATGATTTTGGAGTTTCTAATTGTCCATAATCATTATCAAAAATAGTTGGTTTAGTATAATTATATTTAGATGCATTATATGCTTTGACATGAGAGACATCAATTAATGAAATAAAACGAGAGATAATTGAGAGATAATTGTTCTGTAAATCAAAGTTACTAAAATCTTCAATTATTTTATTGTAATTTAAAGTAATTGCATTAATTAGTAGTTCACGTGAATTATGAATATTATGTGCAATATTATTAAAAAAATTAGATTCAATACTCATGTTTGCTTGATTAGAACCATGTGGTTTAAACCCAATACTTGTTAAATCAATAGTTAATTGCTCTTCTGTTCCGCTATAACTGGAGTTATAATTAATAATATAATCTTTTCCATTTTCTTTAATAATTTTATCTAAAATTTCTTTTAAAATTACCGAACGTCGTTTTGTAATTAATAGCATTGGATCACTTTTGCTTGTTTCGTGAATTTTAACATAATTACTATATTCCTCGTTTTCTTCCTCGTTCTCTGCATTGCTTTCTTCATTATTTTGAGAGATAACTGGTTTTTTTATATTTTTTGACAGACTTTTTGGTTTCTGTTTTTTATTTTTTGGTTTCTCAAAATCAGACACAAGACCTGATAAAAATTGAGAGATTGCAATAAATTGTTGCTTGGAATCAATACTATTTTTAAATGATTTATTCAAATCTTTATTCACTTTTTTATTAATAAAGTTTAATTTACTTAATTCATAATTATGTATTTTTTCCATTACAATATTTGAAGCCTGTTCTAAATTGAACTTTTCTTCAATAAATTCATTTAATGCATTACAAATTTTAGAAATATCAAAATCAAGATAGCTTTTTATAAATGTTAGAAATGGTTTATTTTCTTTTTTTGTAGAAATTTTTATAAATAAATTTTTAATATTTGAGAGATTAGTATATAATAAAAAAATATCTTTTGGATTAATACATTTAATAATTAATTTACGCGCTATTTTCTCAATATCTCTCACATTTTGCAATTCACTTCTAATAGTTTCATAAAATTTTGTTTTTAATAAATCTTCAATATTAGCATAACTTTTATTTAAAATTTCTACATCACAAATAGGATGTAATAATTCATAATTAAATTTTCTTTTTCCACCATTCGTAACACAATTATTTAATAAATTAGCAACACACGAAAGCTTATTATTATTACGACTATCACTAATCATATTCAATTGTTTTAGCGAATGATTTGCTAAAATCAGCTTATTACTATGATTTTCAAATACAGGATAATCAATATCCTTGATTAAAGAAGGATTATGTTTATACATAAAATCTAATAAAAAACATAAACTTTGGTTTGCAAAATTATAATCTCTAAATTCACTTTTTTCTAAATAAGAACCAACACCATATGTTCTATCAATAATTGATTCTTGTATTGTTTGTTTTTCAATTGAATATGCATTTTTTACAAATTCTGTATTTAGCAACCCATCATCTTTTTTTAGATATACTTTATGTATTTTACTTGCATAAATATTCGTATAATTAATTAATACGTCAATAAATTTACCATCATAATCGCTGACATTATTTGTAATAATTATTGCTTCAGATGGATTATAAATAGAAAAGTATTTATCTAGTTCATCATAAATTGTTGGACTATCAATATATTGAACATTATATTCATAATTAATTATTTTTCCTGTTAAAATATCAACAATACTTAAACCAATATAAAGAATTTCACTATTTTTATTTACTAAAGATTTTGTTTTATGAACCCATAAACATATTGTATTATTACTTAAACCCGCATCATAATTATTTTCATCAAAATCATCATAAGAATCATTAGAATTAAAATATGTTCCAGGAGAATAAATATGCATCAGGCTTCGTGTAGTATTTTTTCCCTGAATGTCTTGAACATATACAGGAACTGTGTAACCATGGTTTAATAATTTTTTAACATACTTATCTAAATGTGCAATACCAAATCCAGACATAAAAACATCATATTGTCCGACACAAGTATTTTTTGAAGCAATAACCATATCATTAATTCTGGCAAATTCTTTTAATAATGCACCTTTATAACTTCCATCTGGATATAAAATACCATAAACTTCAAAGAAACTTCCGACTTGAATTAAAACAATGGTTTTTGGTCCATGTGATGCCATAAATTTTTTTGTATTTTCAAAATACTCATCTAATAAGGTCATAATATAATTTTATGTATTACAATATATATATAAAATTATATTTTTAAATTATTTTTTAAAAGTTTTTTTATCTCTTTCGTCTTGTTCTTTTTTTTAAAGATTTTTTTCCTCCTACAAAACCCTTTTTTATGTTAGTTATTTTCTCACGTTTACTTTCAGAAATTCCTTTTAATTCTTCTTTTTTTAGTGCTGTAGTTGCATGTAATTGAGTTAGTGTTGCTCTTTTTTCTCTTGAACCAGTTGTATTACCACGAACTGCTTGTCTAACATTAGTTGCCTGTTGATGAATATTTGTTCGAGACTGTCTGCTTTCATCTATAACATTGGCTATTTTTCTGCGCTGTTCTTCCCTTTCTCTTATTTTTTCTTGCCTTACTGTTGTTCTCTCTCTCTTGCTTAAACTTGATCGTTCTGGAACTTCTTGAGATGTTTGTGTAGGTTGAACTACTTCACAGACATCATTTTTTGAGCAACTAAAATTAATTCCTTCTCCTTTTTTTTTAATGTTTCTTTTAGTTCTTTTTTGTTTATTATTCTTCATATATATTAAAATATAAAATATTTATCTTTTTGGTCTTCCACCTCCACTTCCACGAACTCTAACATAAATAGGACTATTTTTTAAATTATTATCTGGACCTTTATTAAATTGTAATTTAGTTTCACCATTTTTTAATTTACTACTACCAGAACCAATAGCAGTTAATCGAAGTCTTTGTATTCTTAAATCGCCGCTTTGATTATTTAAAGGTTTTGCATAGCTAATACTTGTTTTTTTCCCTTTTATTGAACTATAATCTCTATTTTCTAACGAAGATAAATGCGAATTATAAGTTTTATTAAAAAAAGCACGTCTTCCAAGACTAAACATTGAACTTCTGTCAGTAGAACCACCCGTAACTAGTGGCATAGTTTTTGTAAAATTTGTATTCATTATTAATAATATATATTATTTTATATTATTAATAAAAATTATTTATTAAAATCCTAATCTCATTTTCATTTTTGCAGGACGTCTGTTAATATGTCCTTGTGAAAATGGTTTTGGTTGATCTACCGTTTGTAATAATAAATTTTGTAAATCATTTGATAATAATGGATTTATTTCTAAATTTATTGTTTCTTTTTTAGATTCTTCAACTAGAACAGGAGAAGGTTCTTCAAGTAGAACAGGAGAAGGTTTTTCAATTTCAACATAAGAAGGTTTTACAGGCTCAACAGGAGAAGGTTCTACATGCTCAACAGAAGAAGGTTCTACGGGCTCAACAGAAGAAGGTTGTAGTAGTTGAACAGGAGAAGGTTCTACGGGTTCAACAGGAGAAGATTCTTCAACTTCTAAATTTTCTTGTTTTTTATTAGATTTTTTCTTTGGTGCCATAATATATTTACTAAATAAAATAGTTTTAAATATTAAAATTATTTTATTTTAATTAAATTAATAATTATCTTCTAACTCTTCTAATAGCAAATTGAGAAGGAAGGTGTTTGGTTCCGTTTCCATATGTTGTATCATTAAAATTTTTATTAATTGCTGCTAATTTTTTATAGCGCGCGTAATCAGAACCATCATAAACATGTCTTGGGTTTCCCGAATACATTGCTTTACCATTTTGACCACTGATACCATCAGCTTTTCCTTGTACTCTGCTTAAATTATTACCTCCAACTTGATTTGGCACTTTTCCATATTTAATATTTGTATTTTCGATTCTATTTGTTACTACATCTCCTGCGTTAAAAGAAGTTCTAAATGGTCCTAAAATATTTTTATTATATAATAATGGAGATTTACCTAAACCAGAATTATAATTATTTCCAAAAGATTTTGATAATTGTTTTCTATAAACAGCTCTTAAACCACCGTTTTCAGTATGTCCGGAGATTGGTGGTGCTTGATATCCTTTAATTTTACTTGCAGACCTATCTCCTACAATAGTATGATCAAAATCTGACATATTTAATATAGTATATTATTATTTTTTTTAAAATAATAATAAAAAAAATAATATAAAATTTTATTGTATTCAAATAGCATTTTTCTTAAATTTATTCACAAATTATTCTTGGAGAAATATTCATTGTTAATAATTCTTGTTGTAATAATTTAAATGCATAAGGAACTTCAACATATTTAAAATCTGTTCTATTTTCACAAATATTACAAATATGAATATGTTCTTTATTATTAAAACATACATTTGAACCACATTTATTACAAATATGTAAGCTAAATGAGTCAGAAGCATCATATAAACGCCCTTTTGTAAATCTAGTAGCACCATGAGAAACCATACAATCTCTTTCCATTTCTCCAAATCTTAAACCACCATCTCTTGCTCTACCTTCAGCAGGTTGTCTAGTAAGATTAACCATAGGACCAATACTTCTGCTATGTTGTTTATCATTAACCATATGTTTTAATCTCTGATAAAATGCAGGACCAATAAATATATTAGCATTTAATTGTTCACCAGTTAATGCATCATACATCAACTCATTACCTTTAGATTCATAACCAATTTTTTGTAATTCTTCAATAATTGTTTCAACTTTAAATTTACAGAAACTTGTACCATCACCAAATAATCCAAGTTGAAGTAAAACTTTACCTAAAAGTGTTTCTTTTAATTGTGCAATAGTCATACGACTAGGTATAGCATGGGGATTAATGATAATATCAGGTTTTAAACCATCAGCTGTAAAAGGTATATCTTTTTCAGGAATAATATTACCAATAGTTCCTTTTTGACCATGACGACTTGAAAATTTATCTCCAATAACCGGTTTACGATAATTGCGTAATTTTACTTTACAAAAATTATAACCATCTCCATTAGTTTCTATATAATTTTTATCAACATATGTTTCTTCACTAGTTTTAAATACATAACTTTCATCACTATATTTAATTGTTTTAGTAAAATCATTTTTATTTTCTTTAATAGGAATTACTTTAGAAATAATAATATCTTTATCTTCAACTAAAGTGTTTTCTGGAATAATACCATTTGAGTTAATTTTATCATAATTAGCAAATTTAACATTTTTTGTTTTTGTAGGATCTGGTCTACAGCGAATTTCTTCAACTCCATGTACTTTTTTATCTTCATCTTTTTCAGTATGATATATTGTTGCTAAAAATAATCCTCTATCAATAGAACCTTGATTAAATAAAATAGAATCTTCTTGATTATAGCCACTATGACTCATAATAGCAACAATAACTTGTTCTCCTGATGGAATAGTATTTAATTTAATAATATTCATTAAACGAGTATCAACTAAAGGCCTCATTGGATAAGTTAATACATATGCCGTTTTATCCATACGATTATCAAAATTAGTGACATAAACACCCATTGCTTGTTTACCCATTGCAGATTGATATGTATTTCTAGGAGATTGATTATTTTCTGGAAATGGAATACATGATGCTAAAATTCCAAATATTGTACTTGGATGAATTTCACAGTGACTATATTTATAAATATATTTATTATTATAATTATTAGTTAAATAACTATGTTCCATAGCAATCATACTTGAATTTTGTTCACTCGAATCAATATATTCAATAATAGAATCATCAATTTGTGCACTGAATAAAAGATCATTATATTCAAGTTGAGCACTTTTTAATTTATTAAATAAATCATTTTTGTTTAGTAAATTATAAACTAATTCATTATTTTTAACTTTTAATACTGGTCTAGTTAATCTTCCTGCATCATTACATACTCTTATTTCTTTTAATTTATTATTAAATACAATAGATGTATAAATATTAATAATTCCTTTATATTTTTTTAATTTTAAATTTTCATATAATCCAGTTGGATTATTACTAATACCAACCCAACAACCATTAATAAAAACTTTCACTTTATTAAACAAATAAATATTGTTTTTTTCACAATAATCAATAGTATCAATTTGTGGAAGTATAAAATCATATAATCCATTACTATTAGAAGGAATTGTAATATGTGCCATATATGCTAAATTCTTTACAACACCAACAGCTCCACCCTCAGGAGTTTCTGCAGGACATAGATATCCCCATGATGTATTATGAAGACGACGAGGTGGAATTAATTTTCCACTTTTATCTATAGGAGTGTTAATTCTTCTTAAATGACTTAATGTTGATACATAAGTTAATCGGTTTAATACTTGTGCAACGCCTACTTTATTACTATTAATTTGTTTAATACCAAAATCACCAGTAGCTAAAGCACGTTTAATACCATTTTCAATTGTAGTAGATTTAACAATCTTATATATATTTGTATTATTAATAATATTTTCATAATCTTCATTAGATTTCCAAGAACCATTATTAATTTCCTTAATAATTTGTTTTTGCATATCTTTTACTAGTTTATTTAAATAATTTCGTAATAAATTATTTAATAATGTTCCAGTTAAATCAATACGTTTATTAATATAAGAATCTCTATCAGTTTCTTGAATACAACCAAATGAAGTTTGTAATAAGATATTAGTCATATAGCCGAGCATATATATTTTTTCATTTGTTGTTTTACAATGAGGAAATATATCATTATTAATTACTTCTAAAGCAAAATCATATTTCTTCTTGTATCCAGTTTCTTTATCGACATTTAATGGAGTATATATTACATTAGAAACAATATATCTAATTGCTTCTTCATATGTTAAATACTCATTTGCTTCAACAATTGATGATTGTAGGTGAAACAAAATTTTTTTGTTTTTTGCATCATCTTTGTCTAGTAAAATTTTTTCACAAATATCTTTATCACTAATAATATTAAATACTCGGAAAATAACAAATAATGGAATGGGATTTTTTAATCGCGGTATTTGTAAATATAATGGATGACCAAAGCCATTATTTTTCGAAGAAATCATAATATTAATTTGTTTTGGAGAAATAAATTTCCAGTCAGGAATACATTTCATTTCTGCTGACCATTTCCATTTTGTATTATTTTTTGAAATATTAAAACAATAAATTTGATTTTCTGCAGCACGTTCTTGTCCTAAACAAGTCTTTTCTGAACCATTAATAATAAAATATCCACCAGGATCCATTTTACATTCTCCGGTTTTACTAGAATCAAAATGATTATATTGATTTAAAATACAAATATTAGACTTTAACATAATAGGCATCTTACCAATATGGATATTTTTTAATAATTTTGTATAAGTTAATACATTTTTGTAATCTTCACCGTTTCTAATAATATATTTAATATTTAAATCAACATTCATTGCACTCGCGTATGTAAAATTTCTTAAACGTGCTTCTTGTGGAAATAAAATTTTTGTTGCACCATTATTTTCATAAATTTGTGGTCTATGAATATTAAAATTTTCAAACTTTATGTAAATTTCTAATCTATAAAGATTATGACTTTTAATGTAGTCATGTTCACTGCATATATGTATTGGATTAAACATTTCAATCGTATTTTCAATCTGTGTCGAAACAAAATAATTATAAGATTCAATTTGATGCTTTACTAATTGTTTTAAATGATGATTTTTAAAATATGACTCAATAATTATCCAAGGAATTGTATCTTCGGTTATTTCTTCTATCGAATTAATTTTTTTATTGACACCATTATTTGTCATAATTAGTTTAGTTTTGTTAAATTATTTTTAAATTATTTTATTTTATCAATTTTACATATAATTGTGTAAAAAAAAAAAAAAAT
>Ga0257106_1000442_pt1 | contig 24759 bp, 19 predicted proteins | sample LP_taG_3_FD_190177 | JGI IMG/M metagenome (GOLD analysis project Ga0257106, IMG submission 190177) | Marine microbial communities from Northeast Subartic Pacific Ocean, Canada - LP_J_2011_P26_10m | ecosystem: Environmental > Aquatic > Marine > Oceanic | place: Canada: Northeast Subartic Pacific...
TCCTCCACCATCTCCGCCGCCATCGCCGCCTCCGAGTCCTCCGCCATCACCACCACCGAGCCCTCCGCCATCGCCTCCTCCTTCTCCACCACCACCGTCGCCGCCGCCTCCGAGCCCGCCTCCTTCACCACCGCCATCGCCCCCCCCGCCGGCGAATTGTTTAGCTGGTTCCGGAGAGGAGTTTTGCCCACTTCACGGGGAAATTGGAGGGAATTATTCTGACTTTACGGGAAGATGTTGCGGCAACGATTGCTGCGACATCGCTTCGGGAAATTTCGCCTGTTGCCAGACTAGTATGGGCATACAATGCGTCCCCAGTGCCGACGTGCCGACTTTGTGCCAACTTGAATACTGTTTTCTCGGCACGAACGGAGGTCCTCTTTGCGAAAACAACCAAGTGGTCGGAGTGTGTTCGGGTAACTGCGGAAATGCTTGCGATCATAGTTGTGAAGCGTGCTGCGACATGGATTTTCCCGTGAATCACGCGTTTCAAACGTGCGAGACGTGTTTCGACGGAGGGGTCGGTGGAGCGAACGAGTGCACAACTTCTAGTTGTAATAACGGATGCCCACGCATTCCAGCCACCCCTTGCTTATCAGCCGGGAGCGGAAACTGTTGCACGTGTCGTGGCGCCGGCGGTGACTACCCGAATTGCTGGCGCTCCAACTTTGAGTTCCCGTTCCCGCCGCCGCCGTTGCCGCCGCCGCCGCCGCTGCCGCCGTTGCCACCGACCCCAACGTAACAACGGTGGTATTAAAGAAAAAAAGAATTTCGACCGTCGATGAATTTAAAGATATACTGGTACGTGTCGTTCAACTTGTCTTAAATTAATAAAGTTGTCTTTAACGTGATTATAATAATACTTTAACGTACCTACCGGTAGGTACCTTCTTCTGCGAGATCTCGCTCGCAGAGCGTAAAATTTCACATTGCACATATATCATCGCATCCCTTTAAAACACACATTAAAACACACGTAAAGCAACTGCTTCTTCATCCTTTGCACTAAATATGTACTCATCAGAGTAAGTATTTTGGACGCACGCAAAAGATCTCGCTCGAGCGTAAAATGTCACATTGCATACATCTCTTTAAAACACACGCGTAAAACATCCTCATAAACACGAAGACGGTCAAAAGCATATAAATAAAAATAAATGGTATCTTCGTCTCGCCACATCCTCGCGCGCATTCCGAGCATATCGTTCCCGACGAGGATGATCGACGGCGTTCGGATTAGTATAAGTAGTCGTCGTAGTAATAGTCAAAGCAAAAGCATCCAAAAGGAGGAAATTCAACATCAAAGCGGCGAGAAAAGGGACGTCAAAGTCGTCGTCTCCGAGGAAGAGTGCGAGATCGTAAACGTAAGCAGTGTGAAGCAAACTCTCTCGTTTTTTATATCATGTATTCGTTTACTGCTCGTCCTTTAACGTCGTTTTATGACATCATCGAGCGCACTATTAAAGCGCTTAAAATTCGTATCTATGAATATATGTTTACTTACTCTCTTACTCTCTTACTCTCTTACTCTCTCAATAAAGATGGGTGGATACCGACCAGAGTTGGACATGAATGCCGCGGATGATAACGAGCCGTATAAACCGTCGCACTAGTAGATATCATCCTTTGTTGTAATACCAAATGTAACACCAAATGTTTCCCCGTTGGGGAAATGTCTTCACTTCTTTCTCTCTCTCTCTTTCGTGTATTGAATGCTCCCAGTTTTGTTCGTCCCACTTCTCGTCGTCGCGGGAGCAACAACAGTAGTGCAGCTTTCCTTCGCGTCGTGTTGCGTTTCGAACGACAGAAGTATTCATCGTCACGACGACGTAAACACTCTCAGCGAGGGGAAATCGTCAAAATCCTCTTTCCCGAACGGCGTAAACTTTGTCTTCAGAAAGCGAGCTAAAGGAGTATCATCGCGCACTACTCGTCAAAATGGAGCATTGTGGAAGTCCTCGTGGACGCGTGCTTCTTCGAGGGCCTTTGCTCGGTACGTTTGAGTCGTTTGAGCGCTTTAAAAGTCGTCTCCTTTCTCTCTCTCTCTCTCTCTCTGCTTATCTGATACTAATATGTAATACGAATACTACTCTGATTAACGCAGTGTCCACGGTGACTTTAGTGGCCTCTTTAGGCGGGTTCCTCTTTGGCGCCGATATCGTGTTAGTCGCGCTGGCTTTACCGTACATGGCGCGGGGCGGTTCAGATCCGGTGGAAGGAATAAACACGTCTTTAAATCAGTCGCTCGTCGTCGGCGTCGCTAAGCTGATGGCGGTAGTCGGGGTGTTTTTTGGTCTGACTGTTGCGAATAGTTATGGAAGAATAACGGCGTTGTGGAGCGCGGCGATTGGGTACATGTTAGGACCGGCGACGTTGAGCGTCGCGGAAAATATGGGTGAGATTATGGTTGGAAGAGTTTTGATCGGCGTGTCCATCGGGATGAGCGCGGTGGTCGTGCCCATGTACGTGGCGGAAATGTCGTCGAACGTAGATCGAGGGAAAAATGTGGCGACGTACGAGTTGTTGTTGGCGTGCGGGACGTGTTTTGCCGCCGCGAGCGACGCGTTATTGAGGCCAGAGTGGAGGAAAATGATGCTCGTGGTGATTCCTTTCGCCGTTTTGCTGTTTCTTTTATCGATGTTTTTACTCGTCGAAAGTCCGAGGTATTTGTTAGAACAGGATAGAAAAGAGGATGCCAAAGAGGTTTTGAAACGATTATTATTGAATAAAAAAGTAATAAACGACGACGAGCATTTTAATTCTTCTTTGAGGTCGTCTAATGTTGAACAAAGAGGAGGGTTTAGTAGTAGTAGGAATAGTAATAGTAGTAGCAACAAGGGGGTCTCGTTCTCGTCGTACGAAAGCAACGCGATGGACCAATCTATTAGCGTTCAAGAGAGGAAGGACGCAGAGCTCGAAAGGCTCGCGGAAACAGAATTGAATCAAATCGCGCGCACGTTAGATCAACAAAATTTTGAAGGAGGAGAAAGAGGAGGAAGAAGACAAAGCGAAGAAGGGAACAACAACAACATGTTCGAACACGCGAAACGAATCGTCGCGAAAATCAAATCGTTGCGCTCAAACGCAAACGCCTTCGAAGCGACGAAGATTTTAATCGCGTTGGCGGCATTCAACCAATTGAGCGGTAGTACCGCCGTCATAAACTACGCGCCACGACTGTTGGCGGGTGGTCAAGGTTCGCAGTTCGATTCCGTCGCGCATTCGACGTCGTTTGCGATTTCAATCACGATTACGAAATTATTAGGGGTTGCCGTAGGCGTATACTTTGTCGATTGCCATTCAGACGACGACGAAAAAGAAGAAGAACATATAGAAGAACCACCAGAAGGAGAGGAAGAAAACAAAAAATTCTACGGGGGACGAGTTTCTTTATTATTTTACGGCGGCATCGCCGCATCGCTCTCGCTGTTTTTCGCGGCGTTTGGCGTCGTCGGCAACGAATATCTCGTCTTGATCGGCTTGTGTTTATTCACGTTTTTCTTCAGCTGTTCCTGGGCGCCGGTGTTTTGGGTGTTGGTCTCGGAGAGTTTCGAAAACGAACACAAATCCGCGGCGATCACCGTCTGCGTCGCGAGTTTATTCTTTTTCGGCGCCGTCGCGGATTTCTATTTCTTACCTTTCATAGAATGGAACGAAGGCGTCGCTCTCACTTTCGCCGGCGGTATTCAGCTTTGGGGCGCGATTTTCGCCAAACGGAATTTGAAAGAGACGAGCGGCAAGTCCTTGAAAACGATAAGCGAAAGTTACGGATTAAGAAGGACGTGATGTATATTTATAGTTACATTTTGTTCACATAATAAGCATACTAATCTTAATCTTCAAACCCCTCTATTTCTCTCTCTCGCTCGCGTAACGACGACTTCATATAACTCCTTACGGTTTCCCAGTTTGTAAGGTCCGAATCATCTGTAACAACGACGACCCGATCACGACGAATATAAAAAACGCCAAAACGACAGGCCCAACTGTAAATTTCTCCTTATCTTTCGTCGAGGAGTTTATGTCCACCATGCCTCTTTTGTGGATGTTCGCGTTGAATTTTTTCTGCTTCGCAGCGAGCACTCGTTTCGACGCTCCAGCCTTAAATTTTTAGTAGTAGTAGTATTCGTATGAAGAAGAAGAGACAATAAAGAATTGAGTTAATACGTGTTACGAAAGAAAAAAGAGACGTGAGACGCTCTCATCATCGTATTCTTCTTTTGAATTGCGCGTGTAAACCGTCGTTCGGTATACTTTTTAAACGCGTCGACATCATCATCAACTCTGAGGGGAAATTTCGTCTCATCTGTCTGTCCCATTCAAACCATTCAACGCGCGAAAACAAGACACAAAAACAAGAACAAAAGCAAAAACGATTTTGACACGTCGTCGCAAAACACAAAGGGAACGAGAAAGAGAGAGAGAATAAAACAAACGCAGTAGTAATACTACCTACCATTTTATTCGTATCTCAGAGTGGAATTCTTGTGATTTTTTATGATGTGTGTCTGAGGAAAAAGAAAAAAACGGCTGTTTTTTCATTTCGGAGAAAAACAATTGCATTTCACAGATCTCTTCTTTTTTGTGATATAATAACACTTGTTTGAGAAGAGAAAGAAGAGAAGAGGAGAAGTCTTTCGCGTCATGTCTTCTGGAGTGAGGACGAGAGCGCAGAAAAGGAGGATTGGGGAGAGAGATGTGTGGGATTTGATCGTGAAGAACGACGATATTTGTTTCAAACACATTCTTCCGAAATTGAATGAGACGGATGTGAAATTCTTGCACGGAGTGAATACGGAGACGAGAAAGTTGATTAAGAGATCAACTCGCGTAGGTGATCTGAAGAAGAGGTTTAAAGTTGAAGAGATGTCATCGATATCGACTCTAGAAGTAGCGTGGGAGAATAGGGAGAATAATAAATCGTTGTGGCCGAGTTACTGGGACGAAACACGGTTCTGCCGTCAAGTTGCTCGAACGAATAAACTCGAGTTGCTCAAGTGGGCGCGAAAGGAGAAAAAGTGTGAGTGGGATAAGGACGATTCATGCGGCCGCATATAAAGGTAATCTGGAAATGCTAAAGTATTGCGTGGCAAAGAAGTGTCCTATCGGTGAGTATGCGTGTATGAATGCTACCTATAAAGGTCATCTCGAGTGCCTCAAATACTTACACGAAGAAGTCAAAGCGCCTTGGGATCATTGGACTGCCGCAAGGGCGGCTTCAAATGGTCATCTTCACATACTCGAATATCTTGTTGAGCGTAAGTATGATAAATATAACGCACATGCGTGTGAGCGTGCGGCATATTACGGTCACTTAGACTGTTTGATGTACTTGCGCGAAACCGCCAAAGCGCCGTGGAACTCTCGCGCCGTATTCTGGGCACACAAGATCAACCGTCCCGAATGTTTACAATACCTCCTCGACAACAACTGTCCTCTCCCACCCGGTTGGTCTTACAAAGACGGAACTTTACACAGCTCATAAACACACACACAAAGAGAAAGAGAGAGAGAAAGAAAGAGAAACACAAAACCAAGCTTGTAAAAAAGAGACACGTACGACATACGACATGCGAGAGGTCCGCTTAAATCTGACTCAGCATTTGTATACGTCAATAGGGGGAAAATGTAGGCATCAAACAATGTCCTGTTTCTCCAACATCAAATCTGATACGTGCTTCCTCACCTCACGCGTACTCTTCTCACACCTAATACGCAACAGAGCAAGGAGAGGCTCGCATGCCACTCTTTTTTGTCTCGCGCGCTTTGAAGTTTCGAAACAGTTGCTTTCAGATATTTTTCTCAAACGACTGCACTTTTTCCGCCGCCAGGCTGAATATCCTTCCTCCCTTCATTCGTTCCCAAACACACCACCACCTAAAAGAGAGAGAGAGTTTAAAGATAGAACGAGAGAGTCTCGATTCGTGCGTTTTTGAGTCTCTTTAAGCGCTCCTGAACACCCGAAAGAGGTTTAGTAAACATGGAAGCGACGAGGAAACTGATTTCCAAATCCGGCGAAGTGTTCGCCTCCCCGGTGACCTACCTCGCCTCGTACGTCATTCCGACGGAAAAGAGAACCGCGGGGGAGTTACAAACGTTAAACGAGATCTTGAAATTAGGTGGCGGAGGGTCAGGAGAGAAGACGAAAGGAGACACTACCTTGAACGAATCCAACGCGGTTTTAGGGTTACCGTCCGCCTTGTTATGGTCCGGGAACGTGTTACACGCGAATACTGCGAGTGGCCCCGGAAATAACTCCAACAGTAGCCACGAGAAAGGTAACATCACGCAGACGTTGGATAGGATGTGGACGGTTCTGGACGAACACGGGAGGGCGAAAAATCTGAAAGCGTCAAAAGCGCACGTCGCGGCGGCGTTTGGCGTTCCGTTGAGAGATTTGCACTATTTGGACCCCTTGAGACCGACGTTAACGCCTGCGAATATATTCATACGGCCGAGGTGTTTGATAGTCAACTTAGAGCACATGAAATTCATAGTCACCGCGGAAACCGCTTTGTTCTTAAACGCGGAAAGTTTGGAGGTGAAACGCTTCATCAAATTTCTGCGGAAATATTTGAAAGAGGTGGAAAACGCGCAGATGCAAAAGAGAGAAGATTTAGTAAAATCCGCGGAAGCGAATATGATGGAGAATGTTATCCACGAAAACGATATTTACGAAAACGATGGTGCAACAAAGCTCCAACAATCGGCGAGCGCGTTAAAAAATGCCACGACGACCATCAAAGAAGAACGCGTCTTGCACTTACCGTTTGAACTGCTCGTCTTGGAATGCGCGATGCACGAACTGGGAGTGATATTAGACAACGAAACGATAGCTTTGGAACGAGAAGCCGCGCCGTGCATGGAGAAGATGTTGCAGAGCGTTCAGGCGGAAGAGTTGGCGGAAGGGAGAAGGATTAAAGAAAAATTGAACGCGTTGATTTTACGATTGGAGGCGTTTACGGAAGCGTTATCTTCGATTCTGGAACACGACGAGAGTTTAGACGCGATGTGTTTGAGTAAATTGAAAGTGATGGAACTGGTGCGAGGAGACGATATTTCGGCGACGGTGGCGCCTGACGACGACAACGAGAATGAATCCGCGAAAAGAATGGGGGCCGCCGCAACGACAACGACGACGACGACGAAAAAGAGCAGTAAGAAAGCGCAATTTATCACGCGCGTGATATCAAATCCTACGGGCATGACCATGAACGAAGAACAAGAGTACGACCCGGAAAACGAGGAAGAGTTCGAAACCATCGATTCGACGAACGAAGAGGATGGACACGAACACGAGGGTGCAGAAGCGTTATTGGAAGCCTACTTCATGCACTCCGCGGCGACGCAAAAACGCGCGCACGCGTTGAAAGATTTGTTGCAAAACACCGAAGCGGTGTCGTCGATGATTTTAGATCGACAAAGAAACGAATTGATTAAGATTGATTTGGTGGTTTCCGCGGCATTGTTTGCGTGTTCGATCGTATCTGTGGCTGGGAGTATTTTTGGTATGAATTTACAATCCAACTTGGAAACCAAATCTGGTTTTTTCGTCGGCGTGATCGTCGTAACGTCCGCGTTAGCGGCGGCGTCGTTTCTGTTTATCATTTTCTATTGCAGCAGAAAAAACTTGTTTAAATTATGATTAATAATATGGTAGAACTACTTGTTATTTAGTTACTAGTACGCGCATGTACTATACATGTGCACATCTACGACGACGAACTCTTCTTCTTCTTGATTCGACTAAATCTTACGCAAATAATCAATCGAACTCTGTAATCACGTCGTTCAGTTTGACCTCGAAATCAGCCATCGCCGATTGACCGACGGACTTGATTCGAGCTTCGTCGTCGTCGATTTCATCGTCCGGGGCTAATATTTTATCAATGTCTGCTTTCGTATAACTCGTTCGCGGCGTTCGCATGGTTATCGCGGACGGCGTTAACACGAATCCAGACTCGTCTTCGTCCAAGAACGAAAACGATTCTTCTTTTTTGTTGTTGTCGTCGTTGTTGTCGTCGTTGTTGTTGTGATCCAAAAAGTCCTCCTCGAAATCTGCGCGCAAGATTTTACTCGAATACGAGTCATCCTGGAACGCGACGTACGAGCTCTTCTCCGGTATTTTTGGCGCGAGTTCTTGGTGCGTGTATCCTCCTTTCACCGCTCGGACGTAAAACGATCTCGGTTCTAAATCCGTCTTCCACGTCGGCGGTCTCGCCGTCGGGCGTTTGCCCGTCCATCTGCCGTAGTCGCACCCGTCGTCGCCGAGTTGGTACGCGGTGACGCGTTCCCACCCTCGCGCTGGGAAATAAAGTTCCGGCGTGTCTATGGCGGATTTCCAGGTTTGTCTCGCCGTCGTTTGATTCTTCTTACTCTTTTTGTCTTTTGTCTTCTTCTTCTTTGAATTCTTGTCCTCGTTGCGATGATGCGGGTCGTTGCTGTAATCAATACCGCTGGTGTGTAAATAATACGGCGGCGAATACGACGACGATGCCAACGGACTCATATCGTCGTTATTATACGTCAACCGATCTCGCATCGGCGTCATTTGATTCTCCAAATCGTTATACGCGCTCGAACTGTTTGAAATCGCTCTGTACAAGGAGGAATTATTCACGCACGACGCCACGATGTACGACCCTCTCGCGGAAGCATCCGCGCACTCTCGAACGACTGCAGACGCAAACTCCGGCGTTAGGTAGTACAACAAACCTTCCAACATCCACACCGTCGGTCTCGTGTGGTCGAACCCTTTCTCTCTCAACTTTCGCATCCAATCGTCCTTCATGATATCCGCGAACACTTCCACCCGCTCCTCGGCCAAAATCACACGCGGCCCACAATGCGGCCACTCTTTTAAAAGCTCCCGTTTCCTCTTCAAAACGGACTCGTGATCGATTTCAAACACCGTCTTGATTAACCCGTGCGGATTTTCCATCCGATAACATCTCGCGTCCATCCCGCTTCCGATTAAAACAATTTGCCAGTTCACGTGCGTCGGGTTTTCGTACATCGCCATTCGAATCGTCTCGTCGAAGAACTTGGTCCGGATTGCAATCCGTCCGTTATCTCCGATCGGGAGTTTTAGTTTCGCTCTCGCGTACGCCGCTTTGCCTACAAAATGTGTGTCGAGACGACAGTCGCCGAAGTGAGAACGCGAGAGTAAAAGAGAACGCATTTGGTGAGTAAAAAATGTCAGCTTAAACTCGTCGAAGCGCATAAAAACGAGAACGCGACGATAAACACGACGGTACGCGCAGAGTTTAAGACGAGAGAGAAACCAAAGCATCGACGTTAACATCGCGTTCGTTTGCGACATAGTACCTGCCAGTTTCTTGGCGAATTTATCCTTCACCAACGCTCGCCTCCCTCGTCGGTATTCCATCGCTCTCAACGCCGCGATAGAATCCGCGGAGTGTTTAATGAGAAGTAGTTCTTCCTCCTCGTCGTCTTCGTCCTCTTCTGAATACGTTCTCGTTGTTCTTAAAGCGCGTAAACTTCTCTTCAAAATCGAATCCAAACCATCCTCGAGAGTTTCGAACGCGTTACGGAGGAGCACGAAGTGCGGCGTTATCGTCCGAAATAACGCGATTGCGGTGACGGTGCGAGCGAAAAAAGGCGAAAACGAGAGGTGTGTCATCGCTTTGAATTCGATTTTGTTGAATGCGCAGAGTTTACGAGGAGTCGTTTAGGCGTGCGTGTTTTTGTTGTGTCGTTTGAAAGAGAGAAAGCGGTCTATTAATACGAATGTACGTACTGCGGGAGTATCGTCCACGTCCTTTTAGTATGTTCATTATATTCACAACATCAGTTACATCTAACGCTGTGATGGTTTTATTTATTCTTCTTGTTCTCCTCCCGTGAATTCTTTAGATTCTTCTTTAGTATGTACAACAGATTAAACTTTCGTCGCGTCCTCCTCCGTTTAAAAGCGTTCGTTTGTTTTCGATTTAAAACGTTCAAGAAGTCGTACTCCGGCAACAAACGGCGATGTGAAGAGGAGGACAAAAAGTCTTCTTCCTCTTAATAAGTATTTAGTTCATGTTCACGACGATGCCGGAAATGGTTAAAACGCTCATCAAAACTTCCGGAACGTAATGCATCGGGTACTTGACCGTGTTCCCCGTATCTCCGGTCAAGTTGAACTTGGCGTTGAACGGATAGAGCAACGCGCACCCGGCGGAAACGATCGCGCATAACTTGGCCGCCGCCGCTGTCGGCATTTCGCCCACCGCGTACGCGAGGCCTAACCACGCGCAGGATGAACCTCTCGCCCAGAACTTAATCATTGGCGTGCTGAAAGAGAGAGAAAAGGAAAGTTACTACTATTTTCCCTCTAACAAGTGCTTACACCCAACGCGAACAAAAAGAAACGAATTCGAACGAGAAAACAACTTTAGTATGCGATACTACTCACGCCGGGGAGTCGAAGTGGTCTTCGTGCTGTAAAGTGTGGTTCATATGTGTTAGTATTTATGCATCGTCGTCGTCGAAATGAGATTTAAGAGAGAGAGAGATGTGTGATGTCAGTTTTGTCTACTTTGTCTACCCAATTCCCCTTAGAAAAAAGAACGGGAATAATCGATCGGATTTGGAATAAACAATCAACAATAAAAGACGACGTGGAGTAAAAGCGTTTAAAAAAACGCACGATTTTCTTCGGGACCAACAAAAACTGGAGCCCGTAAACACCCATGATGCCCTGGAAAGCTTTGACGTAGTTTTCAGCGTTCATTGTTCTTAGTAGTTTATGTGTGCGTTTGTATGCAAAAAGTGATGAATTTTCAACAGCAAAGACGCTTTTAGGAGATATTTTTGTTTAGGGTGTTAAATGTTTTTTCACATGTCACATTTATTTTGAGAGATCAACACGGGTATGTCGAAGCGAAGACGTGCAAACTTTGGAAGCAAGAAGAAGAAGACGAAGACAAAGAAGACAAAGAAGATGAAAGGAGATTATAGAGGACTTTTTGTTGGGGAACAACAAACTTTTGGATTTGAATTTCTTTCTTTCTTTATTCTTTACATCTCGCTCTCTTACAATCTTTCTTTTTTCGCGAGAGAGAAAGAAAGTTTTCTTCTTTACCCTCCTCGCTTTTCTTTAACGCAATCTATACCGTCTCAAGGAACTCCCGCTGCCTTCGTTTAACGTCCAGATTTCGTTCTCGTCCGGCGCGTCGTTCTCCAACGCCAACGCTTCGCTCGGATCATACTCGCCTAAACCGCGAACGTTCGGGTCTCTCTTTGGATCGAAGAATTGCGAGCGAGTGTATTCGTACACGTATCGACCGTAGGATTTGAGAACGATTTTTTTACCGGACCAAGAGATATCGCCACCAGTCGCGCCGGAACTCGTGCCGTAGAGTTTAATCGTTCGCACGAATTTTAACTCGTTTGATCCTTTCGAATTTTGCGATAACGCGTCGATCGGTTCGGAGACGTATAAAGCGCCTTTGTTGTTGCTTTTTTTGGTGACGATGAGGAATTGCGAAGTGTGTGGATCCACCAGTAAAGTTTCCGCGTCGTGCTTTTCGTTGGATGGGTATCGCAGGCGAATCTTTTCCGTGAACGGTACTTTTAAGTACTCTTTCGAAGGCGGCTTGGAGACGTTTGAATACGTCTCCGAGATGGATAATTTCGGCTCCGGGAAGCAATAAATAACGACTTCCCCGCGATAAGAACCGATATCTCCGGCACAAAGTTTTTGTTGGTTTGTTTTATGATCTTGCCACAACGCCAAATCTTCCCAATCTCTGTTCCCGGCGTTCAAAATGGTCACCTCGGCGACCACGCGCGTTTTCTTCGACGACTTCGCGTCGTCGTCTTTTTCCGGGACGCGAATGGCAAACACCCTCGCCCGGTCCCCGGAATCGTTGTGCGTCCAAAACACTTTCCCCGCGCTTTTGGAGTTCAGTTTCGATTTCACGAGGCCAGAAGCCTCCCGGATGTTTCGATCTTCAATCGGCGAGTACTTTTGTTGCAACGCTTCAACTTTTTTTGCCTCGTTTTGGAGGAAAACGACAGAGAAAAAAAGAACCACTTTAAGAAACCACCAAAAAGGAACGACGACTTTGAAAAACCGTTCTCGCTTGGCTTGTTTCACCGCGCGAACGAGTTCTCTCAGCTTTTCTTTTTCGTCTCCCTCTTTGTTTGTAATGTTTTTGTTGTTGTTTTTGTTGTTGCTTCTGCTGCTCTCGTTCTCGGACATCTTCTTTTGACCTCTCAACTTTATCTTCTAAAAACACTCGTATTTTTTTCCCTCGGAGACGACTAAAGATAAAAAAAAGACGACTACTCGATGACGAGCTTTTTCTTCTCTCGATCTTCTTTAAGTAAAAACAACAACAACAACAACAACTCAAAAACGCTCTCGTCCTCGTCCTCGTCGTCTCCTTCAGTGCTCTGATAAACGAAGAAGAAGAACACCGCGCTTCTTAATGAAAGCGAGAACTCGTATTTTTTGTCCGTGTTGTTTCCCAACAAAAAAAAATAAGGAAAAGAAAAGAAACGAAAAAACGTTTCTTTTTCACGTCGAGTATTTTATTACTCTTAAGTATTCTTAATTAAGTCTATAGTACTCAATACCACAGTAAAAAGAGGTATCAAAAGCATCTCCTCTCAGATTGACAAACAACGCAACAACTCCGATACTTTTCGCGCGAATTGATCAAGTATACCAGAAGTTATGCGCCTGTAGATTCTGCTTTTTTTCAACAAAAAAAGTATGAATTTTTTTATTAGGATTTTGGATAAACGTCGTCGTGGACCGCAAAACCACCGCACAAGACAGCAGCATTAATAAGAACAAGAATCATCATCATGTCGTCATCTCTCGCGCTCTCTTTCACGCTCTGTCTCGGACAACACGGACGAGGCGCAAAAGGAAAGGTTTCTGCGACCAATACGGCGAAGAGGTGGCCTGTTTCTGAAGTAAAAAGGCGAGTCTGGAGCTCGAAATCCGCCTCCTCGTCGAGACCGTCGTCGTCATCGAAAAGCAGCGTTTATGCGTTTTCCGAGGAGACAGAGGAGACGGAGGAGACAAAGAGCGCGGCGGAAGTAGCAACAGATGAAGGAGCGGAAAAAGCACGTAATCAAACGAGTAAAAACGAGAGCGGTGACAAAGAAAACGCACTGAAACGAGACCTGATGAAAGCGCTCGAATCGGGCAAAAAAGTGACCGGTAAAGTCGAGGCAATGAACCGCGGCGGTTTGATCTTGCGCGTGATGAAGAACAAGTACCGAGCGTTCCTGCCGAAATCGCAGATGCGATCGTCGAGGTTGAAGTTTTGTAAAACCACAAAGGCGGAGTTGACGGAAGCGGAAGTGATGAAGCAACAGATTGGGAACTTGATCGACGTGAAGTTCGTCGAAGTGACGCCGAAACGAGTCGTGTGTTCGGAGAAGAGTTTGATTCAAGAAAACGCGGAGAAGAAGTTACCGGTGGGGACGCAACAGAGAGTGGTGGTGACGAATTTGAGCGATTTTGGAGCGTTTGTGGAAGTTATCAACAACGATAATTCTTCTTCACAAGAACAACTCTTGTCCCCGGTTGGTTTGGAAGGTTTGATTCACATCTCCGAGTTGTCTTGGAACAAAGTGGCGCACCCGAGAGACGTGTGCAGAGTCGGCGACGAGTTAGAGGTGAAAGTGTTAGAGGTGGCGAATAGTGGACAAAGAGTTAATTTCAGCGCGAAGCAGATGTTGGACGATCCTTTGATGGAAACTTTAGATACGATTATGCCGGTGACGATGCCGGAGTTGTCCTTCGACGATTCGGATTCGGCCTTCGCGAGCGGCGATTTCGACGGCGAAGAAGGGACGAAAATGGAAGCGAGTTTACCCGGATTGCCGAGAATTTGCGCGGAGTTGTTGTCCGAAGATGGCGTGGAGGCTGTTATTCCGGGCAGAACGGCCGTGGAGAGAAGGGTCGTTTCTCAAGATCTCGAGTTATGGCTCACCAACGTCCAAGTCGAGGACGGGTACAACTTATTAGCGAGAAGCGGAAGACAAGTGCAAGAGATTCACGTGGTGACGAGCTTGAATCGAGAGGCGATTAAAAGAGCGATTAAACGAGCGACGAGAGCAACGAATGCGTAATAACAACAGTTTCTTCAAATTACTATATAATATTTGTTGATTTAAAACAAGAGTTAGTATTACGCGGGTAAATGAAAGAAAAAAAGGACGACGACGATTCAGACGAAGACGATTCAGACGACGACGATTTTAAAACACAAACAAGTCTTCTTCTTCTTCATTCTTGAATTCAAATAATGATTATTACAATTAAATGCTGCTTCTTCTTATCCAATAAAAACCATCTTCTCCCTCTTACTCTTACTCTTACTCTTACTCTTACTCTCTCTCTCTCTCTCTCTACTAAACGTCGTGCGGTATATTCTTTAATTTATTTTTCTTCTTACTTCATGAACGATTCCAAGTACGCGACTTCTTCGACCGAACCCGTGAAGAACGGCACGCGTTGGTGCACCTTCTCCGGGTTGATCTTTAACACTCTCCCAGTACCGTCGGATCCCGCCCCGCCGGCTTGCTCGGCCAAGAAACTCATCGGCGCGCACTCGTACAACAAGCGCAACTTACCGGTCGGGTTCTTGGCATCCCCCGGGTAGCCGTAGATGCCGCCGTACAACATCGTTCGGTGGAAGTCGCCAACCAAAGAGCCAATGTATCTGGCAGAGTACGGCTTCGTTCCGGTTTCCTTACCGCCCGTCTTCAACGAGTCCATGTATTGCTTTAATCCCGGGGTCCACATGTCGTAGTTACCTTCGTTGAAGGAGTAAATCTTCCCGGATTTCGGGATTTGGATTCTTTCGTGCGTCATGATGAACTCACCGACGGCGGAGTCCAAGGTGAAACCGAAGACCCCATCCCCGACGGAGATGACCAAGATGGTGGACGAGGAGTACATGCAATACCCAGCGGAAACCAAGTTCTCGCCCGGTTGGCAGACGTTTTGGACGCACTTCGCTTCGACTTCCGCCGGCGATTCGGAGCTGAAATCCGGAACGCACTGCGAGTCGCCGGCGTAGATACCCCAGATGGACCCCGTGGAAACGGCGGCATCAATGTTCGAAGACCCATCTAACGGGTCAAAAACGCACACGTAGTTCCCGCCGTACGTTTCTTCAACCGCAACCGGCACGTCTTCTTCCTCCGAAGCGATGACGCCAGTTCTCCCGGACAATCTCAACGTGTCGCAAAAGACGTCGTTGGAGATAACGTCCAACTTCTTTTGGTCTTCGCCTTGCACGTTTTGCTCTCCGGCGAGACCAGTCATGCCGGCCAACCCGGCTCTTTGCACGAGAGAGGCGATTTGCTTACACGCGACCGAGATGGATTGCAACACGATGGCGTGTTCGTTGTCGATGTTATCCTTCATCTCTTGTTGGAGCACCCAGGTGGAAAACGGCGTGCCCATTTCCGATTGACCCGCTTTCGCCCGCACACTAAAGACTCGCTTAGAAGAAGAAGACTTCTTGTTTCTCAACGCGGAGGAAGAGGACGTCTTGGAGACGAATGATTTCATGGTGGTCGCAGAGGCCATCATTAGTATATCTGGTGATGAAGTACAGGAGAGGACAGAGAAGAGAGGAATGCGGGAAACATTGTTTCGTCAGTGATGATGATGAATACGATGACGATGATGATGAAAATGTTGATGATACACCAACAACATCATCCATCAGATAAAATGATTACGCGGACAAAAGCCACGACATCAAAACGAGACGAAACGAGAACGCGTCGTCAAAAACCAACTGTTCAACAAAAAAAAAATCATCATCTGTTCTTTTTTCTCTCTCTCTCGGAGCGTTCGTGCGTGTATTCTCCTCCGTTTTGTCTTCTCTTTTGTCGGATATAATCCGATTTCGGATCGGGGAAAATCTCCTCTTTATCCACACATTAATCAAATCCATCTTCATCCTCCTTTATCGTTGCACTAAAGAGAGTTAAAGAGAGAAAAACGAACGCAAACGAGAAGCTTCTCTCGAACTCGACGTCGAGAGGCGTTCGAGAGAGTTAAAGAGCGCGTTTACTCGTACCTGTTGGTGTTGTCTTCACGAGAAAGCGAAGCGTATCTGATTTTGAGGAGGAAAGAGACTTGCGTTTTTCCTCTACTTTTATTACGAAAACTGCTGAAAAAAAGGTAGTTTCTTTTGCTCCTCCTCCTCCCTGTTGCTCGCGAAAGCGTTGATTCGTCGAGTACGCGATATACGTGTATATGTTTACAGAGGACTATGAAAGAGAGCTAATGTTGAGTACGCATGTGGTATTTTAAACCGTTAGCTTGACGATACCTCTTCTCGCAAACGTGGCACTCGTACGGCCTCTCGTTCGTGTGAGTACGCAGGTCCTTTTTCAAATTCTGAGATCGACTAAAACGCTTCTCGCGCACATCGCACTCGTACGGTTTTTCGTTCGTGTGAATACGCATGTGGATTTGCAAATGACCAGATTGACGAAAGCGCTTCTCGCACACATCACATTCATACGGTTTCTCGTTCGTGTGCGTACGCATGTGGGTTTTCAAATGAGTAGATTGAGTAAAACGCTTCTCGCACACATCACATTCATACGGTTTCTCTTTCGTGTGCGTACGCATGTGTGTGGCCAATTCAGCTGGTACTCTAAACACCTTGTCGCAAACATCGCACTCGTGCCCTCTCTTCCTCTTCGCTCCTTTCCTAACAGTTATCTCTTCTTCTTCTTCTTCGTCTTCGTCTTCTTTTTGTATCTGATGATGATTCGCCTCGAGATCATCATCCTCGTCAGGAATCCTCAAACACAACACCAAAGGTTCTTCTTCCACTTCTTCTTCTTTATCTCCCGCACCCTTCAAAACCTTCAAAACCGTCCTCGCGTTCACCGCTCTTTTCGGATGTGGATTCTTTCGTCTCATTATTCTGCTCTTCTTGCGCGTTTAAAATTAGTAAAGGAGTGGTACAGAGAGTATTTTAAATCACATGTGAAATCTTTTTCGTGCGGAAACAAAAATGTGCGTTTTTTTGTATAACTGTTTCGTGGGAGAAAGTGTTCGTCATACATTCTTTTCTCGCGCACATTGAGTGCACACGTATATACATACTCTCTCTCTTCATCAAACAAAACCACAACACGCGCGCATCAAATCAAACATGGGCGCGAAGAACTTCGGGAAGAAGAAAGATTCCGCCAAAGTGAAACGGGCGAAACGAAGGGAAAAGAAACTGAAAGCTTTACGCTTTGCCGGCATAAATGTGGATTTTAAAGAGAAAGACGAGAACGGAGAGACGACGATGATGACGACGGATAACGAAACGGAGGTATCAACAATAATGTCCAAGAAAGAGAAAAGAGCGAGAGATATGAGGAGGAAAAAAGAACTCAAACTGGCGATGATATCGATGAAAGAGAAGAGGAGGAAAGAGGAGAAAAAAACAAGTGGAACTTTACGGAAAACGCTCTCGAAAAACATTCAAAAGATGAAGAAAGAACGAGACGAATTGGTCTCGAAAAAGAAGAAGAATGTAGACGAGAGTGAGTTTGGTACCAAAAGCGTCGGAGAGATGAACGACGTGGAGATGATGACGTGACGACGACGTGATGAAGAAGCAAGCGCTGCTGTTCGTAACTTTGCGGGAAACGCTCTCGAGGAACATTTTTCAAAAGATGAAGAAAGAACGAGACGAATTGGTCTCGAAAGAGAAGAACAAAGAGAAGAAGACTGTAGATGAGAGTGAGTTTGGTGGTTTTGGTATTGGCGGCGTCGGAGAGATGAACGACGTGGAGATGATGACGACGTGATGAAGAAGCGAGCGCTGCTGCTCGTTACGTGTAGTAGATTGTTTTAGCAGCATTAATGAAAAGAGTAGAGAGAGCGTGTTAGTAGTAGTTGTAGTATTATTTCCAGGAGCGAGCGCACGCGACTTCTACTACTAAGGCTTTCTTCTTGAGCTCTAAGGACTGAACGATGCCGGTATCGTTGTTGTTGCTTTTCGCCGCGAAATCGTTGGCGCGACGATTTCTTCGATTATTCGACGAAAACGAAAACGCCCAGCGTTTCTCGTCTTCGTCGCCAAAAGCCTCGTCGCGAGGTTTCAAAGGAGGAGAGACTTTCTTTTCATCCTCGGGCTTCTTTTGTTGAGCTGCTTTTGTTGTACTTCTTAAACGTCTCGAGAAACTTTCCTCGCTCATCAACCGCGCGGCGGCGACCGAGGCGTTCAACACTTTCGAGCACGGGTCGGTATCCAACCACAAACGAATCGAGTTTTTGTTCTCGCGGAGGATGTTTTGCTTCACCGTATTATTGTTTTTGTTTTTGTTGTTCTTCTTCTTCTGTTTGTCGTGGTCCTCGTTCGCGATGGTTTTATCGTCCATCATCGCGTCGTCGTCGTCTCTCTCGTTGTCGTTGCTACCAAAAAAATCATCTTCCGCGGACAACACTCGACAGACTCTCGCCATCGTCCACGGAGGTATCAAATCGCACGGGTCGCACCAATTTTTTCGATCGGAATTCGTCGTCCTCATCATCATCTTGTTTTTCTTCTCGCTATAGCTATCGCTAGTGTTGTTGTTATTGCTATTACTATTAGATCCTAAATCCAAGGTCCATAAACGCATGAGCTTCGATTTTCTCGTTTCGCTCGCCACGGCGACTTTGTTCGGCCTCAACTCGAACGATTTCGTGAAACAGTTAGTAAATGGTCTCGGGGCGAGAATAGCGCCAACGTCTGAATATATCATCGCGCTGCTGCCCACTTTTGTTGTCGTCAGATTTTTAGTGTTGGTGTTGGTGTTGGTGTTGTTGGTGGTGGTATTCGCAGCAAAAGTATTCATTCGCGCCAACGCCAACGCTTCGGCGTCCATGACCGTCTGTTCCGTCACCTTCACGTCGCCCGGATCCTGCCCTCGAAACTGTAACAAGACGTTGACTAAACCGTGCACGGCTAACGTGCCTCGAACAAGAATCGCGCCGTCTCGAGTGAACCGTTCGAATACTTTATTCTTTTCTTGCTCTTCTTTCAGTTTGATTTTTCGTTTGGATTCGTTCCATGCGTCGATAAAGGTTGGATGTATGGCGTTTTTTAACAGAGCATCGTCGTTCTTCTTTTTCTTCACAGAATTCTCTTTTCCGACGACGTTCGTGATGTATCCGTCGTCGCATGCGTCTTCCTCGCCCTCGTCTTTAACATCGTCTTTGACTTTATCTCCGTCGTTTCCTTCTTCTTGACTGCCGCTTTGTTGAAGGTTCGCTTTTTTGTTCTCTCTCTCCGCGTTTTCTTTCCCGTCATCATCATCTTCATCGTTATCTTCTCCTTCTTCTTCTTCTTCTTCTTCTTCTTCATCATCGTTATCTTTTTCTTCGTCGTCGTCGTCGTCGACATCGAATAAATTTGCGTCGCCTCCAAACAGCAAGTGCTTCTTATTCTTCATTTTATCCGATTTCGTTCGGTTATCGTTCACGCTGAAGCCTTTACCGTCCCGCGTGACAAAGACCGGTTTGAACGGGATGCCATTCTTGGTCAAAATATCTCGCAGTTTTTGGTTCGTGTTGGTGATGACGGCGAAACCTTGACTGATGTTGTTGTTTTTATCGTCGTTTTTGTCGTTTACGTCGTCGTCGTCGTCGTCTTTTGTGTTATTGTTCTCTTTTTTAAAGCTATTGCTCGAAAAACTACCATCTAATCCCGGACAGGCGAAGAATATGCGTCTGTCTTCGTACGCGACGTAAAAGGAATAGCTAAAATACGACCTCAATCGTCCGTAGGCGGAACTCAAAGCTTCCGTCCACTGATTGGAGCGTTGGCGAAACCACGCGTTCGTGGCGGCGCTCGACGAATTTAAGTCTTTGTTATTGTTGTTGAAGGAAATATTCATTTTATCAATCGCGTGCACCGGCAATCGCGAATCCGGATATTGAAACGATATCGTTGCGCGTTGCATAGCCGCCGATCGTCTCGAATCGTTCTTGTTACTTTCGCTGGATAGGATTGAATTCGAAGAGGACGGTAAACAGTAAAAGAAGGAACAGTTTTTACTCGATAAAGGTTCGACGCCGTTGACGCCGTGCGTGGAAAAAGCATCGTGCGCGCCGGCGGCGACGGCGTTTGCGCCTCGTTCGTCGTTCACCCACGAGAACGATTTCGATACAGATGATGAGGAAAGAAAAGTTTGTTGTATTTTTCTTTTCTCTTCATCTGTATCGAAATCATCATCCTCGTCGAAATCTTCTTCCGCCTCGTCGTTCGTATCGTCGTCGCGCAAACTACAAATCTTCGCGAACGTCGCTCTCGTCTTTAACGTCCAGTCGCACGGGTAATACCATCCTTTATTTTCATCGCTATTATTATTATTGTTTTCATCATCGTCCTCGACAGCGTCATCATCCATTTTACCAGCACTTGTAGCAGTATTATTCACTCTCGTCGTCCTCCCGACGCCGTCGACGATAGTCTCGCCGATGAACATCCTCTCAAAGTTCCGATTGTTCTCCTTCACGTTTACGTTTTTCAACTCTCTTTTCAACCTCGACGCTTCTCTTTTCCTCGAGTTTTTAAACTCTTCCTCCGTTCTCGTCTTCTTCCCCTTCCCGTTCTTGGCGAGGACCGTTTTCATCAAAGCGTCCAAATCTTTTCCTTCCTCCTCTTCAGCTTTTTCCTCCTCTTCTTCTTCCGATTCATCTTCTTCTTCGTCCAAATTCTTCTTTCCGACGATATCGTTCCACTCCAACGCGCCTCCGTTTTCTCTTCTTCTTCCTCTTTTCGTCGTTTTCCTCTTTCTCTTCTTCTCGTCTTTATCATCGTCTTTGTTTTTCGCGACGAAAGCGTCGTTGGCCCCTCGTCGTTCGCCGCTCATTTTTGAATAAAACGTAGGAATGAATGCGACGAGAGAAACGCTTCTTATTGCGAAAGAAAAGGAGTATAATTAGAAGAGAGAAATCAGAAAGCTTCTCTTTCAACGACGAACGATTCTCTTTCAACGAGCGAAAGACAAAGCGCTTCTTTCTTCAAACGCGAACGTCGTCGTTTACGCGCGAGAAAAAGCGCGTTTTGCGTCGAAAGAGTGGTCGCGCTTTGAAATGTGAAGAGAGAGACGAAAGATGGAAAAGAGTTTAGGGTGTCGGTCAAAATGTGGTGCACTCTCTGTGTGTCTGTGTGTCGTACCGAAATCGAAAACGGGACTTAACTCGCTGTTTTAAAGCAGCTTTTAGAGTTTGCGAATCAGCGAGTGTTGAGCGCGAAATGCGCCAATACTGCAGAGAGCGATAAAGGTAGAGTTACTACAGAGCGCCTCGTGTTTATATATCTAGTGTATTAATTAAAAGAAAAGTTCTAGTATTTTGGCGCTACGGCATAAGCGCGTATGTATTTAAAAAAAAGCGAAAATCACAGCACCGTTCCGACGACGATGCCGTCTTCGCTCGAGCCGTAGGCAGCGTTTGCCACCGACGACTCGCGTCGACTCGCGTTCCGAAGAGGGACGAGACATTCTTCCGCCGCCGTCGGCGCGCTTTCGCGGTATTCTTCTTTGTGAACGAATCGATTGCTTTTGTCGCGCGTAAACGACGCCATCATTTGACTCGCAACCATCCCGAACGCAAACGCCGCCGCAGCGACGATGTAATACGCGGTATTTTTGTTCAACGGAGATAGAAAGGACGCGTCCTTGGTTCCCTTTGATGAGCCCAATTTTTGTGATGAGCCCAATTTTGCGGACGAAGTCGAAGTAGACGACGACGATGACGACGACGACGAGCATCCGAAAGATTCGGTGATTGCAAAACTTGACGCGCCGTTTCCGCCAGTATCTGTGAGGTACCCGTCGTTGATTGTTACCGTATATTCGCCCGCTTCAGCTTTCGAAGACGCCGCCGAGGAGATTGGTATGGTCATTGTCCATGAATTTCTTCCGTTTCTTTCGAACGTGAGGCATCGAAAGTCGTAGTGTAACAAGATGTCAGCGCTGCTCACGGTACCGTCTGCGACGGCGTTTCCGTCGCAATCGGCAGTTCTCGAGATGGAATACGCAGAAGCATCGGAGTCAAGTTGCGGACACGCGATTTCTTCAGAAAAATCGACAAATAAAACGCTTCCGTACACTTCGTGAGAAGACGGATACGGGCTCGTCACGTCGGCAATCATGTACAAAGTATCATCCGTTACCGATCCTCGAACGTCCGTCGTCGCGAACGAGTCGTACCCGGAGCAGAAGACTTTCGCTCTGATTTCCCACGGGCCATCTTTCAAGCCGTTCAGAAAGTATTGGTTTTCTAAATCCCACTCGAAACTGCATCCCTCGCCGCGCGCTTCCGAGCATTGTAAATCTGCGGAATCAGTCGCTCCTGCTTCCCAAGCGCTGATCCATTCCCCGGTTCCAGGTCTTCGAAATTGCAAACGGATGAATGAAACGTCTTCGTGAACTAAGTGATTCGTTCCTTTTGTATCTCCGTCGACGTAATCGTCCGACCATAAATTCATAGGATCTGGGTTCATCAAAGTCACGTTGAAGAGATTGGAAGTTTCCGTCGACGCCACGTAGTTTGCGTACGTGTTCCAAGTGCCTTCGTCCCAAGTCACCGACGGGCATTTCTTCTCCCACTTGATATCGCCGAGATACGCCGTGTGTGAAATCGGTGCGCGATAAATTTGGCTGCGCGATAGCGCCCACTCGCATTCGGAGATTAACGTCAAACCAATGCTTTCGTACGAGTGCGCCATCGCGCCTCGTTCGATGCGAAGCGAAACGACCGAGTTGACGAGATTACCGCTCATAGATCCATCGTCCGTTGCAGGAATGTCGTGCAAGTGAAACAAATCGCCCATTGGGGACATTTTGTCGTTGCCGTTGATTATAAAGTTCAAGTCTTTCATGTTGCCGTACGTATCGCCGGTGTAGCTTGAACCACTGGCTAAGAGCAAACCGAAAATTTGACCCTCACGATAAGGCGATTCGTTCGTTATCGTGATATCAAACAGAGCGCTCGAATCGGGTGCAATGAACTCGTTATCTGTGCCATCCGCGGCAGCAATAGAGAGCTCCAGACCTTGTTCTCGCCACATCGTGTTCGGCTCGCCCGGACACTTCGACGCGCCGCCGATGGTTTGGAAAATAGGCGTTCCAAAACGCTTATCGAATTTAACTTGAATGACAAATTTGTCCCCGTGATCCGGGTCGGACAACGTGTACGACGTTTCTAATTCACCATACTTCGCCCACGCCATGGCGCGTTCGAGCGCGACGGATTTCCCGCCCGAGTCGTGGTGATGCCAGTTCGTGTAGGCAAGGCCAGCAGCTGCCTCGATGTCCATGTTGTTGGTAATCTCGGATTCAGCCTCGAGCGACCACTCGTAACCCCAGCTGTCGATGTTATCTGACACGGAAGAGGAAAACTCGAGCGCGTGACCACCGCCAGAAAATGTCAAATAAACGTTTTCCGTGGTGTCGGTATCCGAAGGCAAATTCGGCTCAGATGCGGGATCGGTACCAGGTACAACTGTCCCGTCGATTGTTTGCGAAACCGTTTTACTGGTCCCAAAATCAAACGTAGTATCCATTCCAAAAACAGACGAATCGATCATATCCATCGTTTGCATTTTGTTTACGTAGTCATCATACTGATCTTCTGTAACTGTATCCACACTAATTTCATTTTCGTAATTATCTTCGGTGTTTGGCTCTAAACCGTTCTCTAACGCGCTCTTGATTGCCAGATCGTTCATGCCGCGACTCCAGGCCGTATTTGGTTCTTTGGAATTGAACACGTTCTTGCCCGTGTCTTTATCAGTCTTTTGATAAGTTTCGACCCAATTTTCATCGGCAGGCTTCCAGTCTTCTTCGTTATCGTAAGAACCAACGGAACTACCATCCACGATTCCCTTGGCCACGTCCTCTGTGATCACGCCCATCGTGTTCGAAAGACCCGACTAACCAGATACACGACCGTACGAACTACTCATCGAGTCCCAAACGTGTTCGAGATCATCCCAATCTTCATCAAACGTGTAATCGCTCAAAGATGACGTTTTTGTATACGCACCGTACGCGTCGTCTATTTTCTTCTTAAATTCCGCGCTAAAAACGCCGGTGTTGGAAGTGAATGAATCAGCCATGTTTGCAAATTTGGCTTTCGCAGAGGTTTTTGCGTCTTCTTTCAGAAGTTCAGTCGTCGCTGAAGCCGGGTTGAAATCCGGCATCGTCCAATCTATAGTGTTCGTCCAATCTGTGATTGCCGTTGTCAAACGATCGGCCCAAATAGCCGCGATTTCAGTGGTGCTTTTAGACCTCAATTTATCATCACTATTTGAAATCGTTCCGTCCAAAATCCCACCTCTCAAGTATTCGAGCTCGGGAAGAATTTTGTCTTCAATCGTGAACACGTTGATGATATAGCTCGTAGGTTTGCGCGCCGACCACACCACTTCTTGGGTCACAGCCAAGCAATTATCAGGAGCACCGTCGTCTAAATCGAGATCGTCAGACATTTCGTAAACGATTTCGAATCCGCCGCCTAAGAGAACGTCGCCGGGGCGTCCGGCTAACGCCGGGTCTAAAGATGAATCAAGATTTCTATTCAACGTCATGTGGAAGTCCCATCCGTTATCTGTCGTCGCGGAAACGGAAACAGACGGTCCGTCTTCTTCGCGACCACCACCTATGCCGGCAGCAAAGCCCATTCCAGGAGTATCCTTCTTTGAATTTTCCAAAGTCGTATCTACTTCACCATTTAAATATCCGCTTCCTATGGAAATGCCAACA
>Ga0257106_1000444_pt1 | contig 24645 bp, 14 predicted proteins | sample LP_taG_3_FD_190177 | JGI IMG/M metagenome (GOLD analysis project Ga0257106, IMG submission 190177) | Marine microbial communities from Northeast Subartic Pacific Ocean, Canada - LP_J_2011_P26_10m | ecosystem: Environmental > Aquatic > Marine > Oceanic | place: Canada: Northeast Subartic Pacific...
CGCGCGCCCGCCCGAACCCGAAGCGCCGACCAATTCGCGTTGTCAACCCCGCCCGGCGCCGGTGACTCACCACCCGATGACTCACCACCCTCCCCGCACGCCATCGGTTCAACCCGTTCCAAGATGAACGCCACGTACCGACCCGCGCGCCGCCGACTCTCCTGACACAGCCGAACCTTCAGCCGCCCGCTCATGTCCACGACCGCGACGGCGTCCTCGGTATCCTCCTCCTCCTCGTCCATCACGCAACCGCCGAAGGTCATCATCGCGCGCCGCACCGCCAACGCCTCATCCTCCGTGCAGCACATCAGGCCGGCTATCCCGGCCAGAACCTTGGGACGTTCGCCGAGCTTGACCTCGAACTGCAGCGCGCGCTCCTGTCCGCCCGCCTCGTTCACCCCCGCCGCGTCGAAAGCGCCGGATCGAACCAGGAGGTCCTCGCGCGCCACCGTCGCTTCCTCCGAGTCATCCTTAGCGACGGATGCTAACCCGCCCCTCAGCGACGACTCCGGCAACGTGAACGCCACCGCGCACCCGGCGTGCGACGGTGGTGTCGGGACGAACCCGTACCACAGCCAGAGCGCCTCGTTGGACAGGTTTCCGTAGGTCCACGATATTTCCGACCCGGCGGGTACGTCCCGGGCGGCTCTCCAAACCACGGCGCCGTCGCGGGCCTCGAGCTCGACGGCTGGACCCTCGTGGGCGCGTCCATCGGGTTTATCGCACGGCGATGGGGCGCACTCGTGGTTCATTATGTCCACGACTGGAACCATGCACCGTCGCGCGTCCGTCCCGTCGCCGTCTGTGGAACGCGTCCGGAAGGTTATGGCTCGCGACCGGATCATCATCCACGCCCACGCGAACTCGTCCACGTCCAGCGCCGCCGCGGGTTCACCGTCCACCTCGACGCGCTCCATCACCGCCGACGCTATGTCCCACAGCGTGTACATCTCCTGCCTCGCGGCGTCGATGTCGTCCACCAGGCTCAGCGGCAGGTAGGGTACCAACGCCTCCAGTTCGTCGTCGGGCATGAGGAGCGGCGTGTGGGGCGGGTCATCGGGCAGCGCGGCGGCGTACGCGCCGAACGGGGTGCGTTCGGGGTGGCGACGCGCGAGCGCGATGAGGAGCGCGAGGGACACCTCCGGGGTGACGTCGCCGCCCCTGGTCGGGCTGGACGTGTACGCCTCGACGGCGCCGCTCAGGCCAAAGTTTTCATCCGCGGATGCGTAGTCGGCGTCGAAGGCGGTGCAGGTGGTGGGCAGCGAGATGACCTCCTCGCCTCGCTCGATATCCCGCGCCGCGATCAACCCGCGCGGCCCCCCGGGAGTCGCCGCGCCGACCGTCACCTTATCGCTGAGTCTCAGCGAGTCCGACTCCGCCCAGCGTAGGAGGTTCACCACCGAGGCGTCCTGCTGGGCCACGACATGCTCAGCCTCAGAGGCGGCGGTGCGAACCCGGCGCGCGTTCTCCCAACCTCGATTGAGACGGCCAAAATCGACCCGGCGACGAACGATTGGACGATGATGCTCGACCGACGCGACCACCGCCGCGACCGAAACCGCGGCTGACATCGTCGTGTCGGCACCGTGCGGCCTCGTGTGTGGGCACCCGCTGGAAAAGGGCATTGTAGGTTATCTGACGTGGACACCGGCCCGAACTTTTTCACTCCATTGAACACTGGCGCACACCGCACCATGGGTTCAACCGAGGGAGAGGTGCAGAGATTCTTGGTGGTGTGCGGGCTCGCGGTGGTGAACCTGCTCTACGCGAGGGAGGTGGTCATCAGGGCGAAGGTTCCGCCCGGATGGGGAAGGCTCCTGCTCTTCATGCCATGCCTGATTAGCCACGTGTATTTCCCTTCAAAGACGCTCGACCCGTTCGAGGAGGTACTGGCCAGCGCGGTGTCGTTCACCAACTTTGGATGGTGGACCAACTTCAAGCTCATGGGTCTCGCGTTCGGTCGTGGGCAACTCGTCGGTAAGGTCGGATCCCCGCTCATGTTCCTCGCCGCGGGCGCGCTGCCAATCAAAGAGGAGGGCTCGTCAGGAGGAGGGCGCCCGAACCAAAATCCGGATGCCAGGCGAACCAGGTCGTCGAGCGCGGCCGAGGCGAAGGTATCCAAGGAGCTATCGCCCACCGCGACGCTCGCGCGCGCGTGCTGCAGGATCCCCGTGCTGTGCACCGTCATCTACGCCGCGCCCAGGCTTCAGGTTGGATCCTTCGCGCTCAACCTCTGCTACTCGTTCGGCTTGTACGCCGTCCTGGGATTCATATTCGACCTCGCCGGGCTGGTCTCCAGCAGCGTCTTCAGCATCAACCTGTCGCCCCACTTCGACATGCCGTTCCTCTCCACGTCCGCCACCAACTTCTGGGCCAAGCGGTGGAACCTCGTCGCCGGGACGCTCTTAAGGGAGGTGGTGTACGAGCCGATCATCGAGGGATCCATGACGGCGCTGCCAACGCACGAACCGGGGTCAAAGCGGAGACGGGGAAAAGCGAAGAAGCCATCCGCGGCGCGGCGACTCGCGGCGACGACGGCGTGTTTCCTCGCGAGCGGACTGGCGCACGAGATTATCATGTGGTACATGTGCGGCGCTCGCGAGTTTGGCTGGGAGTGGACCGCGTTCTTCACCGCGCAGGCGCCGTTGTGTACCCTGGAGTGGTTCATCAAACGGAGGACCAAGCTGCGGTTCCCGACTCCGCTGGCCATCGTCGTGTTTCTCACCGTGGAGCTCACCATCGCGAAGTTCCTGTTCTTCCCGCCCGTGGTTCGCCAAGGCCTGGACCAGCGCGTGATCAACGACGTTAAACGCATATTAGGCCTCCCGTGACGGGACTGTACATCTAACCTATTTATTACGAATGTACGAAGGTACTCATCACACCGCGGTGTTGAAGCTTGTTCGTTTTCTGCCGAACATGGCGGCGATCCGAGCCGTATGAGCGAGGATAGCCTCGCCGATGGCCACCGGAACGTTCGGATTCGACGGATCCGTCATCGTCGCCTTCGTGATACTCTTAACATCCGTGGAGCTGACCAGCTCCGCGTCGACGCGATAGGTCTTGAACAGCTCCAGCGGCTTCTTCAGTGTCGCCTTCATCTCCGTCGTCGCCACAGCCGGCGTTAAAGCGCATTTGACAACCTCCGCGGTTGTCTCGTCTAAAACCGTCTCGATCGACCCCCCGTGCGCGGTCGTGTACATGTGGTGGGCGATCGCCGCGCGGGATCCGAGCCTGAACGCCGCGACGACGGTTCTGGTGGCAGGGCGATAGAAGCAGCGCAGGTCGACGCCGTTCGCCGCTCCCCCGTCGCCGTGCGCGAACGAGTCGGCGGGGACGTAAGTGGGTTCGCCATCCTCGTCGAATCCGAGGACGTTCTTCTGAAACGCGTGACACCCCGGGTCGCTGGACAGCTGCGTGAGCAAGGGATCGTTCATTGGGAACAGGCCGTTCGGGCGAAACGGGATGCCGTTGGCGAACGCGGCTTCGCGGTAGGCTTCGACGGTCAACAGCCGTTCGGCGAGCTCCTCGGAGACTTTGGGCATGTTTTCGGGAAAGTTGTCCGGCTCGGGCGGGGGCAGGTCCCTGAACCCGCCGGCGACGGACGTGTCCCTTCTTTCGGGTCGAATATCTCCGCCGCTGCTGTAGTACTCCCGCAGTTGCTCCTCGGTCCAGGTCACGGCCTCATCCTCCGGGGCCTCCGGGACGTCCTGCGCGACGGAACAAAGGCGTTACCGGGAGGAAACCTCGGGAAGATCCATACATGAGCGCGTGTACAGGACACGCACCGGGTAGTCATCGGCTAAACAGTCCATCAGGTTGATGATCCTCAGCGTGCGAGCGTCCATGGTGAGGATATCGCGACGAGAGATGAGGGTTTTGGATGACCGCGCGGCGAGGCGCGGGGCGGAGTGCGAAGGCGAAAGGGCGCCTCGGAAGGGACGAATTTCTCGAAACGCTCCTGTCGACGATAAATAATCACATCATTCTTCAATCGGCGTGATCGTGCTTCTCGGGAGCCTCGCTCGGTGCGTTCTTCCTCGCGTACTCCGGCAGCAGCGCCCTGAGTCTACGCTCGTAGCTCGACGTCATCATGCCGTAATACCTTCGGCTGCCGTTCCAAATAGAGGACGCCAGCAGCAGGAGTATGAACGCCGTGTGAGCCCAAAGGCTGTACCAAAACACCGGGGCCAGCGCGGTGACCGCCAGACACGCCGCCGCGTGAACCATCATGTACCTCACGCACGGCCCAATATCCGCCGGCCTATCGTTGACGTACCCGATCCACCGCCCGAGCCGCGGGATGGAGCGCATCGTCATGTGAAAAACGGTATCGTGGCTGGACCTCGACGGGTTGGAGTGCCCGTGCCATCTCCCGTGCGACACGAGCCAAACTACGTGAACTACCCACCACACCGCGTACACCGTGACGGCGGGGGTGATGAGTTCCACGTACCCAACCCCGGATCCGTTCGTCGTATCGTCCAGACCCGGCATGGGTAAGATCCCCGGGAACGCGGTCTCGTGTTCCTCCGGGTGCCAGCGCAGCGCCCACGTGACCATGGGCGGGGAGATGTGAATGAACAGCGCGGCGGTGTGCTCGACGCTGTGCAGGATGAGCGCGTTGGCCAGTGCCGGGACGGCCCAGCCGAGCGGGCCGTTCGCGAGGCAGAAGCACGCGCGGAATACGTACGGTGACGAGGTCACGGGCGCCAGCCACTCTTTCCAACCCGGGATGGCCCACGCCGCGAGTGAAATGGTGCCCACGATGGAGTACGCGAACGAGAGCCAGTGGCAGAGGTCCATGAGGTACAGTCGTTGGTGGTTCTTCAGTTTGATGCTGTAGGACAGGTAGTTGAGCACCAGGGACTTGAGAACCTGCCAGACCCAGTAGTACTCCACGAAGCGCCCCAGGCAAAAGCCGGTGAAGCCGACGTTGAACAATCCGAGCGCGAAGGAGAACGGGGAGAGGCCTTGCTGACGCTTGTAGAAGTCCCCTTGCTTCTTGACAATCTCCAGCGCCCTTCGCAGGCCGTTCTCCTCCTCCGAGGAGCGGAGCGTGGGCGAGCGTTCGAGGCTCATCGCGGCGGCTCACTGGTCCCCGCGTGCCCGCCCGAGTGATGGATGCTTTGTTAACTCCGGGGCTAAAAAGATTTCGAACCTCGAGGGTTTCTCATAGCAGAGGGTGGGCGCCGAGGAGCTGGGGAGGATAGTGCCTCGGCGGACCCGGCGCGATGTATTTCGCGTACGCGTGGCCCAAGGTGCTGGCCAGCGGGACGCATCACCGCGGGGACGATCCCGTCGTCGCCCTCGAGCTCGACGCGGGCTTGGGATGCCTGGCGGTGGTCTTCGCATCCTCCGTCGAGATCTGGTCGACGGGGCAGCACCGGAGGCTCGTCGGGCGGCACGCGCGCGACGCGGAGGCGGTCGCCGAGGAGGGCGCGTACCTCGCGGCGAGATGGCGCGGGGGTGGCCACGCGCGGCTCGCGGTGGTCGCCGCGGGGGGTCGCGCGCGGCTCTTCGATGTCGTCTGGCCGAACGCATCGCCCTCCGACTCCAACCGCGTCGACCCAAACGCGCTGCCCGAGCGATGCGAGCTCATCCTCCGCGCGACCCTCACCGTGGGCCCCGGGTCCATCGTGCTCCCCGTGATGCCCAACCCCGCGGACGACGATCGACACACAGAGGGAGGCGGCCACCACAGACGCACGGGCTCCCTCGGCCCCATGCTCTCCCCCGTCAACGAACACGCCGCCGCGCCGCTCAACGACGGCGTGTGCCTATCCATCGCCGGCGACCACCGCGTGATGCTCCTGGGCACGTCCACCGGACATATCGTGCAGTGCTCGTGGGACGGCGGCGATGATCGCGGCGACGGCGTGGACGTGCTGAGCCGCGGGGATCCGTGCGCCGTGAACGCGGATGAACACTGCCAACACCGATGGACCGGCGCGGTGACCCGGATGGACTACTCGTACGAGATGCGAGCCGCCGTCGCGGTGATGTCCTCGGGGCGGTGCGCACTTCTGAGGATAAGCGGTGGTGATACCGAGGAGTCTGGAGATACGGACACGAACGTGGCGGAGCGGCTTCGGTTGGATCGGTGGCTCGGCGACGGCGACGCCGCCTGCGCGGCTCTGTCGCCCGCGCCTTCTTCGAGGACGGTGGCCGTGGGCGCGTCGAACGGTGTCGTTCGACTGTACCGCGTGGACTTCGAGGGTGATACGTCCTCCGTGGACGCGCCGCCGACGCTTCTGCGCACGTTAAGTCTGGCGGACTGGGGGTACGGGGTGAGCGACACGGGCGGGTGCGCCGACGTTGGCTGGGCCGCAGACGGGGAGGCGGTTTGCGTGGGGTGGTGGAAAAAGGGAGTCGCGACGTGGTCCGCGAACGGGTGCATGCTGATGTGCACCCTGCCGCAGGGCGGGGGTACCGCGGGGTGCCACGTCCCCGACACTATCCCCGGGAGTGACGGAAGCGTCGTATCCTCGCCGGCGACTCAAGAAGCGGGGTTGAGCCCGAGGCATTTCGCCGGCGGCAGGCCCGAGACGCTCGCGAGACGACGCACGCGCGATGCGGGCGACGGCGGGACCGCGCGTTTGGCGTGGACCGCGGACGGCTACGGGCTCTTCGCCGCGTCCGCGTCCGGGGGAGGCGACGTGGACGGTGAAGGTGTGACGCACGGTGAAGGTGCCACGCCAACGGGGCTGGCTGGAACGAAGGGCCGGCTGCGCGAGTTTTCATTCGCGGCGGCTAGCCCCCGGCACCACCTCGGCCGCGGCGGCCGGACGCACCTGCTTCGGGCGCCGGATAGGATAATAGCCCTCGACGCCGGGGATGGGGATGGGGACGGGGACGACACGGGGATGGCGTCAGCCACGGGGATGATGGATGAACCAGGGGTGAACGGTTCGGCTCGGCATATCATGATCCCGCACGCGTACGCGTCTCCGAACTGGCCGCTTCGTCTCTTGGCGGAGAGCGGCGACGGCCGCGACGTGGCCGCCGCGGGTTCCAAAGGTTTGGTCCTTCTTGATACCAAGACGGGCAAGTGGAGGTTCTTCGGGGATGTGAGCCACGAGCGGGAGTTTGTGGCGACGGGGTTGGCGTGGCTGGACGGCGGGGTGGTGGCGGTGTCCGCCCGGCTGACGGGAACCGGCGGAACCGGCGGTGGATCGTGGTTCGACTGGAGCGGGTCGCGATCGAAGGACGCCGATGAAGAGCGTCACGTCCTTCGCGTGTACCCCAGGAACCACCTGAGCGCGACGTCCGTGCTGCTCGAGCACGAGCTGACGGGGGAGCCGGTGGCGATGAGCGCGTTGGGACGTTTTTTGCTCGTGGCGACTCGCGCTGAAAGTGAGGACGGCGGGCTCCGGATCGACGTGCTCGAGGTCACGCTGAATCGCGGCACGGCGTCGCTTCGATCCGTGCGACGCGTCACGTTGCGCGACTCGAAGGTACGCGGCCCGATGGAGCTGGCGCTCCTACCGTCGATGCCCCCTCGGCCCGATTCGACGAGCCCGGCGGCGACTCGGGCTCAGGCGTCCGCTCTTCGTTCGCCAAAAGTCGGTCTTCTCGGCCCGCCGCCCGAGCCCCCCCCGCCGCCCATCCCCACGCACTGCATGATGCTTCGGCGGGACGGCGGGATTCTCTCGCTGATCGACCTTGGGTCGGACGGGGTGCAAGGGGAGACTTGTGAGCGGGTCCTGGCGGATGGCGTGGAGCGCTTCTGGATCGCATCCGGAGACGCGACGCAGGCGCCCAACTGCGACGCCGACGCGAGGTGGTCGTGGTGGACGTACGGCGCCGAGGGTACGCGCGTGTGGTACGTTCCGTCCACAGGCGTGCCCTCATCACCCGCACCCTCGCACGGCGGCGGCGGCGATTCCGTCGCCTTCACGGATCCCGAGCTCGAGTTTGATAAAGAAGCGTATCCGCTCGGTGTGGTGCTGGGCGGATCCGCCCCGCTCATCGTGGGATGTACGCAACGACTCGCGTTCACCGGGTGCACCGCTCAGCCGTGCTTCGAGCCCACGCCCAAGGCGCAGCCCATCTTACCCTGCATGTTGCGTCACCTGCTGCGCGTAGGCGAGCGCGGCGCCGCCATCAGAGTCGCGAGGCGTTGCGCGGGTAAGCCCCGGTTTACGCATTCACTCGAGTGGCTCCTATTCTCCGCGCTGGACCGCCACGTCGGACCGAGTTCCGTGTCGAACAAGAACGACCCGGTGAAGGCGTCCACGGCGGAGAAGGCGCTGGGGGATGCGGTGTCGCTGTGTCGCGAGTTTTCCGAGTACGCCGAGGTTGTCGTATCCGTGGCGAGAAAGACGGATTCCGCCGAGTGGCCCGAGCTCTTCCGTTTCGCGGGGGACCCGTCTTTGCTCCAGGCGAACGCGCTGGCTGATGGGCAGCTCAGAACGGCGGCGTGCTACCTTCTCGTGGTGGATAAGCTGGTGAGCGCGGTGGTCGGGGCGAAGGCGGCGGGTGATGTGCTGCGGGCGGCGCTGGCGCGGGGTCGGTACGGGCTGGTGGGCGAGTTGGTCCGGTTTTTGGCGAGGCCCGCGGTGGAGGAGGCGGCGGGACGCGCGGCTGCGCGCTCGGCGGAGAAGAAACGCCGTGGCGGTTCATCTTCCGACGACGGGGACGTCGGGATCGTCTCCGGGCTCTTCAAGTGGCTCGGCGCCGCGCCGGAACCTGAGAAGGATCCGAAGGAGAAGGAGGTCCCGGCGGCGGCGGCGCCGCGGAGGTCCCTCGACGAGGAGTTCATCGGGACCCCGAAGGGTGTGGAGCACGTGAGCGGCGCGCGGGGTGGCGTGATCGCCGTGCTCCCGCCCAACCTACGCCGCGCGCTACGCGACCACGCGTCGAAGCTCGCCGCCGCCGTCGATCTCGCCGCGCTCTCGGCGTTCACGCGCGAGACGGATTTCGACTTGGGCGCGTTTTTTCAGCGAGAGTTGGCGGATTTCCCCGACGGCGGCGCGGCTCGACTGGTCGACTTCCCCAAGGCGCTCGCCCTCGCCGCGGACTCCCTCCGACGGCACGAGTCGCGCGCGGGGGGAGGCCGGTCCGAGGTGGCGGCGATGAGGGCGGGTATAGACGCGATGCTGGTCAAGATGGTGTCCGCGGGGTGCGTGGAGTGGTCGCTGGTGACGGCGACGCTGACCCGGCGCGTGGAGGTTCTCTCGAATATTTTCGATGGACGGGACGAGGTTATGAGCGCGTGGAGGGTCGCGGTGGAGCGGTGCGCGGCCGCGGCGAGCGCGCGCGGGGATATCGCGCACGCCGCGTTCCTTCAGTCGCTCAGAGACGAGGTGTGCGGGCACTCGAATAGTTAGACGGTGCCATCATCGGAATGTCTTGGATTTTTATTATAGCGACGGCGCCGAGACGTGTCCATCGCGTCGTTATGTGTGTGTGTCACGTGCGGGACGCGAGCCCCACGCATCGGTGTGTGATACCGTGACTAGCCCTCGATGTACTTCTGGGCGAACTCCTTGATGATGGACTTTTTATCGTTGAGCGGGACGCCGAATTTCTCCTCGAGGTCGACGCGGATCTTCTTCATGGAGACAGACTCGAGGTCGACGCCGGAGAGCATGGCCTTGACCGCCGCCTCGAGATCTTCGTCGGACGGGGCCTCGGTCTTGGGCGGGGTCTTGGGCTCGGGCTGTGACGGCTCGGGGGTGGGAGCCGCCGGCATCTCCTCCTCCTTCGCGGCTTCCTCCTCGGCCTCCTCCTCCTCCTCCTCCTCCTCCTCGCTGTCGGACGCCTCCTCCTCCTCCTCTTCCTCGTCGGACTCCGCCGCCTCCTCCTTCTTCTTCGGGGCGGCCTTCTTCTTGGCGCCGCCTTCGACAGCCTTCTCCAGCTTCTTGAGCAGCGCGGCCTGCCTCGCGGCCAGCGCGTTGAGCTCAGCCTTGATACCCTTGACGTCGTCCGGGAGCTTGCCAGACGAAACCTTGGACCTCTTGGAGGCGGCCTTGTCCTTCTTGGCGGCGACCCTGTCGCGCTTCTTGGCAGCCTTCTCGCGCTTGGCGTCCGCAGCCTCTGTGGTTTTCGAATACGAGTTGGGTTGGGAGATTGTCAGAGACGCGTCGAGGTGGGTATCGAGTTGGGTCGGGCGGTTGGTCGGGCGAGACGATCACATCATAACATCGATGGAAAAAGGTGGGCACTCACCCTTGAGGTTCTTGTTGCCGGACGGCGCGGGCTTTATGAGCCAGTCAAAGATGCGTTTCTCCTTGGCCTCCTTCTTGCCATCCTCGCCGGACCCGCGGGGCAGGTCCAAGAGGTCCAGCAGCGCGTTCAGGGTGGTGGCGAACGCTCGTTTGAGGATGTCCTCCGCGCGGGACTTGGCCTTCTCGTCGCCCTCGGGCAGGCCGGAGAAGGCGCGGATGTTCTTCTTGATGATCGTCGCCTTGCCGGGGGTGCCGAACATGATGCGATGGACCGTCTTGAGGAACTCATCGTCGGACCTGAACTTGCCGAGCGCGAACTCGACTGTGGAATCGTCGAGGAGTGGGAGGGTCAGCGAACGGGATCCAAGTCGGATCGATCAAAAGCAATCGAGATTTTGAAAAGTGAGTTACGCACCGTTGGGGATGTCGCCGACCTTGGTGCCGGCACCCTCGGGGATGACGAACTCCTTCTTGGTGGGCGAGGCGATCGAGTAGACCTCGACGGTCGCCTTACGTTCGCGCTTCTCGCGGGGTTCCTCTGCCATCTTGCGTGCGATTCAATGGAGTCGGGCCTGATGCTGCTTTTCGGTTTGAACCCCGACCAGACAGACCAAAACTCGACGGCACACGCGGGTCTTCCAGTGTCCAGCCAGGGCGGTGAACAGTTTCGTCGTGCACTCGCATCTCGTCAATCAACTCGTGCAACTCTTACAGTAAATGAATGCTAGTCTTTACGGTTACCCCTTCCCAACCCCTCGGTGCGCAGCTCAGCCTGCAAGGGGTCCATCTCGTCCCCGTCCCCGTCGTACGCGTCGTAGTCACCGTACGGATCATCCGGCTTGAGCCACGCCAAGTCCAAATTTTCTCCGCCAGACGCATCAGCGCTCGTCTCCCGCGCCCTGTCCCTACTTCGCTCCCGCCGCGCACGTTCCCACTTGTCCTTGACATCCTGACGCCGTCTCGGTACCGGGGCATCGTCCGCGTCGTCCTCGTCCTCGGAGTCCCCAATCTCCACGACGCCGGCGACGTGATGCGACCGCTGCTTGGTGGGCATCTGCGCGGCGAGCCTCGCCTGTTTCTTAGCCGTCACCTGGTGCCGGAGCTGCGCGCACACGTCAAAGACGCGCCACTCGGGAACCTTGGACCGTCGACAGCACGCCTCCAGGAACGCCAGCGTCACCTTGCTGACCCGCACGTCGTACAGCTTGATGTCGTCGAAGATTTCCAGCGCGGTGTTCACGTCGCCCTCGTGGCAGCACGCCTCGCACAACACCTCAAACGCCTCGCGTCTCGCGCCGCCATCCTCCGCGTTGGCCTCCGCGCCGTGCACCCGCGTGGGCTTCAACGCGGCGCGGCCCCCCGGGGCGCGGTAGAGCTTGAGCGCGAATTTGAGCTCGCCGCTTCGCGCGGCGGCGGCGATGAGCGAACGAACGGCTCCGGGCGATAGCACCTCCTCGGGCGGTACCTTGCCCCTCTTGACCACCGCGGCGGTCTTGGCGGCGACCTCGCCCTTGAGCGGGCACGCGGGTCCGAGCGCGACTGGCTCGTCGTTCGCCAGGCTCCAGTCGCCGACCGCGTCCCAGCTGGACTGATGATCCTCCATGGACGCAATCTCCTGTTCCACCGTCATCCCGGGCGGGCCCAAACCTTTTTGATCATCCTCGTCCTCGTCCCACGCGTTGGTCTCGCCCTCACCCTCCGCGGCGACGCCCGTCATCGCGGCGCGTTCGAACGCCTCGATCGCGCGCCGGAGCATCTCGCGCGCCTCCCCCGAGTCGACCGCCACCGCCGCGCGGCACAGCGCCTGGGTCAGCGCGCTGCACGTGGGTCGGTCCGGGCGATACCCCAAACGGTTCATCCGCTGGTGCAGCGTCCACGCCCACTGCACTTGGCCCTCGGTGGCGCACACCTGCACGAGGGCCCTGTACGTCGGCGCGGACGGTGAGTACCCGCGAACGTCCATCCAGGACAGGATACGGAGCGCGCGCTCGGCGTAGGACGCGCGGCAGAGGGCGCGAACCACCCCTTCGAGCGTCGTGCGCTCAAACTTTCCGCGGCGGCGCGCGATCGCCTTGACCTCGTCGAGCATGTCGTCGATCCGCCCAGCCTCGGAGACGACGCGCACGAGCGCGTTCTGGCACCTGTCGTTGGGCACCACCCCCCTGTCGCTCATCTCCGATAACAGGGCGTACGCGAGCTCGGCGGGATCGATCGACTCGTCGCCAACCTTCTCGGCATCCTCGGCGGCGAAGAGTCGACACGCGTTGAGCAGGCAGCCGAAGGTCACCACCGTCGGTGAAACCCCGGCGGCTTTCATCTTCCCGAACGTCTCGAACGCGGCGTTCGGGTCCCCTCCCTTGCTCTGCGCGTCGATGAGCGCGGTGTAGATGAACTCGTTCGCGGGTCCGACGGTGTCGTCGGCTTCCGCCTCGGCGAAGACCTTCGCCGCCGCCGCCGCGCCCTTACCTTCGGGGGCGGCTCGCGACGCCGACGCCATCAGGGACACGTACGTTCGCTCCGACCTCGGCACGCCCGCCGCGATCATGTCCGTCAGCAGGTGGGACGCGCGCGTGGATTTGTTGGACGCGACGCACGCGGCGATGAGGGTGTTGTAGGTGATCGTGTCCGGAGCGTTGGACTCGAGAAAGTTGGCGTTGGCGGCGGCGGCGCCCTCCGTTCGCATCTCCTCGTAGAGCGCGAACGCCCTGTCCGCCCTGCCCCGCGCGGCGTACAGCGCGATGGCGGCGTTGCGAACCGCGGTGGTGTTGGACGCCTCGGGGGGCGCGCTCTCAAACACCTCGAGCGCCGTCAGTTCCTCGGCGGGGGCGCCCCGGCACGCGGTGAGCGCCGACGCCAGCGTGTACGGCTCCAAGGGGTACCCTTTGTCGCGCATCAGTGCCAGCGCGCCGAGCGCCGCCTCCGCGCGTCCACACCTCGCGCAGACGCTCATGAACGCGCTCCACACCGCCGCGTTGGGAACCTTGGAACCCGGGTGGTTGGATTGGAAGTCCACCAGGTCGTCGACGATGGATTCGGCTCGTTCAACCGCGTCGTCGCCCGACCACGACCCGGATGCCACGCCGCGCGCCAACGTGGTCAGCAAGCTGGACACCGCGTGGTTGTTCGCGCCGACGCCAGCCTCGGACGCGCGTCTGTACACGTCGATCGCCCACCGCACGTTCTCCGCGCTCCGTGCCACGTCATTCGCCGCCGCGGACAACGCCGAGCCGAAGGTTCGATCCGTCGGCTCCAACTCGTCGGCGTCCAGCTCCTCCAGCACAGCCTTCGCGGCCGACAGGTTCCCCGCCCTCGCCGCCGCGGTGATGAGCGAGTTGTACGTGCGCACGTTCGGCGCCACGCCGTGCTTTACCCGCATGGTATCGACCGTCTCACGGGCGCCCGCGTAGTCGCCCATTCGAGCGCACGCGTCGACGTAGGCATTCATGCAAACCTGGTCACACGCGCCCGTCTCAATGGCGCGTCGGAGCGCGTCCTCGGCACTTGCCATGTCCCCGCACTTGCCCGCGGCGGAGATGAGGCCGCTGTAGGCGAAGGCGTCGGGCGCGATGCCGTGGTGTTCGTAAAGGTCAAACGCTGACACCGCGGATGCGTAATCCTTGGCCTGCGCGCACGCTCCGAGGAGGGATGAGAGGAGCCGCGGGTTGGGTGGCAGGGACCTGGCGTAGGCGAGGGCTAGGTCGAGCCTGCGCGCGTCTTTACACGCGGCCAGGAACTGTTTGTGCGCGGGGTTGAGCCTGCGCCCGACCTCCCGCATCAGCCCGCGGTGTCTCTTCCCGGTGCGTCCTCCTCCTCTGGGGGCATCGTCGCCGCCTCGTGTGGCGCCGACCCATCGGTCGTCCGGGGAGTCGGATGGGGCGTTGGATGGGGCGCGCACCGCGGCGACGCATCCTTCGAGGTCCCCGCGGCGCAGCGCGGCGTCGAACGCGTCCATCATGGACGCCGCGACGCGGACATCCTCGGGCGAGAGGCTCCTGAAGTTGCGCAGCGGCGACGACGCGCGCGAGCCGCCCCGGCCCCCTCGACCGCCCCTCGTGCCCCTTCCGTGGGTGCGGCCACCGCGGCCGCGGACGGGAGCGGACGAATGGCCGAGACTCGGCGTTTTGACCGCGTCGTCGTCGTCCACCCCGGCCCCGCGCGGGTCCGCGACCGCCCGAGGGGCGACGTCGCGCTCCCTCGACCCCGGGCCCGGGTGCCCCCCGTTGGAGCCACGCCGCGTTGTTCGCCAATCGCCGCTCCCGGGTGAGGGCGTCACCGCGGCTGTCCACGGCCTCCGGGACGCGCCGCGGGTCACGGACGCGGGCACGCGCGACGGCCGCGCCGTCAACACGCGCACCGCGCCCCCGAACCCTCCGCCCATTCGCCCGGGGTGGCACGCAGCGGCCGCCATGTCGTCGCGAGGATAAAAAGCGCGCTCGTGACTCTGCACCGCCGCTGGTTTTGTGCAAAAAGTCCTCATCGTATGAGCAAACATCGTACGAGAGCCAGCCAAAAGGCGACTCAGAATCAACGGTCTAAATCTCCCACTCATCAAAAAGGCGGCACACCAACTCTTCACGGCGAGCTCCGAGACTCTCCATTCCTACCGGCGCCGCTCATTGACCTCGAGGATGGAGGAGTACGACGACGAGGGCCTGACGTGCCACACCGCGCCCGGCGTGGTGTTCACCACCATGGACGACCTGAAGGAGCACTACCGCTCCGACTGGCACCGATACAACCTCAAGCGCAAAGTCGCGGGCCTGCCCGTCGTGGGCAACGAGCTCTTCGAGCGCGTCATGCAGCAGGCGGCGGCGGGCAAGAACGGGTCCGGTAAGGTGACGGGCACGTCCCACCTGAAGCGCCCGGAGCAGCTCCCGAGGTCCGTGCAGAAGGCGCAGAGGTTCGAGACGTGGGCGGAGAACCACCAGGATGAGATCGAGGAGGCGCAGGAGTACGCGCGCAGGCTGGCGGCCGGCGAGATCTCCGACGGCGAGGACGCCCAGTTCGAGGACGAGGAGCGCGACGAGGTCGGCGCCCTCGGCGACGACGGCGACGACGACGACTGGGAGTCCATGGCATCAGACGAGGCGGAGGAGGTTCTCGCGCGTATGGAGAAGATGGCGATGGAAGACCAGGACGACATGGTGCGACCCGAACCCCGAACGACCCAAGACGGCCACGAGATGCCGCCACGAGAAGCGCCCGAGTTTTTCGCACTAATTTGCACGCGACTGACTCCCCCCTTCATCCCTCCTCCGCCACCCCAACCCCACAGGACTACGATTCCGAGAGCGACGAGGACGAGGGGATGCAGCTGGACCTCTCCAACGCCCCGGTTCGCCTCGCGGACAACGGCTACGAGCTCATCATCACCCGCGACGACGGAACCAAGAAGCGCATCGGGCCCAGAGAGCTCCGCCGGTACTACAGGCAGCGGCACAGGCCCGAGGATAACAGGCAGTCCGTGCTCGCGATCAAGGCGGAGAACGCCGAACGCGGGCTGGTGTCCATGCGCGTGGGCGGCGGCGGAGATAAGCTCGCGAGGTTTGACCAGAACGGGCGCTTCTACGGGGTGCCCGCGCACATCGCGGCGTTGGTGAAGAAGGCGCAAAAGGCGGCGAGGCGGTACGAGGGGAGTCGCATGATCATGGGCGGCAGCGGGAACAAGAAGTTCGACCTCAACGGGCAGAACGTCAAGACCAAGCTGCCCAAGGCTTGCCCGTATTAGTCCCATTGTAACGCGAGTTCGTCTCCGAAGGTGTCATTCGTGTTAAAATCTAGATGAGGTCGAGGGCTCCGTCTTCGAGTAGCCCCTTGATGAACCTGTACCGCACCATGATGATGTCCCCTTGGTCCAGGTCCATGGTGTTGTCCGGATCGTTCGGGTCGAACATCACGTCCCGCCTGTCCTCCCGCACCCTGCAGAACACGTGCTTATCGAGGTTGGGCTCGGGAATCATGTCGTAGTCGGTGTCGTCGTCCTGGATCTGCTGCAGCATGCTCGTGTACTTCTCGGGCATCTGATTCAACACGCTGCCGAAGTGCTCGTCGAGCATGTTGACGTATTTCTCGGCGTATTCCACCTCCTGCGGGGACAGCTTGCCGAGCTCATCCTTCGCCGTGTGCACCGCGTACTTCTCGATCTTGAACAGCCTGGTGCGGTAGTACGCGCGGATCAAGAACCGGACCCTGTTGAGCTCCGCGTGGTAGATGTGCGCCATGAGGTCGTCCACCCCGCCGCCCGCGCCGCCGCCTCCTCCGCCGCCGGCCGCCGCCGCGGCATCCCTGTTCTGCTGCACCACCAGCTCCTGGTCCTCCACCTTGGCCATCACCTGCGCCAGGAGGTCCGTCTCGAACGGCAGGAGCTCCGGGGCGTTCTTCTCGTTGACGTACGCCCGCTTCAGTCTCGCCACGATGTTGGTGGGATCCTGCTCCATCTGGCTCGCCTCCGCGAGGATATCGGCGATGTCCTCATTCTGGGACGCCTCGGCCATCGTGCCTGCGGCTCCACGCGCGTTCCTCCAGTGCTGGCCGCTCTGCGGATGTTTCTTTGAACTTGAAACCAACCAAGAAGAGGGTTTGAGAGGGCTCTTGACTGGAAGCTTCCCGCGCACTTCCCTACGCGCGCGGGCCGCTCGAGACTTGGTTTCCGACGTCGTTTGGAATCCAAAAAGGAGAAGATGGATACCAGGGATGCCATGCCGTGGGCCACCCTGGACAGGGCCGGCGAAGGGTACGAGGACGCGGTCAAGGACGAGCCCCTCAGCGACGAGCCAATCGAGAAGCGCACGCTCAAGGAGCTCGTGCTCATGCACCAGAAGGCGACGCTGGAGGCTTTCGGAAAGGATAACTGGATCATGTCGCGCCCGCCCATGCACGAACGGAGCGCGAAGATGAAGATGTCCATCAAGGTGCGACCTCTACCCCGCGTCATTCAACCGCCCCCCGCGATCACGCACCCCAAACGAACCGTCCAACGCAGTAAACCTAACTGGTTCGTCCCGCGATTTCCTCACGCAGATCCGCGACGAGTACCAGGCGGTGCGCAACATGCCCCCGCCCGAGATCCAGCCGTCGAAGAAGAAGAAGAAGCGCGCCGGCGAGGAGGACGAACGCGCACAGACCGGCGCCGCCGCCGCGCCCGCCTCCGCGGACGCCGCCATCCCCGGCATGGACGCCGCGAAGGCTGCCAAGAAGGGCAAGGAGACGGACATCTCCAAGCTCATCGACTCCATAGACGACGTCCCGGCCGCAAAGCCGTTCGGATCCGGCGGCGCCAACGCCATCGTCGAGTTCAAGGGCGAGGCCGGTTCCATCGTCCCAGAGACCAAGAAGCGGTACAACTTCAGCGCGCAGATCATCCCGAGGCTGGCGAGTAAATGGCCCAAGCCCGAGTGGAGGGCGCCTTGGAAGCTCTACCGCGTGATCAGCGGCCACCTCGGCTGGGTGCGTTCCGTGACGGTGGATCCGTCGAACGAGTGGTTCGCGACCGGGTCCGCGGATCGCACGATCAAGATCTGGGACCTCGCGTCCGGGCAGCTCAAGCTGACGCTGACGGGCCACATCGAGCAGGTGATGGGCATCGCGGTGAGCGACAGGCACCCGTACATGTTCAGCTGCGGCCTCGACAAGATGGTCAAGTGCTGGGACCTCGAGTACAACAAGGTGATCCGACACTACCACGGGCACCTCTCCGGCGTGTACTCGCTCGCGTTGCACCCCGCGCTGGACGTGCTCATGACGGGCGGCAGGGACAGCGCGTGCAGGGTGTGGGACATGCGAACCAAGACGCAGGTGTTTTGCCTCTCTGGCCACGACAACACCGTGGGCTCAATCGTGGCCCAGGAGAATAACCCGCAGGTCATCACGGGCTCGTACGACAGCACGGTGAAGCTGTGGGACCTCGCGGCCGGTAAGTGCGCGGAGACGCTGACGTACCACAAGAAGGGCGTGAGGGCGCTCGCGCTGCACCCCAGGGAGTTTACGCTCCTGTCCGCTTCGGCGGATAACATCAAAAAATTCGGTCTCCCGCACGGCAAGTTCATGCACAACATGCTGTCGCAACAGAAGTCCATCGTGAACTCGTTGAGTGTGAACGAGGACGACGTGGTGGTGAGCGGCGGGGACAACGGGTCGCTGTACTTTTGGGACTACAAGAGCGGGCACAACTTTCAGCAGGCGGCGCCGAAGGTTCAGCCGGGGTCGATGGAGTCGGAGGCTGGCATCTTCGCGTCCACGTTTGACCGCACGGGGACCCGTCTGATCACCGTGGAGGCGGACAAGACGATCAAGATGTGGAAGGAGGACGAGGACGCCACGCCGGAGACGCATCCCAACCTGGAGTTCCACCCGCCGAAGGACGTTCGCAGGTATTAGACCCTCTTAGCCGCATTATCAATCGGTAACATATTCGTCAAACGATACTTACTTCGCGAACTTTCGGTAAGAGGGGGAGAGATCGTGCACGCGCTGGCACATCCTTAGGCGGCTTCTTCACCGCCGTTGGGTGGTGTCGACGCGATGGGTAACAGCGCGGGGAAAGAGGCGACGGTTCAGGAGAGCGTCGCGGGCGATACGGGTCAGCCGGCGCCACGCGAAGCGGCGACGAGCCGGTCCCCCGCCGCCAACGAGAAGGAAACCGCCGACTCCTCCCACACCCTCCCCGGCGGCCTGCGCCTCGTCGAGGGCGTCGTCGACACGTCGGGATCCCCGTCGGAGCACGATGTACTCGTGGCGTGGATCCGCGACGCGCTCGAGCGCGGCCGCGCGGGCGAGCTCCCCGGCAACACCTACGCGCCCATCCCGGAGAAGTGGCGCGTGCGCAATCAGAGCCGAGAGATGCTCCAGTTCGGCACGTACACGCACAGCAACCGCGTGGAGACCCACGTCCCGGTCGCGCCCTTACCCGACGAACTCGAAGCCGTCGTCGACACCCTCATCGCCCGCGGGTGCGTCACCCCGAGCCAACGCCCGGACTCGTGCACCGTCAACCTCTACGGACCCGGCCAGTGGATCCCGCCGCACATCGACAACCCAGCCTTCGACCGCCCGTTCGTCACCGTCTCGCTCTGCTCCGAGCAACGCATGGTGCTCGGCCGGGGGATGGTCTGGCCAGGGGATGACAATATGGTCAAGGAACGTCTCAACGAGGAGCACGCGCTGTCGCTTCCGGTCGGATCAGCCGTCGTCGTGGACGGAGACGCGGCTGATTCGTACGAACATGCCGTGCCGCCGGTGACCGACACGCGCATCTCCCTCACGTTCAGGCGCCGGGGTGAGGACGGCGCCGCGATGGACGCGCGCGTGGCGAGGTCGGAGCGGTGCAGGCGGGAGTTTCGTTACGTGAGGCGGGCGGCGGCGGCGGCGGCGGAGGCGAGGGCGGGCGGGATCCGGCGCGGGTTCGGGCTCGTCGGGCCGATGGGCGCCGTCGGCCGATGCGGACCCTTGCCGCAGACGCCGGCGGCGAAGCGAACGGGGAGCGTGATCGCAAAGGCAATCACCGAGGATGTGGACGCACGGGCGGCTGACGGCGAAGCTGTGGTGTTGAGCAAGAACGCGGCGAAGAAGGAGGCGAAGAAGGCGGCTAAAGCCGCGGCGAAGGCCAAGGCGAAGGCGGCCAGGGCGACGGTGACTGCGCACGACGGCACGGTGTTCGAGAAGAAGGAGAAGGTTCGCTCGTGCCCCGCGTGCCCCGAGAGCCTTCTCACTGCATCCGCGGTAGGGGACACGAAGGAAGCTACCGAGGAGGACGGCGGCGTCCCAATTGCCGAGGCGCTGCCGTCGGTTGAGAGACTCCACGTTCAGAGCGTGTACGACGCCGTCGCCAAACAGTGGCACGGCACCAGGTACAGGGCGTGGAGCGGCGTGGAGGACTTCATCCGTCGCCACGTCCAGTCCGGGTCCCTCGTCGCCGACGTCGGGTGCGGCAACGGGAAGAACCTGCCGGAGGTTGAGTCCCTGGGCGGCAAAGGCGTGGGTTGCGACTTTTCAATCGGGCTCCTCGAGATTTGCGCGGTGGAGAGAGGCCTGGAGGTGTTCGCCGGCGACGCCGTCTGCCTACCATTACGCTCCAAATCCTTCGACGTCGCGCTCAACATCGCGGTGCTTCACCACATATCCAGCGAAGTTCGCAGACGTAAGCTCGTCACGGAGACCATGCGGCTGTTGACCGTGAACGGAGTCGCTTTGTTCTACGCGTGGGCGCTGGAGCAAAGAGACGGCGGCGTCAGCGGGCACCACTTCGAGTCCCAGGACGTCTTGGTGCCGTTTCACAAGAAGGCTGGCGTCCAGGGCATAGTCCAGGTTGAGGAGAGAAAGGAGTCAAGTGGGGCGGCCGGTGAGACGGGTGCGGGTGAAGGCAAAGGTGCGGGTGAAGGTGCGGGTGAAGGTAAAGGTACGGGTGAAGGTAAAGGTGGGGGTGAAGGCATGGCACCGGAGGACCCGGAGGCGCCTAGAGTGTACCAGCGGTACTGCCACGTGTACAAGGAGGGCGAGCTCGAGACGCTGTTCGACCACCTCGGGTCGTGGGTACGGGTGAACCGCGTGTACTTCGACTGCGGGAACTGGTGCGTGGAGGCTGAGAGGATAGCGTAATTAGGCTGTGGATGCGTCTTATTTCAAACTTTTCGCATCCCTGCTCGGCACCCGGTAGACCCGGGACACTCAATCTGCTTGCCAGTTGTAATTTTGGCGCCAGTTCATCACTTCAGGGATAATAACCATAGGCCGATGAGACGAAAAGGCCAAAAGAAATATCGATTCGGCGCGATCTTGCTGGAATATCCAGGCCTGTGATTGGAGGAATTCCTGCGTCGCGCTGTCGTCCTCAGCTCCTGACAACTCTCATGATTTTCGCGGTTAACCCAGCAGAAGGACCCCGCGCGGAGCCCCTGTGAGCGCACGTAGAGCGCTGGTGGCAGGGGCGCGCGTCGGTGGATAGCCCGGCGTAGTCGAGAAGGCGAGCGCGAGGTCGAGCAGGCGCTGCTGACCCCGTGTCGCGGCCTTGGGGGCGGGCGTCCGAGGGGGAAATACATTCATCCTCGGCGAGAAGCGTCGCCTGTCGTCAGCGGGGACCGGGTGGGATGGTGAGCGGTGCCCTGGCCGCGTCGCACGCCACGGCGGCGGCGCTGCTGGGGTGGAATCGTCACGGTCGTGGCGTATCCGCCGTGAGGTCGCGCCGATGCGTCGTCGTCGCGAGCGCAGCCGGCGGGGACCCCGCGGGTCGACGCGGGAATGATGGATCGGAAGCGTCCACCTCGTCCGGCCCGACGATCCCGTCCCGACCGTCGCGCGGGCGCAAGAAGCGCGCGGCGGCGTCCAAACCGCGCAACGCCATCGCCACGGGCTCCGGGGAGTGGGACTCGGACGACGACCTCCCATCCGACGGCGCGCTCAACGCCGGGCCGCCCAAGGCGGATCGCGCGGACACCACGACGCGCGCACGAGCCAAGCCGCGGGGCAAGAATGGGACGAAAGAGGAGACCGAGCTGGTCATGGTCCTCGAGCGACGCGGCGAGGGATGGAACGAAGAAGTCTTCCCCCACGTCGTCATGAAGCGCAGACCGGTGCCGCAACGGACGCAGACAGCCACGCGCAGCGTCAAGGCTGACGACGCCGCGCTCTTCCTCGAGGAGCTCGGGTTTGAGAAAGACGACGCCGTCGCCACCATCAGCGCAGCCGCCGCGTGGAGGGTCACCCCGCGCGGCCGCGCCCTCGTGGACAAGAAGATGATGCGCGCGGTGCAGAGCAACACGCGGAACGCCGTCGAGTGCCTGCGACAGGTTGGCGCCAACGACGGCGACATCCCCAAGCTCATCCGCGAAGTACCGCAGATCCTCGCGGTTGTCCCAAACAACGAATGGAACCGGCGGCTGCTCGAGTACGTGGTGCGCACCAAAGTGTCCGGCGGCGGACGCCTCGGCCCGCTCAAGCTCTCCAACCGCGGGCGCCTTCCCAAGGAGAACAAGAAGAACGAGGAGATGAAGCCGTGGGTCAACGAGGTTCGCGAGCTCCGCCGCTTCGGCCGGCTGTCGCAGGAGCAGATGTACATGCTCGACGTCGCCGGCTTCGACGCCAACGTCAAAGAAACGAAACGGATCGGCGAGTCCCGTCGCACGTGGGAGATGTGGTTCGACGAGCTCGTGGAGTACCAGTGCAAGCAGGGCACCGTGAACATACCGACGGAACGCGCGGATGCCGGGTTAGGGCTCTGGCTCAAGCGGCAAAAGGAGAAGCACGCGGTGGGGAAACTGGGAGCCAAGGCGCTCAAGCGGCTCGTCGCCGTCGGCGTCAACTTTGACGGGTACCATCCCACGTCGCAGCTCGAGCTGACCAACCCGGGTAAGCCCAAACGCGGGCGCCCGCGTAAGAAGCAGAACGGTGCCGACACCGTCACGCCGTCCAACGCGGCGGAGGCTGGCGTGTCCTTCGAGGTTGGCACGGAGAGCCGCGTTGATTTCACCGTCGAGGGTGCGCTTTTAGGCGCGTCCGAGCGCATGAAGGACTGGCGCTACGTGTTGGGGGATGAAGGGTGCGAGTACGTGTACGAGCTGAAGCGGTGGAAGCAGACGGAGGGTGAGTTCATCGAACCGCCGCTCGGTTCGCCGCTGGCGGTGTGGCTCGCGAAGCAGAGGGCGCGAGCGGCGATGGCGGATGGGGACGAAGGAGGCTCCGAGCTTCTTACGCCGATGCCCGAATACGAGCGCGAGGCGCTTGTCAACGCGGGCATCGAGCTCGAGAACTTCTCCCCGACGTGGCTTGGCGAGCTCGAGAAGTTCCACGGGCTCCGGCAGCACAGGGTGACGCTGCACGACCCGATCGCGCAGCGCGTCTTTGTCGAGGAGCAGAGGCAGCAGAGCGCGGAGGGGAAGCTGAGCCGGGCCAAGCTGCGTCGGCTCAAGGCGGCGGGCGTGTCGGGCATCTCCGGCGCGCTGCAGCTCGACGGTGTCACCATGGACTCCATAGACGAGCTCGACGACGAGGAGTTCGCGCCTTGGCCCCGAGGAGGCACGTTCCGAAGCGAGGACACCGAGGACATCTTGCAGTCGCTGATGCGCGAGAACGTCGTCGCGGCGCAGGCGTCGGCGGCGGCGAGGGCGGAGGCGGAGCGCATGAAGGGAAGTCCAAAGGCGAAGAAGCCTTCGAGCCGCGCGCGCGCGCGCCGGCGGCCTTTGGCGCCCATCGCACCCGGCCCCGTCGGCGTGCAGAAGGAGGAGGAGGAGGAAGGAGACGAGGAGGAGGTCGCGGCGCCGGCGGATTCATCAGGCGAGTTCGAGAGGGCGAGGACCTGAGCAAAGAGTGTATTGTACGAGTACTTTTTCGCATTGTAAGTTTACATCGATCACACAGAGAGCTGAGCTCACACCCTGCCGCCGAGCGCGGTCGCGATGCTTCCGTGGTTGCCGCCCGCGTTGCCGCCGCCCGAGTATCGCGCGTCGTTGGCGTACTTGTGGAATATCGGGTGCATGTCCAGCCTGCCTTGCTTGACAACCTGGTAGAGCTCATACGCCTGGTTGCACACCCACCCGCCGACGAATATGGTGAGAAAGTTGAGGTAGACCGCGCCGAGGCAGACGATGAGGAGCCCGAACACGGCGGACACGGCGACGGTAATGTTCGCGGTGGTGCCCACCGGCACGCCGCACAGGAGCATGCAGCTGACCATGATCCGTCCGCCGTCCAACGGGTACGCCGGGCAAAACAGATTGAAGAGGAACAAGCTCAAATTGATGATGATGGCGTGCCTGCACAAGTCCTCGAAGAACACGCCGCTGTAGGTGAGCGATGCGTCGCCGTCCGCGGACGCGGCGAGGAGGATGACCCACACGATCATCTGCGGGATGTGGGTGAGGGGACCCGCGATGGAGACGAAGAGGTCCTCCTTCGCCTCTCCCGAGTGACCGATGAAGGCGAGCCCACCGAGCGGCCAGAGCAGGATACCTTCCACCGTGCCCCCGACCCGATACGTCGCCCAGCAGTGGCCGAGCTCGTGGATGAGGACGGTGCCGAACAGAACCGGGCCGTTCACGAGGAAAATCATGAAGCCGTACTCCGGGCTACCCTCCAGTCCGCCCTGAATAAAGCCCAGGAGCGACACCACGGCGATGTAAACCAAGAAGAGCCGGTGGATGCGCAGAGGGATGCCGAAGAGCGAGCCGCACGGGTAGGATCCATCCACGAAGCCATTACTCTGACCCAGTGTGGTCTCCTGACCCTGCGTGGCGCTCTGCGGCGGGGGAGTGGGGTAGTTTCCGCTCATCGCGCGCGGGGAAGAGTGAGGGGCGACCGGGTTCAAACTTTGTTAGCTTCGGAAATTGGATTTACCAAAAAACTGAGTTGACAGCTAAACAGTCCTGACGTGGTGGGCATTTGTGTCGTTGGAGCGACAAGTTAAGAGTGTGTCTAATTAACTCAAGAATGACGATCTGATTTCCGAAAACTCGAAATGCCCATACAATTTTCGGTTACGAATTTC
>Ga0257106_1000445_pt1 | contig 24632 bp, 12 predicted proteins | sample LP_taG_3_FD_190177 | JGI IMG/M metagenome (GOLD analysis project Ga0257106, IMG submission 190177) | Marine microbial communities from Northeast Subartic Pacific Ocean, Canada - LP_J_2011_P26_10m | ecosystem: Environmental > Aquatic > Marine > Oceanic | place: Canada: Northeast Subartic Pacific...
TCCCGGAGGAGAACGCCTCCCCCGACGTCGAGACCGGCGCCGTCGTCTCCGATTCGGAAGCGATGTCCCCGCACAAGACCCAGGGCGCGCCCGGCCACGTCGCCAAGGTCAAGGCCAGCATCGAGAGCGGCGAGGTGGTCAGGAAATCCAAGGATGGCGGCGGCAAGCTGCGCAAGTCCTTGAACGTCATCGGGGGATTCAAGAAGGCCACCTCGGGTTTGATGGCCAAGCTCCGAGCGTCGCGCGATGCCCCCGAGACCCCCGTGCGCCGACCTTCGCCCAAATCCGGCGCCGTCGATGCGGGCGACCCGACAGAGAACGCCGCGGCGGTGTCGAGGGGCGACCTGGAAGCCGGCGGGTTCGCCGGCGACGACGCCGCCACCCTCGAGGAGGAGGAGCAGCGTCGCGTCGAGGAGGAGATCGCGCTGGCGGAGAGGCTCAGCCCAGGCCTCGTCGCGCACGCGGTGGGAAGTTCCCCAAACGGCGTATCCCCGGGAATGGAGCCGACGGTGATCGACCAGTCGCCCACGCGAACCAGGTCCAAGTTTGAGCTCCCGGATGACACGGACGAGGAGGAGGAGACAGATCACCTCCAGGCGGCACCGGTGGAGCAGACGGACGTGACGATGAGCATGAGCCCCGTCCACGTCGCGGACGTATCCGTCGACAAGGAGAACAACGAACACGGACGGCCCGGCGTGACCTTCGCGGCCACCCCGGATGAGATTCGCAGCGCCAACTCGTCCCGCGACGATCTGCAAAACTCGCAGTACTCCCCCGAGGTTGGGGTTGCGCCGCTGCAACAGCGCGACGGCAACAACACGGCCAGCGGGTGGAAGAAGCCCCCGATGTCCAAGTCCAAGGAGGATGCGCACTTCGTGTCCAAGGTGACGGCGAGGCAGATGCCGGATAAGTACGGCGCGATGTTCGCGTCGATGGCGACGCCGCCGGCGAAGGTTTTCGGCAGCGGCCGCGGCGGCGTTGGCGGCAGCTACAACGATAGGATGTCCGGCGCGGGGATGATCCGCAAGTCGTCGCACTCCAAGGCGCACTCCGGCGACGGTGGTAAGGGGATGATGACCCCGTTGCCGATCTCCAAGAATGTCCTGGAGCGCATCGACGCCCTCGGCCCCGAGATGCAGCCGATGCAAAAGTACATCCTCATCGCGGGCATCATGCTGGACTTTTACGCAAAGTCGCAGCTCATCCGCGAGCTCAACAGGTTCGCCAACAACGCGGACTGGGGCTGGTTCGTCATGGTCTTCCTGTTCTTCCTCCTCTCCGGGAGCATGACCGCCATGTACTGGGTCCTTCACTACCCCATGCCCACCAAGGCTGAGATCGCAAAGGCTCAGAACGAGCACCAGACGAAGGTGTTCGGCTTCACCAAGATTGACTTTAAGCGGATGGTTCGCAACGCGGGCGCGGTGGCGTCCATGTGCATGCTCGGCACGCCATTCGCCGCGTGGCGAGCCCTGCGCACCAACGACCTGAGGCAGCGCAAGGCGGAGATGGACCTGCGGGGCATGCAGCTCGTGGACACCGTTTTTCTCATCCTGCCCGTCGCGACTCTCCAGGCGTACGTGGGCATGTCTTGCTCGTCCCCGGAGTCCCAGTGCCCCGGCCGCAACGGCTTCGACGCGCTTCTCTTCCTCGCGGTCCTCGGCGCCATCACGAGCGGCACGCTCTGTTTCGTCTCCCTGGACCTCCACGAGAAGCCCCCGAGCTACACCTGGGCGCAGTACTGGGCCGCGCACAAGGCTCACCTCTCAGAGATGGCGGCCAAGACAGTGTTTCGGTTCCTGGAGCTCAGCGCGAGGATCACCACCATCGCGCTGTTCTCCGCGGCGCACGGCGGCTGGGTATTCTTCATCTTCTTCATGCACGCGGTCATCGTGCTCGTCGCGTTGAAGTTTTGGCCAAAGCTCGTGGGCGGCGGCGTGCCCGACCGCAACGTGTGGCAAAAGTTTGTCGCCACCAAGGAGACCGTGGTCAAGGCGAGGTTCTGGCCGGACAAGTGGCGCAGGCTCAAGGTTGCCATCCTGGACGACTCCAAGCTTTTACTCGCGGTCATGATCTGGCCGCCCAGCATGTTCGTCGCCAACGCCACGGACAAGAACGGCAAGTTTTGGTGGCGGTCCAAGACGTGCCCGCGCAAATCCTTCCTCTCGGTGAACCGCGTCGACGCCATCTTCCCCCTCCCCGCGGTCGTCGCCGTGCAGGTCTTCGAGGCGATGCTCATGCTCGTCATCGTCGGCGCGTCCATCTCGCAGTATCCCCACTACCACAACTACTACATGATCGCGTTCCTGGCCAACATGGCGTGGCTGTGCGCCGCCGTGGGGTGGATGAGCGCGGCGAGTTTGTGGAACCCGTTTCTCCCCGAGGGTCCGCCCCTCGGCCTGCCCACCGCCACGCTGCACCCCGGCCGAACCCCGGGCCGGCCCGCGCGCGAGGAGGAGGATGCGCCGGAGACGGAGTGGCGACCGCACGAGGGATGGGGCGGGGACACGCCGATGCCCGCCGGGGATGTCAAGTCCATCGGCGGGGCGCTCGCCGCCGCCGCGCCCGCCGGCGACGGACGCGTCACCTCCTCCGTCGACGCAGGGATCTTCTCGCCTTCAGGTAAGACCCCGGGCGCGCGCGCGCGGACTCGCATGGCGGGAAGGACCCCCGCGGTGCGAGCGTCCTACGCGGCCGGTGACGGGTCGCAAGGGAGCTGGGAGGATGACGAGAAGGAGGTTGAGGTTGACGAGACGAAGGAGGTTGACGAGGAAAAGCGTCCCGACCCTGAGCCGGAGACGTCGCCGCGCGCGCTCAACTTCACGTCCGTCCCGGAGGATTTCAAGTACGACTTCGCGGCGGAGCGTGCTAAGCGACTGGCGGCGTTAAAGGCGACGCAGGAAGCTGCCGCCGAGGCTCAACTCGCGGCGCACCGCAGGACAGACAGCGGCGGCAGCGCGAAAAGCGAACGGACGGCGTCTCCGTCGCCCGCGGCGCAGCCCAAGGGTGGCATCTCGTTCGATCGCCTGCGCGGTGGCCTGGACAAACGAGGCGGGTACGTCCCCGGCCAGCCGCACACGATGCCGGGCAGGGTACACGCGTCCACGTCGTCCACGGTTTCATCCCTCGCGACGCCCCCTTTTCCGGGTGCGTCCAAAGCGGGTGTCCGATCGTCGACGGTGTCCAACGCATCCGAGTCGGACGTTTCGATGGCCGTCGACGCGACGCTGACGGCGGCGGTGCACGACGTGAGCGGGGAGGATGAGAACGGTGATCCGTGGTCACATGACCCGTGGGGTGAACGAAGAAGGTGAGGTGAAGGCGGCGCGAGCTCTAAACGATCTACACAAATTTTTATTTCACCGAAACAGATACTTCTTGTCGGCAGATACGGCGCGGTACGCGCCCACCGCGTTCGTGGCGCGCACCTCGAGTTTGGGGGACCTTAAATTGCCGTACTCGTCCACATCGCTCCACCGTTTGCTCCGTAGCTCGTTCCTGCGCTTGGCGAGTAAACCCTGCGCCTCCCCGGTGGACGCCACGCGCTCGGCCCTTTGCGCCACCGAGCCCACGTATTGCATCGCCGAGCAAGCCGCGTACGAGCCCGCGAGCGCCATTGTGCCGAAATATGCGCCGACGAGGACGGGAACCTTGAGCCCTAAACCGCGAGCCGCCTCCGGAGATGGACGGTTTCGTCTTTTGTACCACAGGTACGCCGCGACGCCGCCGACGAGGAACATTCCCGAACCCTGCCAAGCGGGGCGATGATCCGAGGCGTCAGCCGGGATCGGGTTGAGTGCCTCGTTGTACGCGTCGCGAGATTCATCCGTCGACAGCGAGTCCCAGTGCCTTTGAATGCCCGGAATGTGCCCGGCGCCCACGACGCCGACGACTTTCTTCACCCGTTCGCCCCCCGCCGGTCGATGCATCGAGTGCGCGAGCACCAAGTCGCGATCGGCGACGAGCGTCTTTTGTATGGCGTGGTTCTGGAATCCAGCCACCGCGAGGCTATTCCGCGCGAGGTACTCCTCGGACCGAACGAGGTTGATCACCTTCTCGCCGCATCTTCTCACTTTCGCGATGTCCTCGACGGTTGGGGCGTCGACGTGGAGGAAGCCAACTTTGAACCCGCTCTTCTCCACGTCGTCCAGCTCGGCGGGGTCGGAACCGCAGCCCGCCTCGTACATGAGCCGCCGCGCTTCGATCGGCAAGCGAAACTTGACCGGGATCGACATGTTACTGCCATCGCGGAGTTCGATCTGCAGGTCCTCCGTGCTGCGAAGGATGTCGTCGAGGTCGGCGTCGGATCCTTCAGAAGATTCTTTACGAAGATCTTCGCCGAGATCCACGGACCGGCTCTCCGCCTTGTACGCCTCTTGCGCGGCCCGGGAGAACCACCGCTTCCAAACCCGCGACGTCGTGACCTTCATGTCCAGATCCCCGAGCACCACCTCCGCGCCCACCTCCTTCGCCGCGTCGATCGCCGCGAGAAACTCCGCCCCCGGAGTGGTGCCCAAGACGGCTCCCACGAGCGCGTAGCCCAACGCGCCCGCGAGCGGAATCCACCGGCTGGGCTTGAACATGAGATCGAGCTTGGACTCCACCCGCGCCGTGGCGGCGGCGGCGGGTGACGCGGTCTGCGAGTCCTTGACGAGGGCGTTGAGCCTGTTGGGATCGAGCTCGATGACGACGACGTCGGGGCGTTCTCGAAGGATCAGCTCGCGGGTCTCCTCCGCGGCGGCTTTGGAGACGTGCGCGGTGCCGATGAGGGTGACCGTCGCGCCCGTGCTCGGGTGTCGCAGCACGGCGTGGGGTACCTTGGCCCAGCGGTCCTGCCACTCGTCCTCGTCGAAGCGTATGTTGAGCACCGTTACGCCCCCGGGAGCCTGCCCGAATGAAACCCCTTCTGGGAGGATCGGCGGCGGCGGCGGGTCTGACTCGCCCATCCCTCCCCGCCCTCCCCGTTCGTCGCCCGCCCCTTTTCCTACTACCCTAACTACCCTACTACCCTACTACCCTAACGCTCGGATATCCCTCGTATCCGCGGCGCATTTAGAGCTCGGGGATGGGCTTCTGCGTGGGGAGGAGGCCGAAGCGCTTCTTGCACGCGACGCGCTGCTTGGAGAATTTATCGTCGGGGCTGAATCGCGCGGGGTGCGCGGACTGGGTGGGGCTGCCGTCGGGCGCGGTCTTCTTCAGGGTGTAGACCCGGATACCCTTCTCGTCGAGGTAGTACATGAGGTACATGGTGTCAGACCGAGGGTTTGTTCGTCGGTCGCGTCGGATCGGTTGTTGGGCGGTCCGAGAATTCACTCCAAGAAATAACCTCGCTGCCGAGTTTGGCCATGCGATGAAAAAGGTGACGTCTGTGACTGGACTGCTATACGAGGCAATTAGTTTTCGGCAAATAGAAAAGTTGCACCAAAATATGTATAGACAATCACTTTCAGAAAAGGTCGTAATTTGCAATCCTCGTCACGGTGCCTTCGGGAGCTTTTCATTGGTCCGCGGAATCCCACTGCAGCAACACAGTCACAGCCACGTACTCAAACCACGTTTCGTGTGACAAATAGGATTGGGTGTTCCCATCGACCTCCCCGACTGAAGACGCCACACGCACGCGCGCGACAGACCTTACGCGTCAGTCCGCATCCGCACACACTCGGCGTTCACCAACCGCCGACTTCCAACCCCCGCGTCTCGAGTCAATTGAATCAACGCGTCACGGTCGAACGATGGCTTCGATGACTGCGTCGCTCTGCGCCCCGAACCGCGTGTGCCCCTCGCTGGGAGGCAAGCGCGCGCTGGGCTCCACCCGCGCGCTCGCCGCGGCTCGCGCGCCCGCCCGGTCCAACTCCAGGAGGAGCGTGACCACCCGCGCCGTCCAGGAGATCGCCGGTGCGGACTGGAAGAAGGAGGTCCTCGAGGTGCGACCAGTCACGACGCCCCCTTATCCCCGACTCGCGCCAACTGGCGATGATTCCTCGCCAACGGAAATGCAAACACGCGCCCGATCGGAAGACACGATCGCACGGCGCCAAACCCCGAAGCTCGATCTGACCCACCGCTTTCCCATCCCCGCGTGATTCCTTCCCGACTACCACAGTCCGACGTCCCCGTGCTCGTCGACTTCTGGGCCACCTGGTGCGGCCCGTGCAAGCTGATCAGCAAGGTTGTGGAGAAGGCTGAGGAGGCCTACGACAGCGACAAGCTGAAGATTGTGAAGATCGAGGTGGACCCCAACCCGGACCTGGTGGAGGAGTACGGCGTCTACGGCCTGCCCACCATCATCCTCTTCAAGGATGGCAAGATGGTGGAGGGGAGCAAGAGGGAGGGGGCGATCAACCTGCCCAAGCTCAAGGAACACCTGGCCTCCTACGGCCTCGAGTAAATTTTGAGAATTCGGTGTTTCGGTTTGGGGCGCTGCGGGTCAGCGCTGAGCGAGTATTAGAAATGCATTCTTTGTAACAGCTGTATAGGTCTCGTATCATCGCTAGTTTGGCTTGGCGAACAGGCCCTTGAACTTTTCCTGCGCTCGCTTCAAACCGTCTTTTATTTCCTGCTTGGGATCCGGCCTCGTCGCCTCCCTGTCCTGAAGCGTCCGGACCATCTCCGCGAGCACGTCCCGCTCCTGCCTGATCTGCTCGATCGCCGCCAGCTCACCCTCCTTCGACAAGATTATCTCCTTCGCAGCCTCGAGCGAATCCTTCAGCCGCCTGAGCTGCTGGCCTTGCTCGCTCTCCTCCTTCTTCTCGCTCCGCGCCGCCGTCGCCGCGGACTCGCGAGCGGCGTCAGCCTCAGCCTTGGCCTCAAACAAAGCGCGCTCGAGCTCAATCGCTCGCGTCTCCGCGGCGGCGGTTTCGTCCTTCTGTGTGACCTCGGCGCGAAGCTCCGCGAGTTCCGCCGTGAGTTTCTCGGCGAAAGAGTCGGCGGCGGCTTTGGCGTCGTTCGACGCCGCAAGGGATGACTCCGCCGCCGTGACCCTGGACTCGGCATCCTTGGCATCCGCCGCGCGTGAGTTCTCCGACGCGGCGATGCGCTCCTCGGCGGCGGACAGCTCCTCCTTGAGGGCGCCGGTGGTTCGCGCGTGCGAAGCCTCAAGCGCCGCGAGCTTGGATGCGGACTCGCCCGCGCCCGACGCCGCCGCCGCGTTCAGAGACTCAGCCTCCGTCATCGCCTCCGCCGCCGCAGCCTCCGCCGCTTCCAAGCGATCCGACAGCTCGTCCACGCTCTGCTTCCCGGCAGCCTTCATCGCCTCAATCTCCTCACTCTTGGCGGTCAGTTGCGCCTCCAGCGCCGCGAGCTTGGACTCCGACTCACCGGTGCCCCACGCAGCCGCAGCCTTCAGAGACTCCGCCTCAGCCTTCAGAGACTCCGCCTCCGCCTTGGCCTCCGCCGCAGCAGCCTCCGCCGCCTGCAACTTACCCGAGAGGTCGTCCGTGTACTGCTTACCCTCGGTCTTGACGCCTTCGAGCTCCTCGGTCTTCGCCGCGAGGGAAGCCTCGAGCGCGGCGACCCGCGCCTCGAGTTCACCGCCGGCGGACGAAGCCTGCGACTTGGCCGCGTCAGCCTCGGCCATCGCGGCGGCCACCTCGGCGGCGGCGGCGGAGATCTTCCCGTCCGCGGACGATAGCTCCCGCTGCAGCGCTGACACCTGGGACTCGAGATCGGCGGTGGCGGAGGACGCGGCGGATTTCGCGGCGTCCGCTTCCTCGAGCGCCGACGCCGCCTCCGACGCCGCCGCCGCCGCCTTCCGCTCCGCATCCGACGCCCGTTCCTCGGCGGCGGTCACCTTCGCCTCCCACTTCGACTTCATGTGTTCCACCACCTTCTCCTGCTCCCTCTCGAGCATGGCGGCGGCGTTCCGCGCGTTTTCCGCGGAGTGTTCTTGAAGCGACGCGAGCGCCTCGCGAGCGGCGTCCACGGCGCCGTCCAGTTCCATATTCTCGGACTGGAGTTTCGTGATTTTGGCTTCGAGCGCCGCGGTGGCTGACAGATGCGAGGACGTGACCGCGTCGGCGTCAGCCTTGGCGGCCTTGGCGGCAGCCTCCGCGGCTTCCGCGCGAGCGGCGAGTTCATCCGAGTGCCGTTTGCCCGAGGTCTTCACGCCCTCGAGTTCTTCAGCCTTGGCCGCGAGCTGCACCTCAAGCGCCAATAGCTTGGACTCCGATTCGCCCGCGCCCGACGCCGCCGCCGTGTTCAGAGACTCCGCCTCCGCCTTGGCTTCCGCCGCCGCAGCCTCCGCGGCTTCCACGCGAGCCGTAAGATCGTCCAAGCTCTGCTTCCCGGCGGCCTTCGTCGCCTCAATCTCCTCACTCTTGGCGGTCAGTTGCGCCTCCAGCGCCGCGAGCTTGGACTCCGACTCACCGGCGCCCCACGCAGCCGCAGCTTTGGCGACGTCAGCCTCCGACTCGGCGGTCGCAGCCTTCGCCTCCGCGGCCGCGAGCGCGGCGGTGAGGGAATCGATTTTGCCGGTGAGGGAGCCGACTTCCGCCGCCGCCGAGGCTTCCGAGTCCTTCACCTTCCCGGCGGCGACGGCGGCGGCCTCCTCCGCCTCCCTCAGCTTCCCTTCGAGCTCGCCGATCTTACCGGCGAGTTCGCCCCCGGACGACATCGCGTCCGCACGGGCGGAGTCCGCCTCCGCGCGTGCGGACTCGGCGGCGCGTGTCGCCGCCGCCGCCTCCTCTTCCTTGGCGGAGAGAAGCGCCTCGAGCGCCGAAATCTTCGACTCTAGTTCATCCGCGCCGGATGACGCGGCGGCTTTAACGGAGTCAGCCTCGACGGCGGAGGCGGCAGCCTGCTCCTGCGCGACCGCAGCCTGCTTATCCGCGGCCGCAGCCTGCTCCTGCGCGGCGGCCAGTGCGGCGGTGAGCGCGTCCACCTTCGCGTCGGTATCCTCGCGAGTCTCAGCCTTTTCCTGCGCCTGCGCCAGTCGCAGCTCGAGGTCGGCCACCTGCTCCCTCAGCTGCGCCGCGTCCGTCGCCGCCGCGGACAGGCCACCGGCACTCGCGTTGGCCTCCTCCGCGGCAGCCTCCGCGGCCATACGCGCGGCCTTCTCGGCTTCAAACGCGCGTTCCAGCGCTTCAAATCGTTTATCGCTCGCCGCCAACTCCGCGTCCGTCGCCTCCTTCTGCCGCGCGAGCACCTCCTCCCGCTGCTTCTGCATGGCGCGCATCGTGCCGCACTCATCCGTGAGCTGCGCGATGCGCGCGTCGTTCGCCGCCGCGCGTGACGCCGATTCATCAGCCGATGACGCGGCGGCGGCTTCCAGCGCCGCGATCTTCGCACCCGCCTCTTCGACCGCCGCCTCGGCTTGGACCCGCGCCGCGTTTGCGACGTCCGCCTCGGACCTCGCGAGCGCCGCCGCCTCCTCCGCCGCCTGCGCGGCGACCATCGCGGTCGCGCCCCCGGGGTCGAGCATCGTGGACCCGTCCAGGGTCACGTGCGTCTGATCGGCCATGGCGAGCGAATCGGCTTTGGCCTCCGCCATCGCCGCGGCTTCCTCCATGTGAGCCGCTCGCTCCTCGGCGGCGGTGGCGCGGGATTGCGCGGCGGCGAGGCGCGTCTCGGCATCCTCCGCCGCGCGCCTCGCGGCGTCGGCCTCCTCGACCATGGCGCGCTGGGTTTCGTTCGCGGTCTGCCGCCACTGCTCTAGCATGGCTTTTTCCTCGGTGACGCTGGCGAGCTTCGCGGCGAGCGCGGTGGTCTCGCGCCTGAGCTCCTCGCCGCCCGGTCCCTCGCGGCACCCGGCGCACATGTACTCGACGTGTTCCCTGCAGAAAGTCGCTTTGCACGCGAGGCACTGACGTTTGACGTTCTGGCCCGCGGAGAACGCGCTGAACCCTTTGCCGCACGTCTGGCACTTGGCAGATACGTTCGTGGCACCGGTGGTTGACGACGTGATGCCATCGTCGGCGCCGAGGGGCACGGTGGTCATGCCCGGATCGTCGTTCGCGGGCGCCGCGCCGCCGGATAGGAGGTCGTCGAGGTTCACCGTCGGCGCGGGCGCGTCGGCGGATGCACCTCCGGCCGTCGCGACATCGTAGGACGGCGGAGGTGCCAAGCCATTGAAGGGGTCTGACGAGGAATTGTTTCCTCCCCTGTCGCCGTCGCGGTCGGGGGTCCTGGCGCCTTGGGTCGGTTGGTTAGTCGACGCGGCGTACTTGTCCTTCGCCTCCGCGTACCCCCTAGCGGCTTTCGCGGCCGCGTTGGCGGCCGCGGCCTTTGCCTTGGCGTACATGTGCGCACCGGTGTGACGCTAGGTAAACGGCTCAGATTGATAAGTCATCTGGCTGGTCTGCTGGTGCGACCAGACTGCGCTGCAAAGGCGAGACCAACCCCGGTCGCCAGCGCCAAAGCGACGACGCGCGCCCGGTCGTCCAGAGAGGAACCATGAGCGGCGAGGACGCCGCCAAGCCCATCGCGGCCGACCCGGACTTCGACCCGGCGGTGGAGGAGAAGAACATGACCAAGGAGGCGCAGGCGAGGTCCATCCGAGCCGATCGCAACGCGGAGAACCCCGAGCAGTCGCTGCTGGACGCGCTGGAGGACTACATGATCCTGTGCGGGGGCGACCCTCTGGAGGACGTGAGTGACCCTCGCGTCGATATCGCCCCTCAATCTCCCCCGCGTGACCCCGTCCAGATCGGTCCACGCACGTCACGCCCAGATTTACCGCCCGATCGCACAGCCCGACCCACTCCTCGCGCGCGCCCGGCCCATGCGAGCGCCGCTGTTCATCCACTTTTTCGAAATGGTCAAGGAGAACGGCGACTGACCCGCCGCTCACGATCGCCGTATCGCTCACAGGGATGGAGGGTAGACATGAAGATGCGCCTCAACGGCGCGACCGAGGGCCAATACGACGTGGTGCGTACCCCCGCGGTGCCATACACCACCCCAAACATCGCCGTTCACGCCGATCCTCGCGTCGTCCCAGAGATCTTCCCATATAACAGATCTTCCCCAACAAATAACCAACAACCTCGGAACCGAAAGCCCCGCCTGATGACCTAAACCCTTCTCCCATCCTTCGCAGTATTACTTCAACCCCGAGGACGTCAGGTTCCGATCGCGCGCGGAGGCTGTCAGGTACTACGGCCTCACGCCCATCGCCGCACCCCGCGGCGGGAGCAAAGGAGCCAAGCCGGGCGCCAAAGCGTTCGGCTCATCCTTCGGCAAACCCAAGCCTTACCAACCGCGCGAGCCAAAGGTGGAGCCGTACGTCCCCGTCCCCGACGTCATCCCCCGTACAGACGCCGCGCGGACCGCGAGGCTGAACCCCGCCAAGCAGGCGCCCTTCACGGTCACGGAGGGTGTCGTGGTGTTATCCCTCGGGAAGGTCGACGCCAGGTCCAACTTCCACGACGCGACGCACGTGTACCCGGTTGGATACAAGACGGAGTGGATAAACTCCGATCACTCCGCCAAGTTCCACTCTGAGATTTGCGACGGTGCGGTGATTCCCGGTGGGTCGTCGTACGGTGACACGCCGGTGTTCAGGGTAACGAGGTGGCTCACCGCGAAGGCGTTTGAGAAGGATTTCCCGGATGACGAGTCGCGACGGGAAGCGGCGGCGACGAAGGCGAACGAGGATCCGCTCATCTGCGACTCTCCCAACTCGTCCCTCGCGGCGTGGTGCAAGATGGTGGTGGAGAGCAACTCGTTTCACACCATGAACGGCGAGGAGACGGAGCCCGGCGCGAGGAAGGTGACCAGCGCGGGCACCGCCGATCGGTTTTGCCTCGACGACATCGACGTCATCCAGACGATCGAGGCGTCCACGTGGGTCGACGACGTGTGCCCAATGTACCAGTACTGCGAACAGCGCGGGAGCTGGGCGGCGGAGGGTCTGCGACGGGCCAAGTACACGCTGGCGGCTGCGCGTGAGCTCCTGAACGTCATGAAGGACGCGAGCAAGGCTCAGACGGAGGCCAAGGCGGCGCGGGAGAAGATGAAGCGACCGCCGATGACCCAGGAGGAACGGGACGGGCACGAGGTGAAGCGGGTCATGGACAAGATGCTGCACAAGCTGGAGGGTGTCCACGCGAGCAAGGTGAGGCAGAGCGAGCGTCAAGGGGCGCGGGAGAGTGAACGATCCGAGCGCGTGGCTCAAAAAGATCGCGAGAGAATCGAGCGAAAGGCTCAGCTCGAGAAGGAAAAGGCTGACCGCGATGCCGCCAAGGAGCGCGAGAAGGCGGAGAAGGAAGCCGCGCGCGAGGCTGCCAAGGTTCAACGGGAGAAGGACAAGGAAGCCGCCGCCGCCAACAAGGAGAAGGCCAAGAAGGCCAAGGAGGAGCAGCGCGAGCGTAAAAAGTTGGAGGATGCCAAGAAGGGCGTCGCCGCGAAGCAAGCCGAGGCGCGGGCCTCGCAGTGGCTTCACGGCATCACGCCCCGCGTCGCGGATGAACTCCCGGTCGAGGACGGCGGCGTTCCAGCCCCTGGGCCGGTGACACCGCCCCCCGCGCCGGAAGGGTTCGGAGCGGGCGTCGCGTCGAAGCCCCAGCTCGCCGGGGAGGTTCTGGAAGTTTGGACGTTTCTAGACAGGTTCCGCGACCTACTCTTCGCCGAGCCCGTCCAGCGCGACGAACACGGCAACCCGATCGAGTCCCCCGCACGCGGGGGACGCAGGCGTAAGCACGTGGAAACGCGCGCGCCCGCGGAGGCTGCGCCCCCGACCCCCGCCGCGCTCGCCGCCGCCGTCCTCGACGGCGACGCCGCGGCGGCTTCGGCGCTCGTCGGCGCGCTCCTCCAGCCGCTCCTCGCGACGCACGCGTCCGCGTCGGAGAAAGGCATCTTAGCGGACGCACTCGCCCTCGCGCCGGTCACCGACGCGTCCACATCCGTCCCAGGCGGCGTGTGGGAGGAGAGCCTCCGCCGGTACCTCGCCGGCGTCGCCGCGTCGATGGAACTTCCCCCCGAGGGCACCTCCGTTCGATCCGCCGCCGACGCCGCCGAGGTTGTCTGCAAGCACATGTGCGGTGGGTGCCCGACCGCCGTGACCATGGCCCCGGAGACTGGCACGGTGACCACCCCGAGCGCCGCCGCCGCGCTCGCGGCTACGCTCGAGGGACACCCGAAGCCGCCGCCCGCCATCGCCGCCCGCGCCGACGCCGAGGCCATGACCGCGTGCGAGATTGAACTCTACGCCAACTTCGCCATCGGGAACACCGGCGAGGCTGAGCGCAGGCAGCGCGCGGTGCAGGCCGCGATGGGCGCCGCGACGAACCCCACCGCGCTCGCCGTTCGCCAATCGGTTCGAGTCCTCGCGCACACGGACAAGTTCCGACCCCCCGAGCTCAGCCGCGGCGCCAAGCGCGAGCACGGCCAGGCGGCCGCCGCCGTGCCTTACTACGCGGCCGTCGCCGCGGGCGCCGGCGCGTCCGTCGCGGCGAGGGCGCGGTTCCCACGCGCCATCGATTACGAGGTAATCGACCAGAGGTGCGCCGCCGGTGTCTACGCAGTCGCGGCGCTATCCGCGCACCCGGATGACATGGTCGCGGTGGATTCCGCCGAGTGCGGCGAGCTCGTCTCCGCCGCTCACGCGCCGCAGAAGGACGCCGCGCACCTTGTCACCCAGCGCGTGTGCAAAGCCGCGCGCCGGGGCAGGCCGGAGGGTCACTGCTCCGACGGATTGGTCCACCTCGAGATTGGCGTCTTGACGCTCTTCGGCGGCGAGGACGGCGCTTTGCCCAAGGTTGCTTGGGACGACGGCTGTCAGGTGTGCGGCGGTGACGTCGCCGCGGGTGTGGTGCTGATCTGCGAGGAGTGCACGGGCGAGTACCACTGCGCGTGTTTGGACCCTCCGCTGGAGTCTGTCCCGGAGGGTGAGTGGTTCTGCCCGGGTTGCGCGCGCGCTCGGGAGTGCCGGGATCCGACTTCGAGGGAGCCCACCGCGCTGAGGGGCACCAAGCTCGACCTCGTGACGCGCGGGCTGCCCACGCCGGACGGCGAGCTCGGGAGCACGCGGTGCCGCGCGGACGCCGCGCGACGGCTCATGAAGATGGGCGAACGCATGGGTCGGGGATGGAGCCGGTGCACTCCGGGGGAGCGGCTGGACGTCTTGCGGGAGTTGACGCTTCAGCTGCTGGACTCGTCGACGGTTCGCAACATCCTGGACGACTGCGAGCGCGTGCAGTTCGAGGTGCACGAGTCTCTGCGCAAGCACATCAGGGACTTCACGTGCTACCGCAAATACGGCGTATCCACCGCGGAGAGGGACGCGATCATGCTCGCCGCCCGCGCGGAGGCTGAGGCGGAGGCGGAGGCGGCGGAGGCGGAGGCGAAAGCCGCGGCTGACGCGAAGAAGGCTGCCAAGACCGAGACTGACGCGTCACCGGGTGCCGAGGGTGCCGAGGTCAAGGAGGATACCGACATGGGTGTCGAGGGGGGCGATTCACGGGGGCCCGGGGGACCCAAGAAGGAGGTCAAGTCCTACGCCGTGCGCATGGCCGGCATCGCCGCGGCGAACGCGTCCGTGTTTGAAATTCCCGAAAAAGAGGGCCGGCTCCGGTGGCAGGCCAAGTGGCACGAGCTCGAGCAGCAGGCCAGGTCCGCGGACCTTCGACTGTCCCCCGTGGGAACCGACCGCACCGGCGCGTCGTACTACGTGGTGGCGCCGTGGGGCCAGGTGGCGGTGCAGCCCTCGGGCGGCGGCGCGGTGAAGCGCGTCAAGGGATCCACCGCCGCCTCCGAGGTTAACAAGAAGCGCAAAAAGCCCAAGACGGAAACCGGCGATGCGAACGACGCCAACGACGACGACGACGACAACAACGACAACAACGACACGAGCCAACCCCAGGGTCCGGATGGGTCCACGCGCGACGAGAACGCGCATCTCCCCGAGGAGAAACCGTGGGGCATGTACCAAGGCGACGAGGGTTTGGGCGCCCTCGCGGCTTCACTCAACAAACGGGGTTTCCGCGAAGGTACCCTCTGGAGCGAGCTCGAGCGTCGGTTCGGCGCCGCGCCCGTGCCCTGCGAGGAGGCACCCGTCAAGGTGGAGTCGCGAATCGAGCCCGAGGGCGCGGAGGGTGACGTGGAGATGAAGGAGCCCGAGGAGGAAAAGGACGAGGACAACGCGCAAAAGGCGATGGCTCCCATCGGAGCCGTGCGGGCTGTCCCGGCGCCCCCCGTGGACGCGAACGGCTGGAAAGCCCCTTCCCCCGCGGGCGCCGCCGTCGATACCCCCGAGGCGACGATCGCGGCGATCCGCGATGAGATCCTCGCGCTCGACGCCGCGCTCCCCGACGGCGGCGGCGAGGGCAGAGCGTTTTGCAAAGTCAGGGGGTCCAAGGAGCGGAGGGAGGCGTGGCGACGCATGGTCGAGACGGCGACGTCGCCCCTGACCCTCGGCATGGCGTGCGTGCTGCTCGAGGCGTCGTTGAAGCGCGAGTGGTTGTCGCCCGCGTGGTTGCCGTGGTCGCCGCCCGCGATCGCGCTGCGCTCGGCGTCGCAGCCCGACGCCGGCGCCGCCGCCGCGTCTGTGTTTTTGCGGGTGCACGCTCTCCGCAGGGCAATCACGTGGGGTGGGGCGCAGCAGAGGCGGGTCCGGGAGGAGATCGCGCCGGAGCCGATGCTCAGCCGCGAGGAGCGCGGCGCCCGACGGGCCGCAGCGCAGGCTGCCGCGCAGATCGCCGCTGTCATGAAGGCTTCCGAGATGGACGTGGACATGTGAGCCGAGTTTCTCGACGCTAACGTATTTATTGATGACATTCACGATTACATTCAGATTCGATTACAATTCAGAGTCGCCCCCTCAACGCCGCGACCGCCTCCCGACTCCTCGCGTGCAGCGCCCACACGTCGTCGTCGGGAACCTCCGGCGCCGCGGTCCTCTCTCCACTCTCCAATTCCGCCAAAAGCGCCCTCGCGGCGGTCAAACGTCCCTCAGCGTAGGCCTTCTCCAACCTCACCCGCGTGTCCCTGGACGGAGGTTCGTGCATCAGCCTTCTCGCCGAGCCGGGCGCCATCGCCGCCGTCTTGGTGAGCGCCACGCCGGGCGAACGCACGGCGTACGGGTTACCACGCCGCTCGACCGGGCTGCCGTACTGCTTCTCCGCGGCAGTCATAGCCTCCGAAACCTCCCGATCGATGCGGCGCTGACGAGCCGCCTCGGCGATGGCGATTGATTTCTTGGTCGGTCGCGGCATGTGAACGCCGAGCAGGCCGCCGGCGTGCGCGCCCGGGGACTCGGACGCCTTCTTCTCCGGGCTCTTGCCCACCCACGGGTGCATCTTGACCGTCTTCGTGGGCGTACCAGCCGGGGACGTATCGTCGTTGTAGTGGATGATCTGGTTCATGATCCGCCGCTCGCGCTCCACCATGCCAGCCTCGAACCTGCTGTGCCTCCGATCGAGCGCGCTGTCCGCCATGGAATCGAAGGACAGCGGGTCGCGCTTCTTGGACACGGGCGCCTCCGCGCGTAGGCTCGCGATGCGCGCGGCGACGTGCGCGGATTGCGGCCGGGGCTTGGTGTACGAAGGAGCCGGCCGCGCCTTGAACTTCATCGCCGGGGATTCAACCTTTGATTCAACCTTTGTGTCAACCCTCGACGAGCTTCCCGCCGCGAGCTTCCGCCGCGCCGCGCCGAGGTCGTACCGCCTCGCCTCCTCCGCGGTCATGCGCACGCCGCCGACCGGTACCCTCGCGGCATGGCCCGAGATCCCGAGCTTACCCGGGGTCTTGGCCGCCGGGGACTCGGTCGGAGAGACCAGGCCCCGTCGCCCCCGCGCGGCGGCGACGACGGCTACCCGGCTCGTAGCCGCGTGCGCCGGGGTGGCCGGTAGCCGTCCCCCGGGCGACGCCGCGCCGCCCGCCCCGCGCGCCGCGTTCTGGTACACCTCGGACATGATCGTGTGGCGGGTACGGGGCGGGGGCGTGGGCGGGAGGAGGCCCTGCTCCGCGACGGCGGCGGCATCCGCGGATCGTCGGAGCCGATTGATCTCTCGATGCGCGTTGAAGCCGTCGAGCTCGGCGGTGGCCACCGCGATGCGTCTGCTGACGTTGTCGGCGGATGCGCGTGTCGCCGCGGACGTGGCCTTGGCGGCGGCGCGCGTGGCCATGTCCGCTGCTTCGCGCGCGATGGCCGCCGCCATCTGCGCCTCGGCTTCCGTCTCGGGGGATGGATCGTCGCGGGCAGCCGCGGCGGCGGCTGATGCGTGCGCCGCGGCGGCCGCGGCGACGTCGGCGGCGTGCTCGGCGTGCGCGGATGCGGCTCGGGAGATGAGGTGCGCGGCGTTGTCCCTGGAGGTGTTGGCGACCGCGGCGGCGACCGCCTCGGTGGCGCCCTTCGCGGAGCCCCACATCGAGGACGATATCGAATCGCCGGGGGCCTGCGTGAATCCGGCGGCTCTCTCCGCGGCGAACCTTGCGGCCTGCTCGGCGATGATATCGGCCGCGGTGCTGGTGCTGTGGATAGCCTGCGGGGAGGTCGAGATGGAGTCGTCGTCTTCAGAGGTGGCGAAGGCGACGCTCTGCCGCTTCTTCTTGGCGGATTTCCCGGGCGTGGCTCGGATGAGGTTCTCGACCGCCTGGCGCGGGGACTGCGCGACGGCAGCCTCGGTGACCCGGGCCATATCCCTCGCCGCGTCGCCGCGAGACGCGCGCTCGCGGCGACCCGCGACCTGAGCGGAGCCGTACATGTGGCACACGTGCGGGGCGCTTTGACCTGTCGTGGTCGCGGGCTTTCAAATTAGGCTCAAAAACGAGACCGCTCGGTTGGCGCGAAACCACAATCGGAGGAGTCGATGGTGGAGAACCTCGACCTCGCGGCCGCCGTCGAGCGCCGAAAGGCCGGGCGGCGCTCGCGATGGGGTCCCGAGCCCGATAGGACCAAGGTTGAGGTCCCCGGACCGCCGCCCGGCCCACCCGGCGCGTACGCCAGCGCGGGACCCCCAGGCCCATACGCGTCCGCGCCCCCCCCGATCGCCGATGCCGGCGACGGATCTGGCAGGAAACGTCGTAAGAGCCGATGGGAGCCCCAGGCGCCGGCGATCCTGGACGGGTCAGCGCCCAACGGAAGCGCGTACGCGGCGCCCAACGACCACAACGCGCTCACCCTGCCGAGCGGTATGCAGATCCAGCTTCCGACGCTGCTCCTCAGCGAGAAGTCCGCGCCACCCGGCGCGTCGCCCGAGGTGCAGGCCAAGTTTAAGGAGCTCGCCGAGGTCAACAGGCGCGTCTTGCTCGGCCTCCCGTTCGACGAACGATCGGAGCGATCCAGGGAGCCGTCGCCGGAGCCCATATACGACGCCAACGGCGTGCGCACCAACACCCGGGACATCATCGACAAGGAGAAGTACGCCACACGACGAGGCGAGCTCATCGAAAACTTGATCGAGATTTGCCCCGGGTTCACCCCGCCGCCCGACTTCAAACCCGCGCGCAAGACGCGCAAGATATTCATCCCAGTCGCGGACCACCCCGGGTACAACTTCTTCGGCCTGATCATCGGCCCACGAGGTAACACGCAGAAGAAGATGCAGCGGGAGACGAACACCAACATCGCCATTCGCGGGCGGGGATCTTCCAAGCCCGGCGGCGACCCTAACAAGCCGTACGATCCCGTGGACGACGAGCCGATGCACGTGATGATCACGGGCGATACCCAACGCGAGGTGGACGCCGCCGCGAAGATGGTCCGGGAGCTTTTAGTGCCCGTGGACGAGGACAACAACGAGCACAAGAAGCGGCAGCTGAAGGAACTCGCCGAGATCAACGGGACGCTGCGGGTGGACGCGGGGGCTAACTTTCTGGACCTCCGCGCCAAGGAGGACGAGGAGAACTCGACGATGTACCGGCTCAGCGACGACGTCAAGGCCAAGGCCGCGGCGCAGTACGCCAAGGACGTGGAGCTGATGCACGGCCCGGGCGCGGGCGGACAGCTGGACAACGCGTACAGCGACTTTCTCTCCGAGCTCGGCGTGGATAAATCGATGGCGCGGGGCGGCGCTCCCGGCGGGTCTGGCGTCGTCGGCGCGCGCTCCGGCCTGGGTTTCCAGGGCGGCGGCAGCTTCCGCGGCGGATCGGATGAGGACGGGGCGAAGCTGTACGTGGGCCACCTGCCGCCGACGATGACGGCGGAACAGATGCTGGAGATGTTCAAACCCTTCGGCCGGGTGCTGCAGATCGACGTCATCCCCGACAGGGAGCGCCAGCTGGCGTGTAAAGGGTTCGCGTTCGTCCAGTTCTCCACGCCGGAGGAGGCCGTCGCGGCCAAGGCGCTCAGCGGCACGGTCATCGAGGGGAAGAGCATCGACGTCCGGCTCAAGGCGGAACCCCGGGCGCCGAGGGAGGATAAATTCGCAAACGCGGCGCCCGTCAACGAAGCCGCCAAGCTCTACGTCGCGTACATGCCCGAAAACTACGGCGCGGACGAGCTTCGAATGCTCCTCCAGCCGTACGGCCTGCCGTCCGACGTGCGGGTCATCTCGGACAGAGAGACGGGGCGGTCGCGAGGGTTCGGGTTCGCGCAGATGATGGACGAGCAGCAAGCTCACTCCGCCATTCAAGGCTTGAACGGGCAAATCATCGACGGGAAACAGCTCGTGGTGCGAATCGCGGGTGACAAGCCCCCGCCGCGCCAGGTGCACCCATACGGCGGGTACAACCCATACGGCGGGTACCCCGGCTACGGAGTACAACCCGGCTACCCAGCAGGCGCAGGGTACGAGGCTGCGGCGTACGCCGCAGACCCGGCGATGGCTGCGCAATACGCCGCCTACTACGGATACGGGGCACAGGCTCAGCCGCCGGCGGATCCAAACGCGGCTGCCGGGGTGCCCGCTGGTGCCGACGACGCCGCCAACGCGGCGGCGTGGGCGGCGTACTACGCGTCCTACGGGTACGCGATGCCCGGCGCGGAAGCCGTCGCGGCTGCGCCGGCGACGGAGGCGGGTATCGAGGTTGGCGACCCGGAGGGGGCTCCGCCGCCGCCGCCGCCGCCGGGGGGTCCGCCCGAGGGTGCGTTCGCCGTCGGGGACCCGGCCGAGGCGCCGCCGCCGCCCGTGCCCGTGATGGTCGCGGTGCCGCCGCCGCCGCCCGTGGCGGCTGCTCCGCCGCCTCCCGCCGAGGAAGACGACATGGAGATGTGATAGCGCGCGCGTGCGTCGATTGAAAACAAGCCAAATTTTGCCGCATTTTTACGACATCTTTTCCCGATTTTCGCTGAAATCCTCGACGACCGCTGTCGAACCGAGGCGCGAGTGCGCCACCCGCAGCCGCGCTCGAGACGCATCGGAGGCGGCCACCGCTTTCGTTCGTCGGTTCTAGAGCGCCTTAGCTTTATAAACGCGCGAAGAGCGCCCGGCATCACCCACCGCCAGTCGCGATGCCGTACAAGGGATCCGGGAAGCTTCCCGGTAACCAGAGCGGCAAGAATAAGCCGCTCGCCGACCAGCTCACGGGCGACAAGCTCGCGCAGGGCAAGGGCAGGACCAAGAAGCGCGAGCGCCAGCCCGAGGAGGATGACTTCATGACCGACGCCATGTCCAACAAGGTCATGCTCGCCGCCAGGCAGCAGCTCGAGGAGGTCGAGGCGGGCTCCGACGACGATGGCGGCGGCGGCGGCGGCGGGCCCGTCGCGCGCCCGACGCTCGGACGCTCGCTCATCCAGGCCACCATCCACGAGGACAGCGACGAGGACGACGACGACGACGACGACCCCATGGGCGCGGGGCGCGACGGCCAAACAGTTCGCGCCAGGGGAGCCTTCGACGACGACGACGCGACGGGCGACGACGACCGCGCGGGGCCCAAGGGTGCCCAAGAAGACTACTACGAGGACATCGAGATATCGCCCGAGGACGAGAAGGCACTTGCCGCGTTCATGGCGCCCAAGGCGAGCAAGGAAAGGACACTCGCGGACATCATCCTGGAGAAGATCAAGGAGAAGGAGCGGGCGGATCGAGGGGAAGGCGGCGGCGGCGGCGACGACGAAGCGATGGTTGTTCCCGAAGGGATCGACCAAAAAGTCGTGGACGTGTACAGGCAGGTGGGCGACTTACTCAAGCGGTACACCGTGGGTAAGATCCCTAAGGCGTTCAAGATCATACCCGCGCTGAGCAACTGGGAGGAGGTGCTCTACCTCACGAACCCGGACAAGTGGAGCCCGCACGCCATGTTCCAGGCTACCCGGCTTTTCGCTTCCAACCTCAACGCGAAGATGGCGCAGAGGTTCTACTCGCTCGTGTTGCTCCCCCGCGTCAGGGACGACATCGCCGAGCACAAACGGCTCCACTTCGCGCTCTACCAGGCGCTGAAGAAGGCGACGTTCAAGCCCGCGGCGTTTTACAAGGGTATCCTCATTCCCCTGTGCGCGTCGAGGACGTGCACCTTGCGGGAGGCTGTCGTGTTATCTTCGGTGCTCACGAGAGGGTCCATCCCGATGCTTCACTCCGCGGCGGCGCTGCTGAAGCTCGCGGAGCTGCCGTACGCGGGCACCACGTCCTTCTTCCTCCGCGTGTTGCTCGATAAGAAGTACGCGCTGCCGTTCAGGGTCGTGGACGCTCTCGTCGACCACTTTCTTCGTTTCAGAAAAGAGTCCAGGCAGCTGCCGGTGGTGTGGCACCAGTCGCTGCTGTGCTTCGTGCAGAGGTACAAGCAGGAGATTCGCGCGGAGGATAAGCTGTTGTTGCGTAAGCTGGTAGAGGCGCAGCACCACTACCAGATCGGGCCGGAGGTTAAGCGCGAGCTCAACGTCGGGCGGAGCCGGGGTGAGAACGAGGGCGAGGGCGCCATGGAGACGGATGAACAAAACGGGGGAAAGAAGAAGGCTGTGTTTGGCGGGTTCGCCGCTGGGGTCAAGCAGGTGAAGGCGGTCCAGGAGAGCGTTCGGGACATGCCGGAGGTGCGCATGATGGACGACGACGACTACTGATGGAACGAACGTATTAGCGTGTTACTAAGTCTCTATTAAGACCGCACACACTCGTTTCGAAGTTTGCGCGGTCGTCTACGTCTAAGCGTTTTGTGTCTCTACTTGTGTGTGTCCACCCTCACGCCGCGTTCGCCGCCGTGACTATCCGTCTGTACTTCCACACCAGCGCGGCGACGAACTCGTCGTCCTCCACGTCGCGTCGCGTCACCTTCGTCTTGCACAGCGGACACTGCTGCTTCCGCCGGAGTGACTCGTTGAGGCACTCGGCGCAGTAGTAGTGCTTGCACGACGTTCGCACCGGCCGCTCGAACGTGGAGAGGCACAGGCAGCAGGACAGGTCCTTACCCAAGGTGGACACCCCGCGTAGGAACTTGGCCTCGTCGTCCTTGCCACCCTGCGCTCCCGCCATCTGGAGCTTCGCCATCTCAGCCCCGAAGCTCTTCCGTGCCTGACTCATGGGGACCTGGCTCATGGGGACCTCGAAGGCGAAGTCGTCGCTCTCATCTGTGGGCGGTGGATGTGCCGCGGGTGTCGTCGCGGGTTTGGTCCGCGGCTTAGTCGCGTCCGATGCGGGCGTCGCGCCCGTCCCTGAGCGTCTCTTCCTCGCCGCCATCACCCCCAACGACGCTCCAGACACTGGCGCCGTTTGAAAAAGGCCCGGGAGTTCTGTGCAACTGCTCAGCTAAATCGGGAATCCCCCCTTCGCCCTTCTCCACACCTGCGGGAGACGTCCGATTCAATCAAGATGGCTCTCGAGGCTCGCTTCTGGAGGTATGACAGCCGCGTGCTGATGCCCGACTGGCACGAGGACGCCGTCGCTGCTCCCCACAAGGACACCAAGCGACGGGTCACCCCGCCGTCCGGATTCCAGAGCGATTATTCCAGGGCGTCCCAAGAGGTGGGCGTCCCTGGGGAGGTGAGCACGGGCGCCAAGCCCAGGCGTCGCATGGTCACCACCCAGAACTTCAGCGCGCAAATCTCCCAGCCCAGACGAACGGAGCTCAGGCCCACCGTCGGCGGGTTCGACGCGACATTGACCAGAGGCGCATCGTTCGAGGAGGAGAGGACCACCACGTTCCAGAGGTTTCACGTCCTGGCGCCCGAACGCGCCAAACGCGGACCGGCGCCGCCCGAGAAGGGCGACGACGAACGCGCGGTGGGTGGATACCCCGCACGCGTCAACCCCGTGCGTCCGGACGCCGCGGTGTACAGCACCAGCCGCGCGTTCTTCATCAAGAACGCCACCGACAGGGACTTTTTGGACAACACGAGGGACACCACGAGCTTGGGATCGGGCATCGGCGGTCGGTGCGGAGCGCGCGGGCCGCTCGTGAGGAACGCGGGGGAGGCGGGGTGCAGGAACGCACCCTCGGTGTGGGCGGACGACTACGCGCACGGCGTGTGAGCGTGTGTGGTGTGGTGTGTCGGCCGCGACGCGCTCGTGTGCGATATGAGTGAGTTCTAATGTAAATGTAAATTGTCCCATCCTCACCCAGGTCGTCGCTTCGGTAATAAGAGTAGTCGCGACGGGGATCTTTCGGACGGACGGACGGACGGTGGTGCGCGCCCCCGTCCATATGTTTGGCCCATCATGTCAGCGAGCCCATCACGTGGCCCATCACTTGCGACCGGTGGGGAGAGAGAGGGAGAGGCTCGCGAAGGGCGTCGCCGGTCCCCGGTGAGCCGTCCGCTCCGCCGCCTTCATTTGCCTCCTCTCGGCAAAGGCGCGAATCTCGGGCCTCCTCATGGCCGCGCCCCTGACGCCCTCGAACGCCCGCTCGACCGCGGCGCCCGCGTTCCTCAGCGACAAGGTGAGCGACGCCGTCTTGTTCGAACCCTTGGAGCCCTTCTTTCCCTTCTTCGACTTCTTCTTTGGCTTGTCGTCGTCGTCGTAGAGGTCGGCGTACTCGTCGTAGTCATCGACGACGTCGTCGTTCATGGTCTCGACAAACTCTAAAGCCTGCTCCGCCGCCGCCGCCGCGCGCTCAACCTCCTGCGCGGCGAAGTACTCCCTGGCGTCCTTCAAGTCCATGTTGTAGTACCTCCAGGTGCGCTCCCAGATCTCGTTGTGTCGCTGCATCTGCGAGTACAGCCGCGGGTGCTGCTGCTCGAGGTCCTCCTTGGAGGGGGCGTCGTGCATCTCACCCTTCCAGCCCGGCATGGACCACTCCGTGCCTTGCTCGTAGATCAGAGGATCCTGGTGCATCAAGAACCCGCGGCGCTGAAGCGTAGCCTCAGACTCCGGTTTGTACTTGAACATTCGCGCCGACTGCGCGGTGTTGATGGCCATGTTCATGGCGTCGTAGCTCTCCATCTCGCCGCACACGCCGGTGTAGGAGCCCAGGAACTGGTCATCCTTCCACTCGCCAAAGTCGGCGCCGTCGTCCTGGCCGCTGAACTTGACCCCGCAGCCGTGCTGAGCGTTGTTCCTCCACTCGCCAAAATACACGTCGCCGGTGTGGCTCCAGCGGTACACGCCGTACCCGTGCATGGCGCCGCGTTTGAAGTGACCCTCGAACCTGTCGCCGTCGGCGAAGACGAAGCTACCGAGCTTGTCCACCTGGCCGTACTTGGAGATCAGACCCTCGTAGCTGGAGAGAGAAAAGGGAAGGGGGGAAGGTCAGCGCCGGTGGATTGGATTGGTGATTTGTGATTTGTCCTCCTTGGATTATCTCCAACCGGCGATCCCGGTCCCGGGGGTTTATCGATGGTGGATCGACGACGGGAGAATCGCGAAGGATGGAACCCACCG
>Ga0257106_1000447_pt1 | contig 24556 bp, 8 predicted proteins | sample LP_taG_3_FD_190177 | JGI IMG/M metagenome (GOLD analysis project Ga0257106, IMG submission 190177) | Marine microbial communities from Northeast Subartic Pacific Ocean, Canada - LP_J_2011_P26_10m | ecosystem: Environmental > Aquatic > Marine > Oceanic | place: Canada: Northeast Subartic Pacific...
AACAACAACAACAACAACAACACACGGTGTGAGTAGTAGTAGTAGTAGTAGTAGTAGTAGTAGTAGTAGTAGTAAATAACAACAACTACTTTTATGGTCTTCTTTTCCTCTCTCTTTAACTCTCTCCTTTCTTTTCTGTAGGAGTAATGTAATCTTTTCCCTCTCTGTTTAATTAGTAGTAGTATATTAGTGTAAAGCAAATTATTACTCTAATTAAGCAGCAGAAGAAGAAGAAGAAGAAGAAAAGTCTCTCTCTTCAACAGAGACAGTTTCGCGTCGTTTCGGACCAAAAAATCACTTTTTTAAGCAGTCTAATAACAACACTAAAATTCACAACACTAAAACAATTCTTCTTCACAAAAACGAAAATCATCATCTCATCCATTTCCGCACACAGAGAGAAAGAGAAAGACGCGTAAAGAAGAAGAAGAAGAAGACAAAAACACATCATCATCATCATCATCAAGAATCGCGTTTTGGGTTCGCGTTGGTGATCTTCTTGTTCTCTAGTTTTTTGCTTTATTTTTATTAACGTTTGTCGAAGAAGAAGATTTGAAAGTGATTCTTGCTCTCATCAGAAACAACACATCATCATCGTCGTCGTCGTCTTCGACATAAAATCATCGTCTTCTCTCTTCATCGTCATCACTCAAAGAAAAGAAAAACGGACGACGAAAAAAGAATAATCATCGATCGATCGATACCTCTTTTTTCCTTCTCGTCGTATATTCTTCCTTATCGTCGGTCGTTCTCTTTTTGAAAGTCTTCTGAAAGAGAGAGGAAAGAGAGAGATCTTTCTTCTCAGAGAAGAAGAAGACAAAGAAGCAAAAACGACGACGAAGCAAAAAAGAAAAACACAAAGTGAGTGAAAAAAAGTCATTTTGTGGACAGAGTTTTTAGTTCTCGATTGCGTGTTCTCGATTGCGTGTTTTTGTTGGCTTTTGACTGACGGACTGAAAACCAAGAGGGAGGGGTCGCGCGAGAATGGCGGCGACGACGATTCAGACGACGAGCGCGCGGCCGCACCGAGTCCTTCTTCGTTTCCTTTTGTGTGCACTAATACTCGTTGCAATTGTTCCGCGAGCGTTTCCTTTCGCTCTCGCGACGACGACGGATACAGACGGTGTCGTTGAGTTTGGAAAAAGTGCAGCAGTCGATGGCGACAGTAAAATCGCCGAGCTCGGCGGTAACGCTACTTCGCCAGACAACCTTGCCGAACTTGGGTACGAACTTGCTGAGCTTGGGAGTAGTGGCTTGTATCAGTGGAATTATGACAACTTCGCTAGCGACTGTTATACTTTAATATCGGGGAACAGATGGAGTACGGCGCACGTGCGTAACGGGGACGCGTGCTACAGAACTTGCGGGAGTCTCGGACGTGTGCTTGGCGGGTACGACAGATTTTGCAAGGATGCGCGCGCCGAAAGAACGTATACGAACCTGCCGCCCCATCAAAAGGTTAAAGTTGAGTTTAAAGTTGTTTCTATTGACGGAAAAGAGTGGTCGAATAAAAAATTTAAACTCCAACACGATTCAACCACGCATTGGTTTGGTAATGTTGATAAAAGACAAGGCGGAAGGGGTCACGTATGCGGCGGAAGCTCGAATCATGAGAATGACAGAGACGGGGTACACACTTACAGTCGCGAATTCTCGCATTCCAGCGATTCGCTTAAGTTATTGATTTCTACATCTTTGAGCACGCCTCACTGTCATGAATCATCTTGGGCGCTCTCATATGTCAAGATATATCTTAATAATATGCCGCCGCCGCCGAGTCCGCCGCCGCCGCCGCCCGGGCGAAGAGACGAACCCACCGTTGAAATTCTCAACGCGCAAAAAGTCGTCTCAAATCGAGAGTTTGATTTTGGAATCTCGGTTTCTCATCCGACGTGCGCGAATTCAAAGTCGTGTTTCGAGAGCGAAGATGATATTAAATCGAATCAGAAAAAAGGTCTCCGATGCGATGTTCGAGTGCAAGCCAAAGAACAAACCTCGTGTTCAAAGTACGGCGAATACTTACCGTGCATGCAATGGAACAGCTTTTACGATTCAAAGAAAACTGCTCAAACCAGAAAGACTTTGCGCGTCACGAAGAAAGACGGCCAAATCCAGTCTGGCGATATCGAAATTCGGTATCGGTGCTATTTTTTGACTAAAGGAAGCTCGACGAGCAAAGCGACGGGAACGGATACGGGCGAACAAATTTTGCACACGTTTAAAGTCGCGGAGGGATGCAGCGAATGGCTCGCGTCTTCGCGCATTCACATCGGCGATTTGTTCTTACAATCCTCCCCGGAGTTTTTGAACGCCGATTGCGACAGAATCCATCTGGTCAAGGAGTCACTGTTTCGAAAGTTCGACGTGAATCCTTTGGACGGCGTTCTTTCTCTGGACGAAGTTCGCGCCGCGTTCTCAGCGCACGACGTGGACACGGGATATTTGGAGCACGTGGCGAAAACCACCACGGATTTCTCCGACCAAGGCGGAATCCTTTTATCGAAAATTATTCAATCCGCGCAGCTTCCGACTCGATGTTTTTCAATCGACTCCGAAGCAAACGCGGCCAAATCATCGCCGATTTACATTCGTAGCGCAACCTACCCAACTTCGAGAGCCGGAGAAGAGACGACCGCGGCGCAATGTGAAGCCCAAAAAGGATTGGTTTCAGTTTCCTGGGACTATTCCAAGGTACCGGGCGATTCTGACTATCAGTGCGCGTACGCGGACGGAAGATTATACGAAAAGTTCAACGGCGCCGCCGTTCGAACTTTAACGGATATTCGGCCAGCCGTCGGAACGGGAGATTCTAAAGTGACTCTGGTCGCACAGTTGACCTTTGACGACAACGATTTACCGTTTATGAGTACTCAAGGTAACAACGGGTACGACGGGAACAAGTGGAAAAAGGGATTCTCGATTGAAGCGTGCGGCGACGGCATCAAGTGCGCGAAACGGAAGAATAATAAATTCAGTCAATTTATGTATGGTACAAGGCGCGCTCTTTCATCGAGCGGGATCATGATGTGGTTTTTATTGGACTCGAGCACAGAACAATCGTCAGGCGGAAGTTTATTCTCGAGAGACACGAATGATGGAACTTACGTCAACAGAGTGATTCTTTCTTATGATTCGGGTGAAAATGAAGTGTTCGGAGGGTATCAGCAGCTGTTTGACAACAAGTATACGGATAACTCAAAGACCATAAAATCAGGTAAGAATTCTATCGCATCCGGGACGTGGCACCACGTCGCAATGACAATTAACGGTGTTTACGGTTTGAGCGTATTCGTCGACGGTGACGAAAAAGCTTCGATGAAAGATTTTGATCATAACATGGTTGACTTTCCGCACTTTCAAGAGAAACCAGAAGTGTTTTATGCAAAGTTGGTAATGTATGACGACTTTCGAATTTATCAAGGCGTCGTCAGTCCTGCCATGCTAAAGGCAATCGCGCAATGCGGTCGCACCAAAGGTTGCGCAGAGCTCGGATACGCGAATCCGCAAAGTCGTAGAACGTATTGCATTGTTGCTCACTATGCCGACGACGACGACGCATCAGAAATATCAGCCGTTCCGCCGTGCGCGACGGCTTTGTTCTTCACCGGTGCAGCGATAGATCTCGCTCTGACGCCATCAAACAAAGGAATGTTGTTTTCGTTCAGAGATACCGCTTTGGACGAGATTGGTTTCGAAGTTCTTCGTCGTTCAGTCTCCGAAGGGAGCGCAACCGGAATTTATGATTCCGTCGTTCTCATTGACTCATCTTTGAGTGGATGCGCTTCAAAATTCAATTCGATCACATTCTTCGACTACGAAGCGATAGAGACACCGGGGGCCGTCTGGGAGTACGCGATTCGAACGAAGTATCCTAAAACACAGACTCTCGATGAAATTTCCGATCCCGTCACCATAACGTCGCCTTGGAGAAGCACGTTAGAGGGCTCGATTTACGTCGCTGGAAATGAAATGGTTCCGGTGCGCAACGTTCGCGTGTGCGCTACGATTACTTCTCCTAGTAGCGCGTCGGCGCAAACTTCGCATCGCTCTTCGAGTAACCTCGCGTCTCACATGATGGTTATACATTCGAATCCTGATAAAGTTGTATCCGGCTTTCAAATAACGGATGGATTTTCAGACTCGTTTTCTACTTTGACGTCGGGGGAGAGTTTTAAAATCGATTTGATGAGTTTTTACGCCGTTTCCACCGTCACGGTGGAATTCGCGAAGGAAACCAGCGTCGACGCGGTGAACGCGGCAAATCTCGATGTTCGAATTCTCGACTACGACGATCCGAAAGACAACAAAAACGTGGGCACGAAAGGTTCGTCATGCAAACCGGTGAAGTCTTCGGGTGAAGCAGAGGAGGAGTCCAAACAAAAAAAATACGCGTGCGTCGGCACGACCGTTACCTCTTTTAACGGCCAATTCGTAACAATCCTTCAAAAGAACAATGATTTGATCAAAGTCGCCGAAATTATCGTCGAAGGACGAATCATGGACTGTCCGTATTCGTCGTTTACGGACGAGGATGGACATTACGAGATTGAAATTATGGACGCGAGAGGCTTGACGCCAAAAAAGACGCGCGTCAGCGTAAAGGCGTACCAAACAGACGTGTACGACGCTATTTATCACAAAGATTTTTTTCATTCGCACGACACTTCTAAGAATCAGGAAATAAGGGTACCGGAAACCGCCATTATCGCTCTGGAAGTATACGACGGCGCACTGATTGCTCCGTATTACGGAGACTACGACAAAGGAAACGCCGGGTTTAGAACAATTAAACCTTGTAAATGTAAAGACGGCTCGGAACTTCGTGAAGTAGTAATCGACGACGCAGAAAACGACGTTTACATATGCGCCAAGTTATGCACAGAATGTGGAAACTGCGCCGGGTTCGACAGAAATGTGAAGACGAAGAGGTGCAGATTCACGAATGGAAAAATTGGTGGGAACGGCGCTCATGTAAAATGGTCGGGTTTTCAGTTTTGGCGTAAATTGAGCAAAGTCAAGGCAACTGCAATCACGGATGAGAACATCCATTTGCACGTGCGCGAATGTCTCGCAGAAGCGCCGAAAGATGGAATGTGCTACAGGTACGGATTCAGCAGTAACACTGGTCCAATGCCGAGTTGGGACGTGAAACGCGTCACGACTATGAACGGCTTATTCAAAGGCAACGCGGAAATCAACGCTGACTTGTCCGATTGGGATGTTTCTCAAGTTACGGATATTAGAGAGATGTTTCGCGATGCCGTGAACTTCAATCAACACTTGAAAGATTGGAAATTATCTTCTTCGGTAACTTCCGAGGACGCTTTTGCAGGTGCGATATCCTTTCAAGCGAAATTCACGAATTGCACGAGCGCCACAAATGGCCCACCATCGTCGTGTGAGCTGAAACGAAGAATGAACAGATTAGAGTTCTCCGAGTACGTGAGCACGCAAAGAAGCGCGTTTATGAATACGAAAGTTATCGTTACGGATGAAGTTTGGGCAACTTTCGATACGAACGGCGACGGCGACTTGGACGATGCCGAATACGCTCGTGCGAACCGGTTGATGCGATATGGATACGTTTCAGGAACGCCATGGCTCGTGTACTCATCGAAGGAAATGAAAAACATTCGTTCTTTCGACGTTATTCGACCGAAAGTATCTGGAAATGAGCCGATCAAAATTTCCGCGGCTGGCGCTGCTGAAACAAAATCATTTCTCCCTTGCGACGCGGAAGTCGATAAAGACGGATATTATTTAATTTTCAAGCACGACAGTTCCGAGGGTGACTTTTGGTTAAATTCTGACGAAGCGAAACATTTTGGCGTCTCGCCTTCGACGGAGAAAAAGTATTCAAGGCTCGACGAAATCTCGAAATACGGCAAGTCTAGTTCATACGGCGGGTTTCAATTCAAACTTGAATATCCGCAAAAAGAACAATCGTACATCTGGCGCCAAACTTCGAACCCGGCTGAGAGTACGAAACGAGGCGTGGATGGGTATAAGTCAATTTCAACCACGGTCATAAAAAACTACAAGCATTTTACGTGGTCGAAACTCGCATCCTCGAAATCTTCCTCCCAAATCGGCTCGGGACTATCAAGCGCGCTCGGATCGGCGACTCGCTCCGCACATTTCATTTCAAAAGAAGTATATCCACCTCATGCGGACACCAACAATTCAAGCGCGTCGGACGAGATTGGGAGAAGGCGACTTCTCGGTTCTGAGACTTTGAGCGGATTCAAAAACGGAAATCGAGCGTCTCTCGGCGCGACGAAGAGTTTACCAACGAAGAGAGAAAAGCATTGCTCAAATCGCGCGAACGGGTGGGCCCTCAAAAATCCTTCAGTCCCGACGTGCGATGACGGCGTTACACTTCCTACGTCCGGTATATCCAGCGACGAAGCTGTCGCGAAATGCGGCGCATGCAGCGGCTGCACCGCGGTTTCTTACAAACACAAATGTGACAAAGGCGGCTGTGAAGGGATACGATACACCTCTGGCTGCGGAGGTGGAAAAGGGTGTTTGGCTGGCTGGAAGTCTTGGACTACATATCGAGATTTAAAGTTTTGCGGCGCGATAGCGAACGGTGACTTCCAAACGCACGTTAACGGATGTCTGAGCGAATCTCCAGTCGATGGTTTGTGTTACCAGTACGGCGCAGATAATAAGATTGGTCCAATGCCGCATTGGGACGTTTCCAAGGTCACGAGTATGGGGCAGGCGTTTAGTGGAAAATCATCGTTCAACGGCGATCTCTCGAATTGGGACGTTTCGTCTGTAACAGCTACGTGGAAGATGTTCTACAAAGCTTCCGAATTCAATCGAGATATCTCAAACTGGGACGTTTCCAAAGTCTCAGATATGAATTACATGTTTCGCCAAGCGAAAAAGTTCAACCAAGATATTGGCAGTTGGGATGTTTCTAAAGTCACGAATGTACGCCTCATGTTCTATGAAGCGTACGCTTTCAATCAAGACATCTCGAAATGGGACGTTTCTAAAGTCACGCGTATGGACTACATGTTCTATTATTCTTTCGCTTTCAACCAGGACATCTCGAAATGGGACGTTTCTAAAGTCACGAGTATGGAAGGCATGTTCAAAGGTTCCTTATCTTTCAATGGAGACATTTCAAAGTGGGACGTTTCGCAAGTCACGAACATGTATCAGATGTTTCGCCAAGCGAAAAAGTTCAACCAAAACATCGGCAGTTGGGACGTTTCTAAAGTCACGACTATGCGCGTCATGTTCTATGAAGCGTACTCTTTCAATCAAGACATCTCGAAATGGGACGTTTCTAAAGTCACGAGTATGGACTGCATGTTCTATAAAGCTCTCTCTTTCAACCAGGACATCTCGAAATGGGACGTTTCTAAAGTTACAAATATGTCGAGAATGTTTGAAGACGCGCGTGCTTTCACCGGTTTCGTTGGCGGTTGGAACGATGATAGCGTCACGTCGCACGCAGGCATGTTCAAATACGCACACGCATTTCAAGCGATGCACGATTGCGAGGACGCAAACGACGGTCCCGCGAGTTCATGCGAAGTTATCAACGCAATGTTTGAGTACGCCCCGTCCTTTGTCTCGGGAACAGTTGTGAAAGACACTTCTTCCTCGGACGCTTCCATTGGCGACGCGTATTTAAGCAGTTCTGGTTGTATCAAAGCTGAACCAACATTCGGCGTATTTGAATCTTTGTGCGGACACTTCGGAAGTAAAGCTTCGTTTGCGAGCGTCATCAAGACTCCTAAAGTCGATTTGAGGAGTTTTCGCGGTTTCACTTTAGAAGCGTACGTGATGTTTACCGATTCTCCGTCCAACCAATATATTTTTGGACACGGGAAGGGCAGCACGCACTCAGGTCTTCACATCGGAGTAAGACCTGGGAAAGGTATATATTTTGGTTTTCATGGCGATGATCTTAATTACGATTTCACCCCGAGCCTGGACGTTTGGTACCACTTAGTATTCACCTACGAAAACTCAGGCTCGTTTACGAAATGCATCTACGTAGACGGGGTACTGAAAAAGAGTGGATCTGGAGGGAAGTACGCGTACAGCGGATCGAATAAGCAATTACTCATCGGGAGAGCATATGGACCTGACGTTAGCACCTCTCGTGGATTTACCGGCGAAATGGCTTACGCGCGGGGATTCACAGCGGCTCTGAATTCGAAAGGAGTCGAATATCTATACTCGCAAAAACCCGATGCAACGGGCGGTGTCTTCAAAGGTTTGGAATATAACGAGGGTTCCTCGACCTTCCTCGACGGAAGCATTGGCCACAGTACCTGGTATTATGCAGTTGGAGCGTTCAAAGAGTTCAAAACAAGAGAATTCCCCGGACCAACGCCGGACGGTGTGAATCTTGTAAAGCTTTGGTTAAAAACGGACATGAAGAAGATGAAAAACTGCGCGAACCACTATGATTTGCTTTACAACCGCGACGGTGTGATCGATCGACTGGCTTTCATACCGACTTTCTCGAGTTCGGTGCCAGTTCTTACTCAATCGTGGGATACTTGGTATTCAAGCTACGCCGAGCGCGGGGAGAAAATTCGCCTCGGAAAACCTACTTTCCAGAAGCAAGACGCTTTGTATTCGATTGTTTTTTCAAACAGTGCCCAACCGATTCTTCCGCAATCTTCCGCACACGCAATCCCGGTCATCGGCAATAACGTGACACGCGTTCGCTTCGATAAATCAGTATCAGGTGACGCGCTGAGTTTTGCCAGCTTAATCTCGCGCGTCGCGTTCAATCCCATCAGTGTGAATGCCGTGGAGCAGATGTCGGATTTGGTGCATCAATACGACAAGAAAAAATCAAAAAATCAAGCAGGGAATGACGAAGAACCGGCTTCGCTCGGCCGAAAATCCAAGTCGATATCACGTCTCGGATCCGGATCCGAAGAAGAGAATTCTCAGTCTTCCGACGAAGTTTCCTGCACGAACAATGGAGCCAGTCAAAAAGATTTCTCGGATGATTCCGCCGTCAAAGTCAACGGTATAGTGATGTTTGAACCATGGAAAACGCAAGGGTACGCGTGCGGTTTACCGTTTGCGAAAATTCAAGCCTATAGTTATGACGAAAGTGAACAAGTTTACGTGCACGAAGGAACGTACTTTTCTGATACATCGGGTCGGTTTGAAATTGGGGTGCCGATAGGTGAGGGTCGTACGTTTGTCGTCCACGGAGGAGACCAAGATGTTCTTGGGCATACAATTTGCTACGTTGGAAATTCAGTAGATATCGAAGAAAGTGATGAAAAATGCGTGTCACGAGATTCAGTGGAGTTTCCTGCTCCGGGAGAAGGTAGTTCCATTTTCTCATCGAGTTATTACGAAGTAGCGGCTGCGGTAGGCGGTGAAAATTTGGTCTTTCTCGACACTTCGACGCGATCCGTGGATATAGGTTTATACGCGGGTTCATGTGATTCGCAATATGAAGGATATGAACTTTTGATTACCCCGGCGAACGGCTGCGGAGCAGCTGCCGTCGTCACTTACGATGACATTCAAGCTTGGCAATGCGTAGATGGTTCGGTTGGTCCGTGTAATGGTAATGAACGAACTTGGCCGTACGCCGCTATGGATTATTACATTCAAATCGAAATGGCTCCGGACGTCTCTAGAATGGATGTTGAGTTTATTCGTGCTACTACTGTTGGAGCTGGCGCGACGTGCGAGGCGGGTACGGAAATTATGCAATATTTCAGAAATAGAGACATGCTCGTACAAACTGTCTTATTGTTGGATTTAGAGAGCGCAACTGTGGCTACGAACAGATACGAGTATCACGGTTATCTATGTAGTGTGATCACCAGAGAAGATGGAGGAGGAGGAGAAGGAGACACCAATGCGCCTACAACTATCTTTCACGCGCTTTCGAGTAGCTCGGAGGCATGTTTGAATACAGATCCAGACGAAGGAGATTTAACATCGAATTATTTAATTGGCACAACAATGAGAGATAATGGACGCACAATCGACGCGAGCAAACGCGTCGGCGTAAAAGTTTTCGAGGCGCACTACACATCGACAGGAGACACTTTCACAACTTGCTCTGATTTTCAGAGCAGCACCACAAATATCGTGGTGCAAATAAAGGATGGAATCACGGGGGGTGATAATACGTGCCATCCGAGTAAAGCCCCGTCGGAGGAGTGTAAATTTTCATCAGTTTTGGCAACTGGGGATGAAAACGTGGGATTCGTTGATTTCGGCAATTCGCAATATTACCGCGAAATATCTTCAGGCAGTGCCATTCCCAACCTCGTTACGCCGTATCGACGCTCGTTTTCGGCGCACATTGAGCGGAACGACGGGTGGGCCATTACGTCGATGACCGTCGAACGAGAGCTCGTCGTGTTGACGTCGAAGACTCGCGGCGAGGGTGGTAAACCTGAAGATCGATACGTATCTAACTCTGAATTTTACGCGACCGCGCCGGTTCAAGGTTTAGTGTATACCGTCGTACACGACCCTCCCGGGGGTAATTCATTCTCTTCCATCTCGAAAGGAACGAAAATAGATTTAGAGATGGGTTTGACAACCACTCGAGCGGCGGAAAAAACAAGCGAGTGGGGTTTTGCAGCTGGACTAAGTGTAGAAGGCAAAATAAGTAACGAGATTTCTGCAGGATCAGGCTATCTCAACTTGGGAGTAATGGCAGAGCATAATGGAGCAAGATTTGAATCCGGAGTACACGGTGGATACGCTCAAGAAGGCCCGACTGTAACGATAAGTGGCGAAACAGACAACGGCTGGGACTTTCACATGACTCTAGACAGAAATTTGGAATCTTCTCAAGACCCAGCCATCCCAGGACGTCCGGGAGATGTAATCCTAGGCGGAGGATTCGAAATTGTGTACGTGAGGTCCGATAAGGTTGATTTCCAAAGTGACACTTCTCACTGTTTAGGAGTGGTTCCAATCATCGAATGGAAAGGTCGAAAACCAACAACGTACGTCATGACGGTGTTCTCGATTGAGTACAAGATTTTACCGGAACTGATAAATTTGATTTCAGTTACGAACAATGAGACATCTGTTATAACCGATACCGCTATTAAGGACTTCACCTCCAACAACTTTTTTATTAGACAAATTTGGAAATCGCGTCTTAAGAACGCGCTGGATGACTGGAAACGAACGCTTGAATGGTCCTCTCCGGATTTCAATCCTGAAGGGTTGAACGCTTTAGAAGACAAGAAAACCAAAATAAAAGAAATCGAGAGTAAATTCGATGCTATGAGAGTACCGTTCACCTCGGATGATTCCGTGTATGGTCAAATTTCGAAACCTCTCATCACGAGTGTTTACGGAGCGTACACCCAAAACGATGATCTTTCTCCCGATTATACCGCGAAGAAGGATTGGGAAGAACTCAGCGAAGTGTGGGATTCAATTCCATCGGATAACGCACCTCTTCACGGTGTTCCAAAAATAAGAAGAACGGATGCTTGGAAGAACGATGGAGGTCAAGAAGCCAATGGGAAAGCGGCTGCAATTGGGCCCCTAAAAATGCTCCAAGCTGGCAATGTGGCTCTTCTTCCCCTCACTCCTCTTGCTGCAGTGATGGGGACAGTAATTGATCGAATGGTGAACCCTAATCCAGAGGCATACTTGGATGGCAAAGTAAAGATCATCGTCGAAGGTACTGGTGAAGAGTCGCACGACCCGAACGGCCGATGGTTCCCGACGAAGAGCGATAAGTGGCTGAGTTCGTACGAACCCGGTGGAACTGGCGACGATGGTCGAAATCTTTTCAACTCCAACGAAGATGATCCTGACAAGGACGAAGGTCTTTGGAGTCGCGGCATGAGCAACTATGCCAAGACAAAAGAGATGAAGGCGACTTTTCCTGATTCTATTGAAAATATGGACTCCTCCATGGTTGATGCATCTTTATTTGGCGGTCAAGCTCAATTTGGTTTTACTGGATATACTAAATCTACACCCACAATATCTGATCAGGAGAAGCAAGACGTGTATCTCTCATTCTCCGGCGGTGGCCATAACCTCGAGTTTTCTTCATCCATCGAGAGTAACATCGACAGTTATGGCTATTCGTGGTCGATGGAAGCTGAAGGGAGCGTTTCAGCTTCTACAGATTTTAATATGGCTGTTGGAGTTTGGGAGCTTGAAGCGGAGCTCGCAGACACTTACGGAAAAAGTATCGGGCAAGAGAAAGTTCTGGCATGGGCAAAATACGGTGAAATGGAAGTCACGTATACGCTCGGTGACGATGATCCTTACGACAAGTTTGTGATTCAAGTTTCCAACGATAAGCGATTCGGTACTCCTCTGTTCAGAACAATCGGTGGCTCGTCCAAATGCCCGGGCGAACCAAATACGATGTGGCGAGAATCGGGCTTAGGAATTGAGGCGAAACACGCCGCGGGGTCTAATAACAAATTTGTCCTTCCCGGAAAACCTGCGCTGTTCGACGTGATCATTACCAACGATTCGCCTTACAGAGAAGGTCACATTTATGGTTTACTTTTAACTTCGAACGAAACGAATGGTGGTTCTTCTTTTTCTGGCGGCAACATGCTCGATTTGAAATTCTCCATCAACGGCGACAACACCAAGTTGCGTCCGTTTGGTGATTTGTTACCTTTGCACGACGTGCCGTCTACGGACGACACCGGCAATTCAATCAACACTAAACTCACTCTGAGCGTGGAGAAAGGGAATCTATCTAATGAATATGCAGGCATTTTCCTTAAACTCGTGAGCGAGTGCGAGTGGCAAATGTCGAGAGATTTACTCTATCGCGATCCGATTTCGGACGCGTATTCGCTCGACGATATCAAGTGGCAGCGCGAGTGCCCCGAAATTGCATGGGACGAAACCACGGTTAATAAGTATCTGTATTACATCGCGAGCGTTGCAACTTTAGATGTTCTCGACGTATCTGTCATGAATCCAAACCCGTTGAATATTTGGACATCCGATAAATACGAAGCCAGTGATACCGTTAGAGGCGGATGGGACGTGAACAAAGACCATCTCGTGCATCGGAACGTCGAGTTTGTTCGCGTGCAGTTTCGACGACCTGGTATCGGTGAATGGATCAGCGCCTGGGACGACTCCAAAGCTTCCGCGGATGTGACTTGCGGACATTCGACTTCCGGGTGTGGTTTGTCTTGGAATTTGACCAAACAGTACTTCATGAACGGCCTTCGCGATGGATCGTGGGAGATTCGGGCAAAAATATTCTGTTCTGGTGGGGCTATAACGGCCCCAATGTCCGTGTTTGGATCCACGACGAAAGAAAATTTGAATCTTGTCGTCGACGTGACTTCGCCAAAGCCAATTGCTCTCAGCGTGATGGACAAGTTATTCGTCGTCGAGTACACTGAACCTGTAATTTGCCCTCAACTGAAAACCGACGAAGAGATTTATCAAGTCACGAGGATTGAAGACTGCGACGGAAATACCACCAAAGAAGTGATCGATTGGACAACAATCTTTTTGCAATATTCCTTTCGATGCATTGAAGACAAAATAAATGCGTGGACGATGCAGTTACCGAGCGATTTGGATAACCAGGGAAAATATCAAATTGTCGTTGGTAAAAACAGCACTAGCGGTCTCACTGACGTAGGAGGTAACGTTGTTGCGAAGATGACCTTTGACGTCGATTTCTGCTCCGCGAGTGCAACTGTGGCTGTGGTCTCGTCGTCTCTCAATTCAGCAAACGCGGTGGCGGCCAAATCTGCAGCCGCAGTCGGCAACTCTAAACGTTCAAGGAGGAATAAAACCGACACCCAAAACGAGCGCGTGAAGGGAAAAAACGCCGCATCATCAGAACTAGGCGTGGTAAAAGACGAGATCGCGACGTCGAATCTCTTTACATTTGCTCCATCTACACTTCTCGCCGGTATTCTCGCGACGACGGTCGTCTCTGCGACGATCGCTTTTACCATAGCGCGAAGAATATCGCATCCGATCGTGACTTCCATCGATGGCGATAGCCCCTACGAAGACAAAAAGCCGTTATTGGAATCCACCATTCCGGAACAGCCAGCGTATGGATCCGTAATTTGAGAAGAGAACAAAAGCGAAACAAGCAAGCGAGCGAGTAAGCAAACAATTAAACTCGCGACTTTGTCGACTGTACGGCACGCGAAAGAAATATACATATTGTGAACATGTACATACACGAAAAAATTTAAACACGACCCCGGTCGTTCGATTGAAAGAGAAATACGCGAAGAAAGTATTTATTAAATAACAAATTATTATTATTACTACTACCGTAGGTACATCATAACAACAACACATGTAACCATCTCACACGCACAAAAGTGTCGCAGGACGATACCATCAATACCACACTTTTGTTCATAATAAAATAGAACTTTCCACGCTCGTAAAAAAAGAAAAAAAAGATGAACTTTGAGGAGGAAGAGAAGGGAGAGAGGAGAAAGAGAAGGAGGAGGAAGAAACGCTCGGGAAGGGGCGCAGATGGTGTTGCCACCATCATCGTTTCTGGTTCTCTCCTCGTCCGTCTTTACCACGACTACGTCGTCGTCCTCGCACTTTCATGTCTTCTGTTTTCGTTCTCGTCTTCTCAAAATCCAAAATCGTCGTTTACGTCGTTTCCGCTCTCGTCTTCTTCGTCTTTGTCTTCTTCTTCTTCCGTTGCGTCATCGTTGACGAACGAACGAGGCGCGGCGGCGGCGTTCGAGAAACAACGAAGAGGAGGAGGAGGAGGAGGAGGAGGAGGAGGAGGGTTTTTTTTACTCTTCGCGAGCGCGGAAGAAGAAGACAAAGAAGAAGAATCGATGATGATGATTGTTCGTTCAAACGGATGGATGCGTTGGACGGACGATCAGTCTGGAAAGTTTTACTTCCAAGAAGAAGCGACGGGCAAAACGCAATGGGAAGAACCCTCGGGGTGGACGCTGAGTGCGAACGATGATGCCTCCGATGGTGGTCATAACAAGAACATCGACGAAAGAGAAGAAGATGAAGAAGACAAAGAAGAAGTAGAAGAAAGTGCGCCAACGCAAAACGAACGAACTGTGCGAACGAGAGAAGAACGAGAGCGACGCGAAAGAGAAGAACGGCAAGAGCTCGATTTGTTACAACAACAACAACAACAAGGAGAACGCGAACTCGAACAACAACGAGAGCAAGAAGAGCGGCGAGTACGAGAAGAAAAAGCACAGAGACAACGGCGAGAACAAGAAGAAGAAGAAGAAGCGGAGCGACAGCGACAAATCAAGTTACAAAACCAGCGGCGCGAAGAACAAGAACTGCAGCAACAAACGGCAGCAGCAGCGGTGGCGGCGGCTGCGGCTGAAACTGCCGCACGGGTCGCCGCCGAAAATGAACAAAAGCAACAACAACAACAACAACAACAACAACAAGCAACGCACGCGTCACCGCCGCCGCGCTCCTCCGCCGCCGAAGTTGATGGCAACGACAGTAGCATTCAAGAGATGAAAATGCAGCACCACAAACAACTTTCTTCGCAAAAAGAGAAGCACAGGGACCAAATCGCCGTGTTACAGAAGCAACACGAAGAAGAAATTGAGAAACACATTTCCGATTTGAAAACTGCGCAGAAAGAGCGCGACGAAGCGTCTACGAAAATGTCCGAAGTTCACGAAAAGCACAACATTCTGCTCGAACAACACGATAAGTTGAAATCGGAGAGTGGAAAGCTGGAGAAGAGAATCGAAGACACCCTGGCTGCTCACGAGAAAGCACTTGAACGCGTGAAAAGCGAACGCGATGCAGTTGTCGATGAAAAGACGAAAATAGAGGAAGATTTGAAGGTATCGTTTACAGAACGAAACGCGAAAGAGATGAAGCAAAGTGAAGAGTTGAAGAAATTGCGAGAAGAGTTGATGGAAATTCGATCGTTGTCGAAAGAATCAAAAGAAGCGAGGGAGCGAAACGAAGAAGCGCTGAAAGGTTCGAAAGAAGAAATTGAGCGCATATCGCGACTGTACGAAGAGGCGAAAGCAAACGCGAACGAAGCTGAGAAACAGAAAGGAAGTTTTGACAGGCAGTTGGAAGAATTAAAGGTGGAATACGAGGATAAGATGAGGAAGTTGGAAGAGTTATTATCGTCGTCTGGATCTGTAATCGCCGCTAATAAGGGAGGGGAAGGAGTAGAAGAAGAAGAAGAAGAGGAGGAAGAAGAAGACGCACCCCCCGAAGAAGAGAAGTCCTATGTCGACGAAACAGCGGATGAGGCCACTGGTGATGCCATTTCCACTGATGATGGTGATAATAATATGCGCGGGTTTTATAGTGTTGTTGATGATGATGATGATGATGACGACGACGACGACGACGACGATACGCGTGAAATTGAGCCTTCATCAGCATCGCCCGATGCCAAGGTTGATCGCGACGACGTGGACGAAGAGGAGGAAGAAAAGGTAGGTAATATGGAAGAAAAAGAAGTAGAGAAAGATGATTATGAGGAGGAGGAGGAGGAGGAGGAGGAGGAGAAGGAGAAGAACGACGCCGAGTATGCGCGTAAAGAAAAAGAAGAAGAGAATGCAATAAATGCGAATGGAAGAGAGACAGAGCACGCCGAAAATGATGAATCTAGAGGAGATATTGCTGAGGAAGTCGAAGGCGTCGACAACGATGTCGATAATTTCGAAGTGAAAGAAATCGGAGAGGAAAAAGAATTCAATGAGAATGAAGTTTTGAAAGAAGAAACCGCAGTGAACAATGCGTCCTCGTCCTTTGCAGACTCTGTTCTCGCGACTAAAGATAAAATCGTAGTCGCACTCAAGCCTTTGGAACCTTATCTCGGTAAGTTTTTGAACATTCTCTCTGTTGCGCTTAGCGAAGCCACAAGCAAAGCGTGGAAGTCAAAGGAAGGAGTAAAATTAACGAAAATTCTAGAAAAGTGCGAGGGAAAACTTCAAGAGTTCCTCGAACGATACGTCGATAAGGTTTTCAAGACGAGCTTTGCTCGTGACGAGGTAGTCATACGACAAAGCGTGAGAGTCATTGTTTTCGCGCCGCCGTTTCTGACGACGATTTTTTTCATGAGCTTCTTTTCGAGCTTTCTGGGATTGAATGATTCGAAGAAATCTACCGGGACTGTAAATAACAATAGCAATAAATTCAGTGGCGATACGAATGGTAGAAACGATCAGACAAAGGTGGGCACCGCGCCTCCTCCACAACAGTCGATTGGTGTTGGCGGTGGAGGAAGTGCTGGAATGCAACAACAGCGGTACCAGCAAACTCAGAGCGCTTCCGCGATGATTATGAATCCCATGATACCACCGAATGCAGGAGTCGTTGGATCTCTCAGCAATGATATTTCGGCTCAAAGTGTCCCTTTTATTCCCGGATCCACAACTGTTGCAAACAATGGTGGCGGAGGTATGAATGCCGGTAATCATCATCTGGATCGTAATAATTCTGGCGACAGCACCGCTAGTGGTGGGAATGGTATGTCAGGAGGTGGAATGAAGCATGATTTGTCGAGCAACACTTTAATCGGGAGACCCGGCTCAGGCGAACATCCACCGCCAACGATGATGGGAGATTTAGCGACTGCGGGCGTATCATCGAGGGATAACGACGACGCGTATAAGGCTCCGCCGAAGTTTGGTGTGCCGCACGGCGAAATCAATAACACGGCGATTAGTCCGACAGCAGGCTCAATTCCTCCGAGCGCAAACCTTTTCGTACCCTCGCCAGCTACCTCACCTCGCGCGACAGCAATGGGCGGTAATAGTGGTGGTGGCGTGGACGCAACGACGGCAACGGCAACGAATATGTCATCATCATCTGTTGTACCAATCTTACAGAATCCTCCAATACCGCAACTTGACAGAGCATTAACGCTGACTTCTCCGATGCAAGAGCAGAGATTGAACAACACCGATGGGGACGTGGATGCAGAAATAAAAGGTGGAGAGATTGTGCCTCCTCCACCAATCATTCCCGTTGGCGCGAAGAAAAAGGAAACAAAGCCGCCGGCGTGGGCCAAAAATGCTCGAGGCGCGCAAGTCGGCACTATTCCACCCTCGATCAACGATCCATCAAAGATTGATTCGTCATCGCCGCCGCCGCTGCCGCTACCGCAGCAAGAACAGCAGCAAACATACCAACCGCCATCAACACATCAACACCATCCACCAGGATCAGTAATAACTCCTCAGCAATCTATGTCTGCGCAAACGATTCATCCGCCCCCTGGCGGTGGCAGCGCTCGATCTCGTCCACCGCCGGGGGTTCCGATACTGAGGAAGAGCGTTAGTACAGGAAGCAAGGTAAATCCCACATCTAGAGGCCCGCCCCCTGGCGTGAAAGTACTTTCGCGTCCTCCTCCAGGAATTTCGCGTGCGCCTCCTCCTACCCCTCCGCCGTCTGGTTGAGATTATACAAATGAATGTTAGTGGCTTGCTGAAAAAATATCAACTTAGTACATTTAGTTTTGTGATATTAAAAAGGCTCTCGTACGGTACGCTCTGAATGAAAAAAACATCACTACTACGCATACGTGTTGAGTAATACGCGTTCTCTTTTAACCTCTACTGAGAATATGGAAGAAGTAACGTACCCACGGCCGTGGTACTTTTGTGAATCACTTCTGTGTCGATTTTGGGCACGTCGAGAGCCTCTGCGCACGCCGTTCTCACTCGTTCAGCAAACACTTTTAAGTTTTCATTTTCCTCTTTGCTCGGTTTCATCGATGGTAGAAACGTAACCTTGAGCGGATTCGTATTAGCAAGGAACAGATCTGCGAGTGATTCAAAACGCTTCAGATACAGTCTTCGTACGAAATGTGTAGCTTTTTCGCGGCGGTGACCAGCTCGGTTCGAGCTAGAAGAAGAAGAAGAAGAAGAAGAAGAAGAAGAAAAGAGTAAAGTGACAGGCTGCACTTTTTGTCCTTTAGCGAAAAGGTTTTCGTCGAATTCTAACACGTGAGTAAGACTTGCGCGCCCTGCAACTTCGGGGAAGTATATGGTCGGGAGTCGTCCAGAAATCGAAGCCAATAACTTCTTCATTCGGTGAACGTATTGCTGTCGATGCGCAAACGTCTTACCGAAAAAAATCTGATCTGATCCGACGGCATCAAGGATTGTTGCCTCGAGTGCCGTCGTCGACCTCTCACGCAACAGAGTTGGCGGCGCCGCCGAAATGAATAAAGGGATGGATCGTCGCAAGTACTGCACGAAGAAAAGAATCTCAGAAATCCGAGGTGCGTTGGAAACGACAACCAAGGGCGTGCTGTGAGAATGAGTGTCGATATTGGCGTCTCTTTCGCACCCTTCGATCGTAATTTCTGAATGACCCAGCGCTTTCAACATAACCTCGCACAGAGAGACGGTAAAATACTCGTGCAATCTTTTTGCCTTTTGATAAAGACGGTTCAATCTTTTGTCGTCGCTTCGACGATGTTTCTCCTTGACACCGCTAGTATTTATTTTGGTGTCGCTTAACAGGACAACTTCTCTCGTTGTCCATAAGAATCTTTCTCGCAAGGCACTATCGACGCTTTCGGCGTTATTGCTGTTGTTGTTGTTGTTGTTGTTGTTGTTATATTTCCGGAAGGATGAGTATCTGTATAGCGTCGTGCGCCTTCGCTCATTCAAGAAACGCAAGATAACGGCGTAAGCTCGAGTCGAAACGTACAACGCGGCGAAAGAGAGAAGGAAAACTACCACTCGAAACGCAACAACGAGGAATGCCGTCTCGTTTTTTTCCGTGGCGTTCGAGTTATTCTTCCTCCTCCTTTGATTGGATTCGTTTTCATCTCGCGACGAGCGACGCCGATCGTGGTTCTCTTGTTCCTGCGCGTCTAATGTCATTTCCACAACGCACGTTCAAAGGGCAAGAGCGAGAGTGAGAGCGAGAGCGAGAGCGAGAGCGCGTGTGAGTCTATAGAGATACGCGCTCGCGTATTTTTTTTTAAAATTTTTTTCTTTTCCAAGAAAGAGGAGAGGTTTCCCCTCGTTTCCTCTCTCTCACTTTTTTTTCCCACCTGGCACTTGAATATGATACAATATAGAATATCCTAACAGCGTGTGTGCGAAGATAAACATGAAAACACAGACCGGATTGGAGACGAGGTTGGTAACGATGAGATTAGTCATGAAAAGAAGAAGAAGACGAGTACAAATGCCGCTCGCGATGAGGTTAGAAAAAAGAAACGCGAATGAAGAGGAAGAAAAAGGGAAAGGCGGGATATATTTGTGGCTTTTAGATAGAGACGGCGTGATTAACGAGGACGTCGGGTCGCCCGGGGTAATTGACGTGGACAGATTCAAGTTTTTACCTCTCGTGAAAGAGAGTTTATGGTCGATTCGAAGGAGACAGAATGTTGATGAATCACCAACTAGTAAAACAAATGCTGCTGTTCGCAAAGTTGTTTGTTTAATCACAAATCAAACGTGCGTGGGAAAAGAGATAATAACGGAGGAGTATTTAACAGATGTCATTCACAAAAGAATGACCGAGGAACTTTCTCGCGGTGGTGGCGCAGATGCCTTCTTTGATGCGATTTTATACGAGACATCACCAGTTGAAGGCAATAATCGCAGAAAGCCGGCGCCCGGGATGGTTCTCGAAGCTCTGCAAATGTTCCCGCCTAATACACCGGGGAAAGATGGAGTGATTTTCGTCGGGGATTCTATGACGGATATGATGGCAGCTGGGAGAGCGGAAATCGAAAGTGGGCGCTCGATAACGAGAGTTTTAGTGGGCACAGGTTACGGCTCAAGAGTTTGGAGCGAGCTAGCGGAAGAATATGAAGAGCTCATCGATGATGGTGTTTTTTACTATTACGTAGAGAGTGAGAGAAATGATGTTAACAAGGAATCAAGTTTGGATGCATTTCCCGAGGAATGCTTTCCGTTGTACGTAGCGAAGGATTTAGCCGCCGCGGTTGATATTTTTTTATAGCTCGTTCGTCGATTTGATCGATACGATTAGATATGATTTGTGTTTGAAACAACCGATTGGATTCTACTTAAAGCGTTTTTGTCGGCCATAATCGCATGCGCGGTTTGTTGATATCCCAAATCGACCAGACCAGCGCGGTCGCTATGCTGAGCCAAATACCTAGCGGCATTAAAACGAAACCGGCGGTTGGTAAAACCGAGTAATATTGGTATATAGCAAACCACGCGCTCGACAAGACGAATAAAACGCCGACGGCGGATACGCCCAACATTTTCTCTTTGTTCGTGACAAAATTCCACCAGTCTCCGATGGATAAGTGCAAAACTAAGCACATGATTGGGAAGCAAAATAACTTGCCCACTTGTTCGTAGACTAATATGGAAGAAATCGAACGTAAAAACGCGATGGAGATCCAAACTACCGGGAACACTTTCGCTGGAGGCGTCCATTCCGGGCGTTTTCTTTGCTCTTTCATTTTGATTTCGGTTATCAACTTTGGTCGAGACGCGTCTAGAATGGAAAACGTTCTCGATCTCAACGCCAGGAAAGCGAAGAAGAAGAACAAAAAGACGTTTCGGATTTTTGTCATCGTCGCGGCTTTCGCCGCCGCCGCCGCTGCCGCGGCTTTAACCGCCGCCTTCGATGTTCCCACCGCCGCGGACGATGTCGCGTTCCCGAAGCCACCACCAGTGACAGCGGTTAACGCAACGTCCGTTGCATATAAAACTAATCCAATCATACACGCTTCCGTAGCAATCGAAAAGATATATTTCCCGATGAGCTCAATCGAAACAGGTCCGTAGTTCTGTTTCCAATTGTTTATCCATTTTGAAGCGGATCTTGCGCGTTCCTTTGCTTCGTAATCAAAAACTGTGTGCGTCATAAACGCGGCGCCAGATTTCCCTTTCTTTTCTCCTCTTGTTGTTGAGGTGAACGAAGCCGTTCCTTTCGGTGAATTGTGGTGTACTGAAGAAGATGATTGGGTGAACACTCTTCTTCTTCTCCTCCTTCTTCTTAGTAGCGCATTCCTTCGACTCTCTCTGTTCGTCGACGAAGACGAGAGCAGAGTGTTGTTCTTCGGAAAAGTGGTGAGCGATATCATCACCGTCATCGTATTCGTATTCGTTTTGAGGATTGAGGAGGTGATTTTTTTCCTACACAAGCCACAAACATGACAAAACAGAACACACAATCATCATAAAACGACAACAACAACAACAACAACAACAACAACAACAAACAACAACAACAACAACAACAACAACAACAACAACAACAACAAAAGATGATTTTAAGGAGGTGAAGAAGATGAAGAAGACGAAGAAGATGAACTTCTTCGAAAGAGCGGCTTCGGGCGTGAACTCGTTGCTTTTGGACTCGACAATTCGTTCGAGAGCGAGCCGAGAGCTGAGCAACGCAAAAGACAAGTTTTATTCACTCAAACTCCCGTCGTTGTTTTTGAGAACATCATCGAAATCAACAGCAGTAGGCTTTAACGAGAAAGACGACGGTTCCACCTGCGACTTACAAGTCGGCGATGGCAAACCGTATTTGGATTCGCCAGCTTTCTTGCGAACACAGTTGTGGGAGAGTGCGATGAAGAAGTACAGTAGCAAACACGGAGAAGGTGAAGTAAATGGAGAAGAAGATGAATTAGATGAATTAATAGACGAAAGAGAAGAGAAAAGAGATACAGATGACACGGAGGATTTTGAAACCTTGATTGAGCGAGACTTGCGACGAACGTTTCCCCATCATCCTTCGTTTAAAAGCGCGAAAGGAATCAATAAAATGCGAAGACTTTTGTTGGCGTACAGAGATTATGACCCAAGCGTTGGGTACTGTCAAGGAATGCCTTTTATCGTCGGTATTCTAGCTCTGTACATGAACGAAAGTGACGCGTTTCAAACGTTGCTTTTTATCATGTCGAAATCCACTAGAAATGCGAGGGAGATATACGAAGAGAACGGAATTGGATTAAAAAGGACATTTTCGAAGCTCGAGAGTCTTTTGCAATGTGAAAACAAAAGACTCAGCGCGCATTTACAGAAGTTCAAAGTAGGTCCGATGATGTATGCTTCGGGGTGGATCCTGACTTGTTTTGCGAGTGATTTTACTACGCGATTTTCGTGCCGAATCATGGACGTGATCATAGCAAATGCGAATATGGATTTCACTTACGGCGATTTTATCACAAACGTAGCTGTATCGATTTTGAACGAGGCGACGGAAGATTTGCTCGCAATTGGAAGCGATGAAGACGGCGAAAAAGGGGAAGAAGTAGTTTTCGAGAAACTCGTTCAATATATACGTCAAGAGCCTCAACGATGGGACGGAGAGAGATTGAATCGTGTCTTAACGCTTGCGATTCACTCGCTTTCGGAGAGAGTGAAAGCGTGCAGAGAGATTGAGCGTGTAGCGAATCTAGCCTGACCTGTATAATAGGAAGAAGTACTCTCTCTCTCTCTCTCTCTCTCTCTCGCACGCGCGTGAAAGCCAGTTTAGGAGAGAAGATAGCGAGAGTTTTATTTGCTGTAGACATTTTATTAGAACTGTATGTAAAAAAAAGATGATAGTATACTATTGAAGTTATATACGACGACGGACGCGAGTAAGTCTCATGCGTGTTGTTATATGCTTTTAGCTTTGAAACGCCTCGATGAAGTCCCTAAATTTCATTTGATATATTTCTAAAAAACAACCCTACAGCAAACACCTAATCCGGAACCCTAATGAATCGCAATACTCGTTGGAAAAAACAAAAAGATACGTCAAATCCACTCAAATCGCGAATGTACGAATTCGAAACTCGCACAAAGACGAAATATTATTTGAATCATACCTACATGGTGTCTATTTTGGTTAAAACGCGCGTGCGCGCGCGCAATCGACCAATACACATTCTATATTTAGGGTATAATTTAGGGCGTTATTTAGGATGTCCAAGGTTTCTCGCGACGCAATGGGAGCAAGTAGCTGTCCAAGCCATCTGTCCTCCTCCGACCGGTGGCTTTCATCTCTTTGATGGCGAACGCGATCCTGTCGTACCCATGGACTCAACCGTTACCGCGAGTGCCGCTGCACTCGTCCCGAGACAGGTTCCGGGTGGTCCCGCTCGCAACACGCGCAGCACGGTGAGACGTGCCCGCGTATTTTCAGACGCGCAAGTTGTTTCCGAAGCGCACGTCGAGGTGACGCCCTTAGCAAATGATAACATCGACGAAGGTGTTAATCCGAGTTGGAATGGTATCAATGATGACGACTTGGGAGAAGTTGATACACCCATCGAAAGCGATCATCCGGAGAATCCGGAGGATGACGACTGGAAATGGATTGGGGCTGCGAAACGCGAACAACGCACTCGCTACTTGGCGGCGCAGGCGAGGCGTGCGAAGTATCCAGCTCGGGATGCGAACAACTTGTTCGAACCGCGCAAGTTCACGAGCCTTGCGGAGGTGAGAGAAGTTGCGAGCAAGCTCATTCGTGACTTACGAGCATCACGAGAACCAACCTGTACTTCTCCAACTTCTTCTTAATTCGAGTTTAGGGTTTAGGGTTTAGGGTTTAGGGTTTAGGGTTTAGGGTTTAGGGTTTAGGGTTTAGGGTTTAGGGTTTAGGGTTTAGGGTTTAGGGTTTAGGGTTT
>Ga0257106_1000450_pt1 | contig 24512 bp, 29 predicted proteins | sample LP_taG_3_FD_190177 | JGI IMG/M metagenome (GOLD analysis project Ga0257106, IMG submission 190177) | Marine microbial communities from Northeast Subartic Pacific Ocean, Canada - LP_J_2011_P26_10m | ecosystem: Environmental > Aquatic > Marine > Oceanic | place: Canada: Northeast Subartic Pacific...
CGCGATAAAGGTCCTCAAGCGAGCCGCGCAGCTCTCACCAAACATCGGCTACGAAAAGGTGAGTTTCTTTTTTATTTCCGTATGGGCAATAGTACTGACGTGTTTTTTTAATTCGAAGTTTATGTATCTCGGGCAACTGCTGGACGACGGCGAAGCTGCCGCGACGTGCACGCGCCAAGGGCTGGCGCTCATCGAACACCAGTCAGCGCACGGCGACGAGGACGCGCACGATCGCATGTGCGGCGCGTGCTGCGCCCTAGCCGAGCAGCTCATGGGAACGGCCGACGAAGTCGAGGCCGTCGCGGATGAATGCGACTCGTTATTGGTGCGTTTATTTTAACTATCGCACGGGCAATTAGTATGACGTCGTGTTCTTTTGGTTATTTTTGGTTATTTTTGGTTATTTTTGGTTATTTTTGGTTATTTTCAAATGGGCAATTAGTATGACGTCGTGTTTTTTCTTTTTACAGATGCGAGCGAGGGAAGCGGATGGGCGATCCGCGGAGCCCCTGCAGTGCCTCGCGTCCTTGCGGGTGCTCCAAGGGCGGAGCGACGAGGCGCTCGAGGCGCTCAGGCAGTCCATGGCCATCTGGCGCCACGGACGCAAAGGAGGAGCATCTAAGGGCGACGACGAGGATGATGGTGACGACGACGACGAGGACGACGACAAAGCGGATGAGTTTTTGGGAGAGTACGAGGTCTCCTTCGAGTTCAGGTTCGAGTGCGCCAAGTTACTTCTGGAGCTCGACGAGAAGACGGACGCGGCGATTAACGTTCTGGAAGAGCTTCTGGAAGAGAGGGATGACGTCGCGGACGTGTGGCATCTCCTGGCGCTCGCGAACCACGGGTGCTGCGAGTTCGACCGAGCTCTGGAACTCTTGGTACGTTTCTTTTGTATTTATGTATGGGCAATTAGAGTGACTGACGACTCGTGTTTTGTGTATCACAGGAGCGAGCGGAGGAGTTGTATGAACGACAGGGCGGGCTGGACGAGGGTGCGCGAATGGACTTGGGTGAGCTCCGGAGTGCGATCGAGGAGAGCAAGGAGTCGTGGACCGGAGACTGAGTGAATAGGTGTAGGATCGTAGTCTGTTAACGTCTATTCACGCGATAGTACCCTACTATGGAGACGTGAGAATGGCCTAACTCTCATATTTTTCATTTGCGTTTGGGGGTGCTTTTTGGTCACGGAGCCATTTTTGTTTGTCGATGCTCGTCTCGTCCCCCCGGGTGGGCATAGTGTCGGCGCGGTGCCGTGAGTGCGGGGTCGAGCGTCGACCGTCGCCGTGTTCGCGCGTGTGGACCCACGAACGCGTCGGGAGCTTCCAAAACCCTAAACCGCGCCGAAATCGCCAGAGGCGTGGCTCCGCTGAGCGTAGCGGAGTCTGAGTCCTCCTCGCTCGCGCCCCGAATATAGGACTCGGCGTCCGGGACCGTCGTCCGAGAGTTTGACTGACTAGCCGGCGCCCTCCCTCCGTCGACGCGATGGGCGGGGGAAGCCAGCGCGGGGACTCGTACACCGGCGGGGGCGTCGTCATGATGTCCGATCTCCAGGTGCGTCTCCGTCCATCTCCGCCGCGGATACCCTCGAACGACGCGTCACTCATGCCCGCGTTGACATCTCATTCCTACCCGCGTTTGCTCACCTCCCTCCGTCCCCTCGTGTTCTTCCGCGACGCAGTCCCGCATGAGCAAGAAGATCTCGCAGCTCGCGCGCGTCATCCACCACCTCAACGACCGTACGGGCGACGACGCGTCATCCCCGACCGGTCCGGCCGGGGATCGATCCGGTGACCTCACGGACCTCGTCACCGTCGCCGACCGCTACGACACGGAGATGGAACAAATCTTGGCAGACGCCGCGGCGAAGGTGCAAGGATTTCACAAAGCGTGCGTTCGCAAAGAAGAGGAATCGTCGCTGACGCACGCGGTCAACGCGCTGCGATCGGAGCACGAGGCGAAGTGCGCGGCGCACGAGCGCGAGATGTCCAAGCTCAGAGCCGCTAAGGGCGCCGCCGAGAAAGAAGCGGAGGAGCGAATGAAATCGATGAGGTTCGTATTAGACGAGCAGAAGACAAACTCGGGGGCCACGATCAAGGAACTGAAAGGCGTGGTAAAGGCGTTACGAGCGCAGGTGGACGCCAGCGCGGACGTATCGGCGCTGATGACGACGCACGAGCACGAACTGTCCAAGCAAAAGAGCGCTCACGCTGAGGCGATTGAAAGCGTCAAGGCAAAACACGAAGAACTAATCGAGCTTCGTGTCGCGGAGGTTACGTCACGGGTCACGGATGAGATGAAAGACCTGCGCGCACACGTCACGGAACAAAAGTCGTTGAACAAAAAGCTCGACGGGGACCTAGTGCGGATGCGACGGGACCTCGAGAATGCCCACACGGAGTCGTCGGATTTACGCGACAAGTTGGCGTCGGAGTCTCAGCGAGCGGATTCGTTCGGCTCTCAGGCTGCCACGTCGACACAAAAGGCTGAGCTCGAGAAGAAGAACCTGATGGAAGCGATGCGGGAGTCGTACGCGCGTGAAAAGGCGTCGCTGGAGTCCGAGAAGGCTGCGTACGCGAGGGAAAAGGAGGAGGCGGCTGCATTGGTGAGTATATTTTTATTTCCGTATCGGCAATGTGAGTGACGTCGTGTTTTTTTTACAGGTCATCGCCGAGCGAGAAACCACGGTTCGGCTCGTCGCGGAGCGCGAATCGCTGAAAACACAGCTGTGCACCGCACAAACCACGCACACCGAGCTCGAGGCCGCGCTGAAGGATGCCGAGCGTCGTTTACTGGAAACCTTGGCGGCGCTCGAGTCCCAAAAGGATGAGTTCAACGCGAAGGAGCGAGCCGACGCCGAGACGGCGGAGACTCTCCGGAGAATGAAAGAAGCGCAGTCGGACAAAGAGACCGACTTCGCGAGGCTACGAACGTCCCTCGCCGAGTCCCAGGCCACGATCGCGTCACTCAACGCCGACATCGAGGGTACACACGCGACGCACGCGCGTGAGATTGAACGATTAAATGACGAGCTAACCGCGGAACGGACGAAGGTAACGTCTTCGGCTCGAGACGTCGAGGAGCTTACCAAGAAGCTTGCCCAATCGGAGTCCGAGTCGGTCGCCTTCAACCAATCCGCGCACACGGAGAAGCTTCAACTCCAGAAACGGCTCGAGGAAGTGACGACGGAATCGAGCGGCACGATCGCGGAGTTGACGGCGGAGGTCAGTCGCCTGTCAGCGCTCGTGGACGGCGCCGAGACGAACGCGGCGGAGCGGATGCGTCGGGAATACGAGTCCAAATTCGCAAACTTACGAACCGAGCACGGCAAAAAGTTGGACTCTGAGCGCCGGCGATTCGACTCGCTCGTGGACGCTAATAACAAAGAGTCAGCCGAGCGTCTGCACAGGGAGACGGAGGCGCTGCGTAAGACGCAGGCTGAGATGAAAAAGGTGAGAGTTTCTTTTTATTTTCGTTTCATATGGGCAATTTTATTGACGGGAAAGTGTTTTATTCGCAGAGCCACGACGACTTCGTTAAATCAGCGGCGCAAGACGCCGACAAGAGGGTCGCCAAGACCGCGGAGGAGGGCCAGCGCGTGCGCAACGACCTTAAGATGCAGATCGCCGATCTCATCGCCAAACTCTCCGACGAGCAGAGGCTTTCCTTCGCGGCGCACGAGGAGAAGCTTCAACTGACAAACGAAGTTTCCCGATTTAAAAGGTGCGTTTCTTTTTATTTACGCCGTATGGGCAATTAGACGACTGACGCCGTGTTTTGTTCATCACAGAATCGCCGCGGATGCCACGGAAAAGTGCGATTTGGCCGCGAAGGAATTCGAGCGAAAGGAAAGTGAACTCGCGGATAAGCACGATGCACTCAAGCGACAAGAAGAGCTCGCCCGGCGGGACAGGTCCGACGCGGTGGATCTCTGCGAGAAACTCCGCGAAGATTTGGCCAAACAACGGCGAATCGTCGACGAAAAGGAGGAGGTTCGTTTATCAGTTATTATTCCATTCTCGTATGGGCAATTCAACTGACGGAAATGCGTTTTGTTTATTTGTTCACAGGAGGCGACGAGACACTTGGCTCGGGAACTTCAACGCAGGGACGAGGAATGGACGCGACGTTCCGCGGACTTGATCCAAAAACAGCTGGACTCGTTATCTCAAGCTCACGCACGGGAGATTGGCACGGTGAAGGACGCGATGGCGGCGGAGGGTTCAGCCGAGGTTCGAAGGGCGCTGGACGAATCGAGGGTACGTTTCTTTTTAATCTCCATCGTACGTGCAATTAGGGTTATAAACTCTCGCAATTAGAGTTACTGACGGCGTGTTTTGTTTATTCATTCACACAGGCTGAGTTCACGGCGCAGGCGTCGACGCTGCGAGCGGAGATTGACGCGGAGCGGGATCGAACCCGGGACGTTCAGGAACGCGCCGCGAAGGAACTCAACGCCGTGATCGAGCGCGAGAAGGGTGCGATCATCGAGCTTCGCGCCAACCATTCATTCGCCATGGATCGGTTGAAAGAAACCAAAAACGCCGAACTCGCCGCCGCGGAGTCGAAGAGCCTATCTACTCTGTCCGAGACTAACGCCAAACACGCCGCGGATACCGCCCGAATGCTCGATACGCACGAAACTGCCCTTTCGGATTTAAAGAATTCGCACGAAAAGGCTCTGTGGGACCATACGGTTGACGCGGAGACCAAGTTGGAATCTGTCATCGACGAGTGGCAAAGTAGACATAAAGACGACACCGCGAGGCTCGTCGCTGAGCGATGGAAACAGCTGTGCGACTTGAAGGAAAGCCTCGGTAAAGACCACTCTGCGGCGTTACTCGAACGGCAAGCGCAGTGGGACGCGCGGGAGGAGGAGCTCACGGCGATGTTCACCAGCGCGGTTGCCGAGGCGGAGTCGCTTACCGAAAAGCTTGAAAACGCCGAGCGGAATCGGGACGCTTTCCGGATGGAACTCGAGAAGCTTCGAGAAACGTTGGAAGTGACGGAAGATGCCGCGCGGGAAAACGCGGAGCGCATGGCGTGTGAACGCGCCGAAGCTGAATCCGCCATTCGCGGCGACCACGAGCTAACGCTGGCGTCTCTGGAATCTGATCGGATCAATGAGACTGAATCATTAAAGCGGGAGATGGAACAAAGAACAAAGCAAGCCGACGAGGCGTACGCCGATCTCTTGGGCTGGTACGAGGACGTCAAGCGCCGGTTCGAATCCCGAGAGAGCCGCACCGATGACCTGGCGACGATCGAGCATCTCCGCAAGGTTTGTTCAGATAAAGAGAACGAGGCGTCCGAGTGGCGGGGGCATTCAGAACAGATGCGGCTAACGCTGAAGAACCGGGAAGGGACGTTCACGCAGGCGGCGTTTGGCAACGGCGCCGCGACGCTCAAGGCGGACGCGGGCGGGGTAGTGGACTGGATGCTGGGCGGGACCAAGAAGAAGGACAAGGGCGGGAGCGCCAAACGGAGCGCCATGAAGTATTAATAGAGTAAAGTAACAATTGTCGGCGAGAACGGTGATAGCCCTCAGTACAACTGAGCCCACAGTTACCGATTGTTGTGTGTGACTTGTCTCTATATTAATATCGTTTGGAACCGGTTTGTAATATGGAGCCAACACTTCGTCGTGAGTATTCACAACTCATTACGCATCTAGCGGCGCCCGCGCGTAGATCTAGTCGCAGTCTATACAAAGAATCGTACCAAATCAGAAACCTTCCGTGGGATCCTCCTCGGTATTGATGAAATAATCCTTTCAACCGACAGATTACTTCTTCTTGCCGGCGACGGTCTTGATCTTACCCTTGCGAGTCCGCGCGTTGGTCTTGGTGCGTTGGCCTCGGCAAGGAAGACCGCGGATGTGCCGCCTGCCGCGGTAGCACTGAATCTCTTTGAGCCGTTTGATGTTGAGCATGTTGAACCGTCGGAGGTCACCCTCGATCATGTACGTGTCAACCTCCGCGCGCAGGATGGTGAGTTCTTCCTCTTCCATCTCGCGCACGCGTTTGTTCTCCAGGCCCGTCTTGGCCATTATCTTCTTCGCGCTGGTGTTACCGATGCCGTAGACGTAGGTGAGCGCGATCTCGGCCCTTTTGTTGTTGGGGATCTCCACACCCGCGACGCGCGCCGCGCGAACCTGAAGCTCCCCGCGCTTCACACCGCCGACCTGGATTGATGATGGGTTTAGATGTGGGTCAGGAGACGGTCAGCGGGTGGACGATGAAATAATCTTGACTCCTTTTGGGTGGATAAAGTGGGATGGGGGGTGATTGGGGACGGGGCGCGTTTGGGTGCGGGGTGGGCACGTGGAGCTACGGGCGCGCGCATCGCGTCGTCACGGTGTTCACGCGCGGCGACGCGATGCGCGCGCGCGGTCCCGCGTGCGCGTGATGCACTCAAACGCGCGCGTCCCGCCACGCCGCGAGGGGCAAAAAAAACCCCAGGTTTTTGGTGGTTTAGTGAGACAAAATGCGCACCTTCCAGCCCTGGACGGTCACACCCTGGCCCATCATGGAGGACGCCTTGGCCGACTGTGAATTGGGAAGTGGACGATGCGGTCAGTGAATGAGTCGAGTGGGGCGAGCGCGGTCGGATTCGACGGTCGCCGCGCATCGCAGCGCCCGCGTTCCGTCGCGTCACCGGCGATGAAAATCTCGCGTTTCACACGCGAGCGGACTGGAGCTAGGGCTTATCGAGAACCCGTCGCGCATTTCTATCCGTGGATTGGCGCCTGGACACGCACCTTGGCGGAGGCAGCCTTGGGGGCCGAGGTCGCCGGGGCGACCTGCATCGTGGTGAAGCTAGCGCAGAGGGACTGCATCTCGCGTGTCGAACGTCGAAGGCGCGCGAGTCGCTATGGGAACCTCCGCCGGCCCGGAAGGCAAAAGAGCTATCCATTGGTGAACACGTCTCACTTTTTCGTCGAAAAACTGGAAAATGAACGGGGATGAATGAACAGGGCATTCTTGAGTCAGTGCGAAAATGGGTCGGTTGCATGTTGGTCGGACTTTCCCGGGAAATCGAAGTTTTTTTTGGAACGAGTGCTAACGCTATTTTGAACAGGTGGAACAAGGAGTTCGTCTCTCAGTCTCAGACGTGACGGCGATGAGAGACGGGGAACGCGACGATGACCCGCGCGGGGTGAAGAAGCGCGGGTCATCGTGGCGGTCCATGCGCTCGATGTCCACCGGGAACTTGAACTTACTGGAGGTCGGGCGGAAGATGCTAGACGCGTGGTCGCCTCCGAGGGAGCTGTCGCCTCCGAGGAAACGGAGTAGACAGATGGGTAGATCCAACGTCGCCTCTTTCGCGCCGATGGTGCCTTCGGATCATCGAAGCGTCGCGATGTTCAGGGGCGGCATCGTGTTGCTCGTGGTGTTAGCGCTCGGGTTCGTGGCGTGTACGACCGGAAGCGTGATGAACGCGCGCTTCCACGGCTTGCTTCCGCACGGCGTGAGACGGACCGCGGAGACCTTGGCGCAAAAGATGCAGTGGGACGTCGCGTCACTCGCGTCCAAACGGACGCCCCTGCCCGACGACATCGTGCACGACGTCGACGACCGGGACGAGTACGGACTCCTCACGTTCCACGCGCAGTGCGCCGCGCTTCGGCGCAGTGGACGCGACCCGGGATGGCCGCTGCGCGATCCATCGGTCGACACCCTCGACGGACTCGACCGCCTCGGTTTTCCCGATGCGACACAGCTGTGCGAAGCGATGGATAACTTGCCACGTACACTGCGCGTGTACACCCACAAACAGGGTTTAGAGACGCGGCGAAGGTACAACACCGCACGCCTGGCGCCCACGTTCAACCGCGGGTACGACATCGAGGAACACATCGTGACACACGTGCAACGCGGGCCGTTCGCTGAAACAAACGTCTCGAGGTGAGTAACAGTCACCCTTCCGTACTCAAATACCCAATTACCACCCAATTAGGTACTGACCATGACCAACCACCACCCCCGTGTAACCCCAGAGCCAACGCGTTTCTTATTCCCGCGAGGCCGTACCTGGAGCGAGTCGCCGCGTTTCCACGCGACGGCCGCGAAGCGCAGCTCGCAGGGGTCAGGGAAATGGTAAATGAAATTAAGAAAATCGACGGCGACGCGTGGGCGGCGGCTGGGGAGGGATGCGGGCGAATTATGGTTAGCGCGCACGACACCGGAACCTTCGCCGCGAGCGAGGCGGACCCGATCGTTCGACAGAAGGCGGTTTTCATCACCGCCAACGCGGACACCACCACGGACGCCCAACGACTGGAAGCGGAGGTGAGTTCTCTTATTTCCGTACATATGGCAATTAGATGATTGACGTTGCCTGTTTTGTCACTTACAGGTCAAGTGGCGAAGCGACGAGGGCGACGCGAAGTTCGGGTACCGTAACACCGAATCATTCGTCTCCAACGACAAAGACGTCGCCGCCGTGTGTTCGCTGTCGTTTCATCTTCCAAAAGACGCCGTCGCGAGCGGCGCCATGAGACCGGTGTTCATAGCCGACCCGTCCAAGAATGCAAACACGGTAATTATGAGTTTCTTTCAATGCATGTATGGGCAATTAGTTATACTACGTCGTGTTTATTTAATTACAGGTGAACGCGATGGATGAGCGGCCGATTGAGATGTCGTTTCGCGGTACGCTGCGCGGCGGGGTTCGGAACAGGATCTTCGGCCACTACCTTCACAGCGACACGCTCGACTTGGAGTCCATGCGTTGGGACCTGCAGGCGGACGGGCCGGTGAGTTTCTTTCTTTTAATGCGTGTATGGGCAATTAGAATGACGATGTGTTTTTTTAACAGGTGAGCCCGAAGCGTTACACGAGTCTGATGCGCGATAGCAAGTTTTGTCTTCACGTCCGGGGCACGCGGGTGCAGTCCCCGCGTTTGATCGAGGGCATGATGTTCGGGTGCGTGCCGGTGATCCTCGCGGATGGGTACGAGCTGCCGATGTCGTGGTTGTTCGATTGGTCAAAGTTTTCCATTCGTTTGCCGGAGATTGAGTACCGAAGGTTGCCAGACGTTTTGGCACAGGTGAGTTTATTTTTATTTTTATGTTCGTATGGGCAGTTGTACTGACGGCGTGTTTTGTTATTTACAGGCTGATTGGTCCGCTTTGCACGATAACCTTCGGAAAGTTCTTCCGTTCTTCGTGTATCACGAGGCGCCGATTCCCGGGGACGCGTTCTGGACGACGATGCTGCAGACGCAGCGGCAGATCACCAGAGGGCGCGCGTGCGTGCGAGGCGTCGGGGCCCCGGACGATGGGGAGATGGATGGGGTCATTCATTCATCCCGAGGCGTCGTTCATCGTGCAAATAATACAAACGACGAGACGGTGAAGGGCGTTTGGGAGGAGGTTGGGGCAAAGGCGAGCGAGGGAGGTACGCGCGGTGTGGCGTCCGTGTGGTCCTGGCTTTTCGGTTCGTGGGGTGACGGTTCGTATCTCAAGAGGCGTTCGGTGGGGCGACGAATGTTGGGGCACGGTGGGACGCGTTTCGCACCCGCCGACGCCGCGGACGAGGATTTGTATGTGCAAACCTGACTGGGCGACCGTTTATTAAGAGTTATAAAATATTAAAGGTAATAAACAGGATACGGCAAAGGCAAACAGTATGAAACTCATTTTCGAAATTCCAAGTGATCTACCTCCCTCGATTACAACCTTTAAAAATATCGAACCTGCCAACATGTTGCTCAGCACTTTTAGAGTCACCAACGGCGGTGCCGACCACTTCGCGCGGGCCGTGTCCGGTACTCAATCTCGACACTCGAGTTCGCGCCGAGCGTCGCGAATCTCGATCGCGTCGCTCTCGAGCTCCCCCGAGGGAGACGGAGACGGACGCGGAGAGACACTTGCGGATTTATAAGAGATCCCGCATGGGGCGTCTCGCGTTCGTCGCGTGGGTCCTCGCGACGGCGGCGTGTCTCGATCCAGCGTCGGCCGCGGAGTACATCGCGCCGCCGTACCTCACGCGTCTCTTCCCCGACAAAGGCCACGTCGTCGGCGGGACGAGCGTGACGATCTTCGGCGGCGGGTTCGTTCGGAGTCCTCACGCATCCGTCCGTTTCGCGCACGCATCCGGGGAGGTCGACGTCGTCCCCGCTCACGCGATCGATTCATCTCGGATCTCGTGCATCACACCCGAGCGGACAACCTCGGGGCCCCACGTCGCGCACGTCTCCGTCTCCAACGACGGCGCCACGTACACGAGCTTCCCGCTCGTGGAAGATCCCGACGAGGACGATGGGGGCACGTACCTGCACTTCACATTCGCCGACGGTAAGTTTAGTTTAATCTTTGCACGGGCAATTAGAATGAATGACGTCGTGTTTTTTTAACAGACGCGCCGAAGGGGCGATGGACGCTGGACCACTCGGCCGGCCCCGCGGCAGGGGGCACCGCGGTGGTGATTCGCAATCGCGACGCGAGCGATTCATCAAGGCTCGCGTCGGCAAACGCCTTTTTACCAGGGCGCCACCTCCGGTGTCGCTTCGGAAACGCTCGCAACGTCAGCGACGCGACGATTTTCAACGGTGAGAGTTTATTTTAATATTTCTCGTTTACACGGGCAATTAGTGTGACTGACATCGTGTTTCTTTAATACAGTCACCGTCGCGGTCAAGACGAATCAGCACCCGTGGTTCGGGATAGGTGACGACCGCGGGTTCGCATTTACCGATCAGCGCGGGAGCCGGGGGTATTCCCAGGGCTCGACGATCACCCTCGTGCGCGGCCGATCGTACAGGTTCAACCTAGACGAAAGCGTCTCCGGATATCCGTTTTATTTCACGACCAAGGTGAGTTTTTTTAATTCTCGTATGGGCAATTAGATTGACGGGAAAGTGTTTTGTTCACAGGAGCCGAGCGAGTGGCGAGCGAACGCGTACCTGGGCGAGTTCAGATTCGTCAGGCAGGGTACCTATCGTACGGATACCGGCGTGATTGAGTTTACGGTTGATACAAACGCCCCGGACCGGTTGTACTACGCCTCAGGGTCGGCGTCATATATGGGCGGTATGGTGAACGTAGTGAACGGTGAGTGTAATTTTATTTCCGTATGGGCAATTGGAGGACTGACGTCGTGTTTTCTTTAACTCTTACAGGGTCGCTCGGTCCCGGGTTTGCGCCCCCCGAGGCGGCGAATCAAAACGCCGTCCCCGCGACGTGGTTGAGTTACGATTCGATTCGTTGCGTGACTCCGCCGTGGGACCTGCACACGGACGACGATTTATCTCACGGGGGTAAGCAGGTGACGGTGTTCGTCACTAACGACGGCGTGCGGTACAGCGCCGGGTACGACGAGACGTGGGATCCACATTCAGGAAGTTTACCCGGGGTGGAGCTGGCGGTGAGTGTTCATTTCAATTCTCGTAAGACTCTCATGGGCGATTATTAGAATGACGTCGTATTTTGTTGTTAACAGGTTGGCGGGAGTTCGATTTCCGATTCAACTCCGCCTTGGCGCTCGGGCGACGGCGCGACGTTCACGTACTTCGACGCGGCGGCGTTCCGCGATGCACCCAGGTTTTACCCCGCGCAGGAGTGGGCGAATAGTACGGCGGCGGCGAACGTTGTGGTATTTGGTGGGCCCGCCGCGACTGTCGGGTTCGAGACTGTTCGATACTACCCCGGTGACGAGTTCCACTCGCACAGCGACGTGTACGACGACCTCGGTCAAACGCGTGAGTGGCACTTCAACGACACGCGGTTGAACGCGACGGATGAGGAACCCGGCGGGTTAGTGTTCCTCGGGACGCACGTCGGTGACGGCTTGGCGTGGTACGAGATCGTCGCCGAGGGAAACTCGACGCTCCGGTGGCGGATCCACGAGGGCGCGGTGAGTGCGCAAACAGTCACCCTTCCATAATCAAATACCCAATTACCACCCAATTACTAACCAATCAACCCCAACCCACAGGTGAATCAAACGACAACGTGGGTGAAAACGGGCGTCGACGTTGGGGACGGCAACGTTTCGTACGGGTCCTTGGGCGGTAACCTGAGCGCGCACCGGCGGAGGATCGACGTCTCGGGCGGATTCGAAGTTTCCAATTTGGCGCCTCTGAACCAAGGGGACCGGTGGACGTTTCGCGTGTACGGCGGCGCGCCTGCGGTGACGTCGGCGACGACGGCACACTTCGAGCCGAGCATCCCCGCGCGCGGGCCGTTCGAGGGCAACACGGAGATCACCGTGAGCGGCGGCGGTTTTTTCCCCTCGGAGAAGAATTTACTATGTCGCCTTCACGACGATACGACGGGGACGACGCAGGTTTTACAAGCGCGGTTCGTCTCGTCAACGACGATCACGTGCGTGACGACGCCGCACGCGCCCCTCGGTGCGTCGTTCCGGGACCCACGCGCGCTCGGGTCGAAGGTGATAGGGACGGTATCTCCGTGCGTGTTCAAGACGGTGCAGGCGAGTACCGACGGCGGAATAACGTGGAGCTCGGCCGATGCGGAAAAAGCGCCGGCGTTTCTCTTTTGCGACGTCCACGTCGCCGTCTCGGGGTCCGACGTCGTTGGCAAAGGCACGCCGGACGCACCGTACGCCACCATTCGCCGCGCGGTGGAGGCGGCGCTCGGCGAAGCGCGCTCAGCCGAGGACGACGAGGAAAATTCACACGAGGAAAATAATTATTCCCAGGAAAGCTCCGAGGATAGCTCCGTCGCGAGCCCGTCGCGGCGGCGGTTCTTCGGGCGGAGCGCGTGGCGCGGGGGTGGGAACGCCCAAGGGTTCTCGCGGTGCGTTAACCGCGATCGCATCCGTCTGGCGCCCGGCGTGTACAGTGGGCACGGTGCGTATATATCTATTTCCGTATTTGTTTTGCGTACAGTACAGGCGATTAGACTGACACGCGTGTGTTTTGTGTATTACAGGAAACGTGGCTGTTCATCCCTTGGGGAAGATGCTCGAGGTTGCCGCGGAGCGCCGCGGGGAGAGCGTGGTGGACTGCACCGGCGGGTCTGCCCGGTCCGTCGTCGTCGGTGGGGACAGGCACGGCGACGTGGTCGGGTCGGGAAGTTTGTCTATGTTCGGTGTGGAGCAGAGAGGGTGCGTGTATTTGCAAACGTGAGGACTTTTGGGCTTGAAATGCGAATTGGGCGGGAATTCGAGCAATGGACGACCCAAGCTTTTCGGCAATTGACAAAAGAAACTTTGGCGGTAGCCATGAAACATTCACCAATGACATCACCTACGCATCTCTAATGACCAAATTCTAAAGACCAAGCTCGAGACCGAGGGTAAAGCCGTGGTCACCAATCCACTTTTCTCTAAGCTCGCGAAGGTCTTGGCACGGTTGCGCGAATTTCGTTGTCTCATTGTAGGGAGGAGGGAGGCGGGTCATCCAGTCTTCAGGTGGTGACCAAGCTAATAACGACTTAAACTGATACCCCAGGCAACCGCCTTGCATCCCCTCCAACCATCTAAGGTGTTCGAGTGATTCGCCCAAATCGCGAAGCTTATCATCACTTTTTTTTTCCACCAACACCAACAACCGAGATTCCCAACCGCCATTGCCATTCTCATCCTTACCTGCTTTCCGGAATGTGATAGCTCTGCATTGGAGACCCATATCAAAGAGCTTGGCATCGTTGAATTTCTTGCAAACTTTGTTAAACGCTTCTACCAGTTGTGGAGCTACGTGTCCATGAAAAACTCGACCAAAGCAGCGAGAGAAAGCATTATCATACTTGGGCCAACCCCCCATGGCATTTAGTGCGACATACAGGAGATCTACAAGCTCGATCCTCAGGGGTGAGTTTCTTACCCAACCTGGATCAGTGATATCGCCGCAGCTGAACCCACAAAAACCATACCCTGTCCCAGCGCAAACACCACTCGTGCTGACCCTATACCATTTCTGAGACAAGCAATTTGCAGCGGGGCTAGAGCAAAAAGCCACAAGCAGGTCGGGGTGCTTGAATGTTGTGGAGTGTTCACAACCCATGGTGCAGTCCCCAAAGTGTGATGGTTTCGGAATGGAATATTAGGTTTCCGGCGAAAGTCCTGGTGGGGAAATGCTGGCTGCTAACCATAAACTGTGCCAAAATGTAATCGAGTGTAACTGACATCTCATACGAAAAGTAATCGCGCCGCAAAAAACACGTAAACTCTTGGATGATGGGCAGTGATAATCGTCGTCATCCGCAACATCTTCCGCTCCACTCTTCGACTGCGCTCGACGACGACGCAGACTCCGTCATGTCCGCCTCCATCGTCTCGCGTCCTTGCTTAGCGGCCGCCGCGGTGTCCCGCGCGCGCCTCGTGTCCCGTGCCGCGTCCGGCGCCCATTCGTCGTCCACCACCGCCACCACCGGTGCCGTCGCTCGCGCCCGTCATGCCGGCCGCCCGACCCCGAGCCACTCGTTCCGCGGCATCGCGCAGGTCACGCGCGCCAAGAAGGGCGGGTTCATGGCCGAGATGGACGAGGCCAAGGCTGAGGAATCCGGCGCCGCCGTCGCATTCACACTCCCGCTCGCCATCCAGAAGTACCCACACGTCTCCCTACGAAACGACAACAAGACGATCGGCGTCTTCGATTCGGAGCTCGAATCGCTGGCGCAGGCCATGTTTACGATCATGTACGACACCGAGGGCGTCGGCCTGGCCGCGCCGCAGGTTGGCGTCAACTACAGGATGATGGTGTACAACGAGGCGGGCGAACCAGGGCGGGGGAAAGAGGTGGTCCTCGTCAACCCCAAGATTACGAAATTCTCAAAGACGAAGGACCTGTTCGAGGAAGGGTGCCTCAGCTTCCCGAAGATCTACGCCGACGTGGAGGTACGTTACTTATAGATGATCCCACCGGTCCCACGTTCGATTCCCACATGTTTCCCGTGTTAATGTTTGGCCATCGTGAGTGCACGTGACAGACAGACAGAGAGAGAGAGAGCCGGTGAGCGACAACAACAATATACGCTATTCCCAGCGTTCACGCGAGTGCCGACAAGCCAGAGAGCAACCAACCCGTGAGGCTCTCTCTCCACCACTGTGACCACACTCACACACGCTCACGACGACACACGGACGATCGACACCGCCTCGCATCCACTCACCGACACACACGCGCGATTAGATTTAACCCCGATTAACAATTAACCAACTTAACCCCAAACTCGACTCGCAGAGGCCCACCAGCGTCCAGGTTGAAGCTCAGAACCTGCGCGGTAAAAAGTTCAAGATGACACTGGACGGCTTCGAAGCCCGGGTGTTCCAGCACGAGTACGACCACCTCGACGGGGTTTTATTCCACGATAAGATGACCGATGAAGTCAAGGCGACGGTGCAGAGTGAGCTCGACTCTTTGATCGAGGCGCACCCCGCGGGTGAACCCAAGGGAGTCTGACTAATCGCGCGGTGACTGGTTCTACTGATTAGGCGGTAATTGTTAATGTCGATGTTCATTCGGGTGTAAAGCAGTGCTAAATTCGTAAGCGTTTGTTCGTCGCGCCGGTAAACGTTTCTTTTTTTTGGCGTTTACGTATGAAGTTTCAGTGTCGAGCGGTGAGAGCCCTGGTCGCCACGAACAGCACCAGCGCCACCTGAGGAGAAACAAAACACTACGTCAGACGTCTAATTGCCCGTACGAGAATATCCCAAATAAACGTACCAACGCGGTGTGAAACGTCCTGAGAAACTCTCTATCCAGCGCAAAGCCGAACACCGAGATTCCTGTAAACAAACAAAACACGTCGTCAGTCTAATTGCCCGTACGTAAATACAAAGAAACTCACCGAGCCGATCGTCTCGAAAGTAACCCACCGCCGCCTGCCCCGCGGCGAACGCCTCCATGCGCCGTTCGTGCCTCACCACGCCCCAGTACGTAACCTCGATTGAATCCGAATTAGAATCACTCGAATGTAACGGGTAACTCGTTATCCGAGCGTGTCTCTCGGACAGGTAGACTCCCGTTTTTTGCATCCGGTGCGTGGCGAGCGTCGCGGCTCGGAGGTTCAAAGCGACTCCCCACGTGTGCAGCGCGAGTCTCAGCGCGCTCGGAACCGCGCGTGGGCTCCACGTGGGTGACACGTGTGCCCCGTTCGACGAATCACCGACCGCCACGTGGAAGCAAAACGCGAAACTCTCCCCGAGGCACCCAAGCGAGGAAACCACCAAAAAGAGCCGAAACGTGTGCGCCAACTTGCGAACCAACCCTGTGACCAAAACACGACGTCAGTCTAATTGCCCGTACGGGAATTGAAATAAACTCACCTCTCAAGCTCGCGTGCTCCTCGACGATGGCCTCGATACCGCTAATACATCGGCAGTGTGACCCAGACTCGTCATCGCCATCGTTCGCGGGATGATCCTCGAAATCCTCCGTCAAATTATCGTTCGTCGTCGCATCGAGCGCGGGGGATCCTCCGTCGACGCGCGTCGCGCCTAGGTTTTGGATCATGACGAACAGCGAGTTGAGCCGAAGCAGCGTGAGCGCGCACGCCACTGTACAAGTAAACAAAACAAGAGACGTCAGTTAATTAATTGCCCATGTATACGTGAATTAAAAGAAACTCACCTCGGAAAACAGAGCACGCCAATGCGAAGGACGCGGCACAAAACACGTCGGAACACACGTCCCCAATCGCCCACAGCCACCGACGCACGTCACGGTCATTGGCTAACGATGAACTCTGAGTATGGGACGATACCGAGTACCACCCGTACATCGCAAACGCGGATGAGATTAACTTTGCCGCGACGAAAGGAAGCAGCAGCATCCGCCTGTACACAAAACACGACGTCATACTAATTGCCCACATAAGTAAATACAAATAAGCAAAATAAACTCACCACTCTTTCCGCGTCTGACTTCTGACTATCTGCCCATACGCCGCGTGGACCCGTCGGCGGTGCACCTTCGGCGCGAACCCACCGAACGCATCGGCCAGAAACGTTGTGTGAGTTAACCCTCCGTGTTTCGGTGAACACAGCGTGACCTGTAACGTCCAGTGCGACGCGAGCAATATTAATAACTTCATCGAGACGGACGCCGCGGTCACGCCTAGGCCATTGGAGCCATCTGCGCCGAGCTCTGTGCCGGTGATCAGCGAGTGGATGGGAACGACGACGCCGAGGACGAGCGCCAGTGCGACGGCGGCGACGTTCGCGCACAGCCGTGTCGATGCCGCACAGCTGTGTTTGTTGTGGCGAGTTTTTTCCTCACTTTTTTGTGGCAGGAGCGGGTTTAGGCTGTCGTCGTCGTTGTTTTCTACGTCTCGGACCCAGGCGGGCGGGGGAGGCGCAGGGGTCATCTCCGCTGGCGACTCATCCACGGTCGTCACGGTGTCGCGGACGATGCATATGACGCATCGTAGGAGTGCCGCGAGCGCCGCCGCGGCTCCCGCTTCGTCGGCGTCGCGGCTCCCCCTTCTTCGCCCGTATCGCGTTTGCACAGCTGTGTTTTCTGCGCGTGCGTCGTCGCCGTCGTCGTCGTGGTCGTTCTTGGGGGTGAAGAGCGGGTTTGGGGACCAGACGCGCGGTGACTCACCGCTTGGTGAGTCACCGTCGGCGTCGATATCGTCCGAGTGAGGGTCGATACGAAGCGCGGTCGTCGCCGCCGGACGTGGCGTCTTGTCGTTGTCGGTGAAGGAGAGGTCCAGGGTGTCGAGCCAGGCCGTGGCGTGAAAGGTCACTGCGCGCGCGTGCGTCGTCGTCGTCGTCGTCGTCGCGGCGGGCGCGGCGGGCGCGCCGGCGACGGTGGCGAGACGTCGGGGCGGAGACGCGGGTCGTGATCCCCCGGCGCCCGCGGGCAGGATCCTCTCCATCGCTCGCTCGCCTGAAGGAGGAAGGGGGAAGGGCGAAGCAAAGGGGGCGGGAAGTGAGTCCTTCTTTCGTGAGTGTCGTGGTTCAACGAAGGGCGCCGCACCGAGCAGTGTCCTGACGTCGTCCGTCACGGACCCGCGGCGAGGCACCGCGACCGTGTTGCGACGAGGGATGACGCCCCGCAGATGATGCGGCGCGTCACGCTCCGTCATGGTCCACACAGAGAGCGCCGCCCTCGACTGAGAGAGACGGCCTCTATTCAGCCTTTATTCTGTTACGCAGAGGCAACAACGAGCTGAGCTCTCGAATTTTTTAAAACGCCAGTCCGCCGCGCGCGCGTGCGTCGCATCTCCGGGACGCATGGGCGCCCCCATGGCCGATCGAGCCGGCTCGATCCGCGCGGCACTCGACGCTAACAATCGCGCGTGCGACGGCATCGTGAACCTCGTCGCGTCCACCGAGTCTCAGCTCGAGGAACTCCGCGACATCGTCCGCCCCATCAACGCGCGGACGCTAGATCTCGACCGAGCGCTGAGGAACCTGAGCGTGGTCACCCTGGAGACGGAGGGATGGCTCGCGCAAATCGACGCCGCGAAACGCGCGGAGCACGCGCTGCATGATGCGGAGCGCCAGCGGGTCATCGCGGATCCGACGACGTGGATCACGCGGCTCGATGACCTCGCCTCCGCGGAGGTCTTCTTCGCGGAGAGATCCGAGATGTCATCCTCAAATGCATCGAAGGGTGCCAAGTCGAACTTCTCCATGCCCGGTGCGGAGAGCGCCCGGGCGCGCGCGCGTGAACTCCTCGCCAGATGCATCGCACGAACCGAGGGCGAGTTCGCGAGCGCCATGCGCGCACACGACGCGCGGGCCATGGGCATCGCGCACAGACCCGACGGACCACGAGCGATCGCGTCCATGAGGAGTTTAGGCATCGTTGAAGACGAACTCGAGTTCAACGACGGAGCCGACGAAGAAGAAGATACTTTGAGCCCTCGTGCGTCGAGCTCAACGCCGTCGACGCCGATGTCCCCGACGACGGCGCGCCGCGCGCACCGCGCCGCGCTCCTCGACGTCGACCCCGGCCTCAAGTCCGTGGCGGCGTGGCTCCTCTCCAACCCGCTTCCCTCGGTCAAGAAGGACACGAATGCGACGTGTACACAGCTGTACGTCGACGCAAGGACGGCATCGCTGGTGGACGCGACGAACCGCGACGGGCTCGCACAGCTGTGCGCGGAATCCGCGGAGGATACCTCGGTGAATAGAGGTAAAGGCGATGGGGCTAAGTTTGGGCTCGGCGACGGCGAGGTTTGGATTGAAAAAACTCGACGATGGAGCGAGGCGATTGCCAATTGTGTGAACCGGTGGGAGGCTGAGCCGGCGCTGGCGACAGCTGTGTTGGGTGCCGAGGGGGGTGCCGAGGGGGTGCCAAATGTCGTCGGGGAGGTGTTTGGGCGCGCCGCGAAGCACGCGCTCGCCTGGCTCGACACCCTCACCTCCCAACCTTCATCGAATGCGGGCGAAGAGGAAGCAGCTGACAAAAAATCTGACAAGAAGCCCGGCGGTCACGAACGACGTGGCAGCGACCTGTGGGCGATGGCGAAGAAGCTCGGCGGGCACGGAACGGCGTCGGGCTCTTCGGTCAGTGACGATTCACGTGCCGACGATTCACATCTACCTCGGCCCGAGCGGATATTCGCGTGCCTGGACGCCCGCCGGACTCTGCATGCGTTGTTACCGCAGATCGTTCGCACCCACGGGGTTGAATCCGCTGTGGCCAGGGAGTGGAACGCGGCGATTGTGAAGGCGACGGATGGCGCCCACGCTGCGTCCGCCTCATTGGCGCCCACCGTGCGCAGAGAGGGCGGTCGGTTACGTTTGTGGGCCAACGCGCTTGCGGCGAACGCGGGGATCGAACCGGTGACCTCGGAGACGCGAGTCTTTGCCGTCACCGTCTCGACTTTCTGCGCCGCGCTCGCGAAACGGCCGGACGCGCGCGCGGTGCTCTTCGGGAGCGGCGAGTCGGAGGTGGAGGCGGGGTACCCTGGGTCCCCGGGGTTGGGTGCGCCGGTTGACGTCCAGCCCGCGCCGGTTGGAATCATCGAAGGTCTCAGCCCGCCTCAAGAGCCAAAATCGATCGAGAAGCGCGTCAGCGTCTCGGACTCTTTAGACTCCGACGGTATTCTCGACTTCACCGACAGCGATGCCGAAGAAGAGGATACGGATACGAATCTTCCGGCGACACAAGCACACGGGGGTGCCGTGGGGGGTGCCGAGTCAAACGACACAGCTGTGACACCTCAATTTGACGTACCTACGCCCGTTCAAACGAAAGTGGACGTCTCCGAGGCTTCGTTTTCCGCGATGTCGTCGCTTCTCGCCGAGGCGCTCGACGCCGTGTCGTGCTCGCTCGAGGACGACGACACCGCCGGAAAGCACCGCGCGACGCCCAACGACCTGGAGGACGCCATCGCTAAGCAAAGGCCCACCGCGCTCGCCAAAGTTTCGTCGATGGCTTCCAAGAAGGCGGCGAGCGCGAGGGGGGGCGGGAAAACAACACAAAATAAAAATAATTCAACACACGACGCGGCGGTGCACTCATCGACGACGAAGGTGTTTCGCGCTTCGCTCGGCGCGGTACGATGCGCGATGGGTGCGGACGCGGTACGCGCGGGCGTGCTGAACCCCGGAAACGAGGGTTTACTCTCATCCCTGGACGACGAATGGCCGAGCCGAGCGGATGCCACCGTCCGGTACTACGCTTCGAGGTATTCGGTATTAGCGTGGGACGTCGCGCTGCGGGCTATGTCGGACCAGTCAGGTCCGGATCCTAATACCGGTATGAACGATAAACAGCGGCAGCGGGTGAAGGACCTGTGGAGCGTGGTCAACGAGCGCGCGGACGCCGCGTGGATCGTCGCGTCCAGAGCTCCGTGGAGGATCGAAAGTTTTTCGTTGCAAAAAACTTTGGTGGAGGAATCCGTCGCTTTAGTCGGCGAATCGTACGCCCGGTTCCACGACAGGTACGCCAGCAGCGGGTTCACGCGTAAACACCCGGAGAAGTACATCAAGCGCACTCCGGAGGAGTTCGAGTCGTTGCTGCGATCCATGACGACTTCCGGGGACTAATAGGCTTTAAAGCTAGCTATTTCATTATTCTCTCCGCGCGGCTACTGCGTACGTGACTCACTCATCGCGCGGGCATGAGCTTGAGCTTGGTCACCTCGGACTCGTCCGGGAAGTCGTCGACGAGCAGCACGTCCCCGCGCCGCCCGCTCTCCTCCGCGATCTCATCCACGACCCCTAACCAGTACACCACCATCCCGGGCCCGAACCTATCTACGTACGCTTGAAACTGCTCAGTGCCTGTTAAATAGACACGACGTCAATCTAATTGCCATTACATAAAATACAGGAATAAAAATATAAATATACTCACCCTTCTCGTAGTGGACGATCGGGTCGCAGAAGGACGCCTTGGAGTCTATCCAGTTCACCACCCGGCCGCGGACGGCGATGGGCAGCTCCAGTTTCACGTCCGGGGTCTTGGCGTGGCCCTCCGCGCGCAGTGACCCCTCGGAGACGAACGGAACGCCGAGCGCGTGTAGTTTTTCTGTTAAAAAAGAAAAAAAACGGCGTCATTCTGTTTGCCCATACGGAAATAAAAATAAACTTATACCTTCGAGTAAGTCTTCGTACTCGCGGCCGGCCGTGTGCCGTGAGGCGTCGACGGCGGGTGACGCGACGTGGTCCCACGCGACGCATCGCACCACATCCGCCGTGATCCGCGCGCACAGATCCGCCTGCGCCTCTTCGTCCCCCGCGTGATGGATCGCGCCCGGGCTTTCGGGCGGGGGCAGTCGCGGAATTTTGTCGTGCGGATCTCGAAGAAGCGCCCCCACCGCCTTGTGCCCCACCCCGAGTAAGTGCTCGATGAGCAACCGCAACAGCTGGCACGGCGGGAAGTCCACGTCGTGCGCCACGTGGAAGATGTCCTCGCCTGAGAGGTATCGCGACGCGTGGACCTCGATCTGCCTCGCGTGCCGCCCGTGGTGCGCCTTGATGCGCCGCGAGCTCTCCTGCGAACTGATGGACACCAAGGTGTCCAGACTCACCCCGGGGTGCGACGCCTTCAGGACGTCCATGTCGGGGTATCGCGCGCACGGCAGCGACAGCAAGTGCGCCCGTATGGATTCGTACTCTGCCAAACGCATGTCTCGGTCGGGGCCCGCACGCACGCCGCGCGCCCCTCGTTTGACGACGACGGAATTTCGAAACTAAACTTCGACAGCTCAAAAAAAACTTTATAAATCTTATTCAATCGTCCGTCTCTAGTGCACTAAGCTCCGTCGTACGCGGACCCCCCGGGCATGTATTTCATGGGCGCGAACGTGCGTCTGTGGTACGGGCACGGCCCGTGCTTATGAATCGCCTCCATGTGCGCCTTGGTCCCGTACCCTTTGTGCCCGTCGAATCCGTACTCCGGATGCTCCTCGTGGATCTTAACCTGTAATAAACAAAACATTCAGTCACATTGCCCATGTGACGAGAATAAAAATGAAAATAAACACTCACCATCATGCGATCCCTGGTGACCTTTGCCAACACCGACGCGGCGGAGATGCACACGCTCTTCGCGTCCCCCTTGACGATGGCCTCCGCCCTGTCCACCAGCGGCGGCGGCACTCTGTTACCGTCGATGAGAACCCAGTCCGCCGCGGTGGACAAACCCTCCACGGATTTGGCCATGGCTTCCATGGTCGCCTCGAGGATGTTAATCTCGTCGATTCGGGTGTGATCGATGACGCAGACTGATTTGATCACTTGATCGTTCGCCATGAGAGTCTCGTAAACCTCCTCGCGTTCCTCCTCCGTCATCTGCTTGCTGTCGTTGATGGCGTCGATGACCAGGTCCTCCGGGAAGACGCACGCGGCGGCGACGACGGGGCCCGCGAGTGGACCGCGCCCGGCTTCATCCACGCCGCAGACGAATTTTTTACCTGTAAACAAAACACGCCGTCAGGATAATTGCCCGTACAAATTAATTTTAAAAGAAACTCACCCGCGTCCCAGCATCGTCGCTCGTGGTCCCGCGACGGGCCAGCCTTCTTGGGTTTCTTGGCAGCTTTTGTCGCAGCCTTGGCGTCGGCCTCCGCCTTTGTGGTGCGCTTGCGGCCTGACGTGCGCTTGGCGGATGATGCGGACTTATCGGTACCGTCCGCCGTCGCCTTGAGTGGGATGTCAACCTTGATGTGGTCCACCATCTTGACACCCTTCTTCAAGAACGCGCCGAGGCCCTGCTGGGTGGACTTGGGTGGCATCGCGGCGGAGTTGATGAACGCGCGGGTTGGAAGGAAGTGTGGGACACACGCGGCGCGGAAGGCGATGCGGGATGCGAGGACGGTGAACCGGGATCCGATGCACGCCATGCGGCGGGGGGAGACAGTGGCGGTTTTGAACGGGATCATCACCATCTTGAAAGTCTTTTTTTGGCAATTACAATTAGCTCAGAATGCGGAACTGAGCATCAACGAGTCTGCTCAGAATCTCCAGACTGTGTACACGACTATTCGTCCCCAGTCTCTTCCTGCGATTGTGAACTACGACGCGTCTTCCAACAGGACTGATAACCTCATGTTCCTCGGTGGACACGGTGATCACGCCTTGGCTGATTCTGATGCTTCTTATAACCAGACTGCAAAGGTTAAGTCGATGCAGTTCTCTTACGACACGATGCTCTTCCCTCAGAAACGCCTCGAAACTTCTGCTCGAGACGCGAAGGCTGCCCTCGTGCACGCCGTTGGCTCGCTCGACCTCTGGGACGGCGAAGCGTTCGTGGGTTCCCTCGACCCGTCAGGGAAGGGGTACTGGGATAACTCTGGCGTGTTCGCAATCGTGCAAAACTTCAAGACCAGCAGAGACGACTATGTTAACGGTCTCAACAGTGCTGCGACCGGGGCTCCTCTGATGCTGTCCCTTCAGCTCGCGAAGCCTGCCCAGGTGCCTCTCAGGGTCGAGTCATTCTGCAAGAACGACTACACCCTCAACGTTACCAAGATGGGACAGGCCACAGTGCTCAACGGGTCCGCTCGTGAGTCCCCCGTGGATTAAATAAAAGAAAAAGGCTCGCACGAGAGTGTGGCGAGAAAGTATCACAACAGGAGCTGATAGAAGACCCCCACGATTGAAAATTTGTAATTTATTTTCAGAGAAAATCCAACCAATTTTTTTTTTTCATGGACCTTGAGTCAAGTCAAGTCAGCAAGCGACCCTCTTTTTTCGAGACACGTCTCGACATAGCATACAGCTATATAGGATTATTCTCATACATTTCTCAATTTATAACCATTTCATGGGGAAAAACAGATAACCATTTTTTATTTTTATTTTTATAAAATTATTTTTCTTCTTGGATTGTATTATTAAAAAAATACTCCATCTTATGATAGTAAGGTCCGATATTTTTAATAATACATATTCTGGATCTGCATGCAGAAAAGTTCCCGATATAGTGGTTCCTATTGGTCGCTTGTCTATTTTGGAACATTTTGATTGGATCATCGAAATATGTTTTCCGAAATAAATATCATGACTACCACGACGTTCCACGTTGGATTTTGGATTGTCGTCACGTCAGATAATTCGTAAATCGTAAGGGGTCGCGAGAAAAAAAACTTAGATTTCTACCTTTTCCATGTGACACGGTCGAGATGTGAGTAAAGGTTC